>Ga0209203_1002085_pt1 | contig 13727 bp, 12 predicted proteins | sample AD_UKC109_MetaG_FD_184423 | JGI IMG/M metagenome (GOLD analysis project Ga0209203, IMG submission 184423) | Active sludge microbial communities of municipal wastewater-treating anaerobic digesters from Hong Kong - AD_UKC109_MetaG (SPAdes)... | ecosystem: Engineered > Bioreactor > Anaerobic >...
TTTGTTGGTAGCGAGAGGCGGGATTGAACCGCCGACCTCATGATTATGAATCATGCGCTCTAACCAGCTGAGCTACCTCGCCATTGGTTTTTTGTTTTGCGGGGCAAAAGTATAAATAATTTTGGTTCAAACAAGTATTTTTTAAATAAAATTTGATGGTCTCATTAACCTCAATATAGGCATTTCAGAGCTTTTTTAACATTCATCAGGTGTTGCTGTTGATAAATAATTGTGCTAAAACATACTTGTAATATAAAAAAGATGTTATATTGCAGTAAAGGACAGCAAATAATATAAAAATCGCCTTTGGAAAAATCAAACGAAATGGAAAATGTGAATGTGAATAGTAAGATTGAGCTGGAATTTACCATTAACACCTCGCCAAGTATACTTTTTAACCGTCTTAGCACTCCCTCTGGGCTTTCAGAATGGTTTGCCGATGACGTAAATGTTGATAACGATATTTTTACTTTTATTTGGGACAAGGCTGAAAATAAAGCTCAGCTCATATCAAAGAAAGAGAATAAATACATTCGGTTTAGCTGGCTGAATGATGACGGCTCCTTCGACCCCGACTGCTACTTTGAGTTCAGAATCTCACAGCATGAACTTACTGGTGAACTTGCGCTTAACATTATTGAGCAACTCAATGATGATGACACCGAAGATGCTGAATCGCTCTGGAACTATCAGGTTGGTGAACTTAAAAGGCAGTTAGGTTTATAACCTATTCAATACTGATTGATAAAATCCTCCTGAAAAATACACCTTCGGGGTGTGTTGTGCCATAATTTCTTCTGGTAATTCATTTCCTTTGCATAAAACATATACTTTTGCGTTATATTTTTGTATCAACGTAACTTTTGGTAATGCTGTTGAAATATGAATAAACGTAACCACATATAGATGAAAACCTTACATCGATTTGTTTTAAAATCATACCTGGGTCCGCTGTTCATGACCTTCTTTATTGTAATGTTCATTCTTTTGATGCAATTCCTATGGAAGTACATTGATGATTTGGTTGGCAAAGGACTTGACCTAGATGTTATTATGGAACTCCTTCTATATGCATCGGCAGGATTAGTGCCCATGGCACTTCCTCTTGCTACGCTTCTTGCTTCCCTTATGACTTTAGGTAACCTTGGTGAAAACAACGAGCTACTCGCCATGAAGTCCGCTGGGATTTCACTCCCTCGAATCATGAGTCCTCTTATTGTTCTTGCAATCCTAGTCTCAATTTCCGCATTCTTCTTTGCAAACAATGTTCTTCCTCACACAAACCTTAAAATTTCATCGCTTTTGTACGATGTCAAACAGCAAAGGCCAGAACTACAAATAAAACCAGGGATTTTCAATAATGATATTGATGGCTATAGCATAAAGGTAGCACAGAAGGATCCTCGCACAAACCTTATGCGAAAAATTATGATATACGATCATCGTTCGAATGAAGGCAACCTTGTGGTTACCGTTGCCGATTCTGGCTACATGCAGGTTACTGACGATGAGAAATATATGATTGTTACCCTTTTTAACGGCTACACCTACGAGGAGATGAAGGAAAACGTAAACGCCCGTCGTGCCCCTCGAAAGTTTCCTGCTCGCAGGAATAAATTTGATGAACAAATCGCCGTTCTTGAGCTTAAAGGATTCGGATTTCAACGTACAAACGAAGATCTTTTTAAAAGTAACTTTCAGGTTATGAACCTATCCCAACTCGAAAATGCCAGCGATTCGTTGGAAATTGAGCTGGGAAAAAGAAAAGAATCATTCCAAAAAACATTACTTCAATCAACGCTCATCAGGAATCCTTTTGGCGCCCGACGAGATAGCGGTGTTGTTGCAACCTACTCTCTGAACACTGATTCAATCCTTAACTCCATGCCCGAAAAAATAAAGCAAAGAACCATTAACCGGGCATTAGCCAATGCCAGAGCTGCCAAAAACTATGTAACCTCATCAACCGATGAATTTTACCATCGTGGGAAATACATTGCACGACACAAAGTTGAGTGGAACCGGAAACTTGCACTCTCTTTTGCCTGCCTGGTCTTCTTCTTTATTGGAGCACCGCTGGGTGCAATTATAAGGAAAGGTGGACTCGGAATGCCGGTTGTTGTTTCAGTACTGTTCTTCGTTCTGTACTACGTTATAACCCTTACTGGCGAAAAGTTCGTTCGGGAACTTGTTTGGCAACCCGGATTCGGCATGTGGATTTCTTCATTCATTCTTCTTCCGTTGGGGGTATTCCTTTCGTACAAAGCCACCACCGACTCGGTAATCCTTAACGCCGACTACTATATTCTAATAATGAAAAAATTTGTTCGATTGCATAAAAAACATAAAATCAAACATGCATCGAACTAGATGAGTAATGAACATTCTACTGATTGCTAATAAGGTTCCTTTCCCCCCAAACGATGGAGGCGCCTTTGCCACTCTAAACATGGCGTTGGGCTTAAAAAATGCTGGAGCCCACGTTACGGTTTTGGCAATCTCAACTCCCAAGCACCCATCTACAGAGCAGGATATTCCTCAATCCATATCGGAATCTATCCGCTTTATTACAACATTTGTAAACACAAATATTTCATGGGTAAAGGCCATTCTCAATCTTTTCTTCTCTAAAACACCCTACAACGCCGAACGATTTATATCAAGTAACTTTAAAAATCAAATTGAGGTTACCCTCAAAGAAAATCCCTTCGATTTAATTCAACTTGAAGGGTTGTATCTGGCTCCCTACATTGAAACTATCCAAAATGTTTCTAAATCACCAATTGTGCTGCGTGCTCACAATGTGGAATGGGAAATTTGGAAGAGAACAGCACAAAATGAAAAGAATTTCCTGAAAAAAATCTACCTGAGCATTCTTGCCCAAAGGGTAAAGCGAATGGAACTTCAAGCCCTTAGGAAGATTGACCTTCTGGTTCCTATCTCCGAAAGAGACAAGAAAATTCTTGAACAAATGGGATGCTCTAAACCATCGTACACATGTAGAACTGGTTTTCTTCTCAACAATAACGTTCCTGTTAACAATGAGGTAGAGTTCCCTTCCGTCTTCCATCTTGGTGGGCTCGATTGGATTCCCAATCGTGAAGGACTCCTCTGGTTTCTCGATAATTGCTGGCACGAAATTGTCAAAAAAATTCCTTCAATTAAATTCTACATCGCAGGTCGTAATGCTACAAAAGATTTTATCAACAGAATTAAAAAGTACGAAAACGTAGAGTTTCTAGGTGAAGTTACTGATTCGAAAGAATTTATGCGCTCCAAAGCCGTAATGGTTGTCCCATTGCTTTCGGGGAGTGGCATGAGAATAAAGATTGTTGAAGGCATGTCGCTTGGCAAAGCAATTGTTAGCACATCCATCGGTGCAGAAGGAATTGAGGCAACCGACGGGAAGGACATAATGATTGCCGATACGGCAAACGATTTTACTGCAAAAACTCTGTTCCTTCTCACAAATCAAGAAATTTGCAGCAACCTAGGCAACTCTGCAAAAGAGTTTGCTTCTAATAATCTCGATAACAGCAAAATTGTAATGGGTTTATATAACTTCTACCAAAATCATCTCTCGTAAAATTCTGAAAATTCAATACCATTTCTCCGTTTATAGCTCTCTATTCTCAATTCCCGCATCATCCAAAGTAAAAATTTCAAAAACAAACCCATTCTTTTTTGTACTTTTGCCATGATTTAAAATCCAAAGCCCAAGAAGTGAATATTGTATTCTGGATATCCGTTGCCCTGCTTTTCCACACGTACGTACTTTACCCGTTTATACTGTACATTCTGTCGGTAAACCGCAAGCCAACCCGCAACGTTTACTCCAGAAACGAAAACCTGCCATCTGTTTCTGTAATTATGGCTGCCCACAACGAGGAGGATGTTATTGGTCAAAAAATTGATACCGTTTTCGATACTACCTATCCGCTCGAAAAAGTTGAACTTCTGATTGGTTCCGATTGCTCAACCGACAGCACGAACGAAATAATCCGATTGAAGCAGCAGCAGTACGGTAAAATTACATTTCTGGAATTTACCCAACGGCAGGGGAAGGCAAACATTATGAACCAGCTGCTCGACAGAGCAACGGGCGACATAATTGTTTCAACTGATGCCAACGTGCTGCTTACAAGCGACACTCTCTTCAACTCCGTAAAATTCTTTAAGAATGAGGAGGTGGGATTGGTTGACACTCGTATGACCAATACAGGGTTGAATAAGCAAGGAATTTCAATCCAGGAAAGTTCTTACATATCGCGCGAGGTGCTAATTAAAAACCGTGAGGGAAACGTTTGGGGAACCATGATGGGCCCCTTTGGCGGGTGTTTTGCTATTCGCAAAAGTTGTTACCACAAGGTTCCAAGGAATTTCTTCATGGACGATTTTTACATCAACATGAAAGTTCTTGAGGCGGGCAAAAAAACCATGAACAGCCTCGATGCCATCGTTTTCGAGGATGTTTCGAATAAGTTGAGCGAGGAGTTCCGTCGGAAAGTGCGAATATCAATCGGGAACTTTCAGAACCTGGCAGCATTTAAACATCTCCTTTGGCCACCTACCAGGGCGGTTGGTTTTTCGTTCCTGTCGCATAAGGTTGTTCGATGGTTCGGGCCGTTCCTGCTGCTATTCGCACTGGCTAGTAATGTTTTACTGGCTATCAGATATCAGTTTTACGCATATATTCTTGTTTTACATGCATTTATCTACATATTTCCGGCAATTGATTATTTGCTTGGGAAAATTAATATTCATTTGTTAGCTTTGCGGTTTTCAACCCACTTTTTTAGCATGAACACAGCCCTATTTGTTGGGCTAATAAAATACTTGAAAGGAGTAAATAGCAATGTTTGGCAACCAACCCAACGAAACCAGTAGCCTAAACACCATCGAGGAAGCCTTGGAGGATATCAAGGCCGGTAAAGTTATTATTGTTGTTGACGATGAGGACAGGGAGAATGAGGGCGATTTTATTGCAGCCGCCGAACTTATAACCCCTGAAATTGTAAACTTTATGGCCAAGCACGGTCGGGGACTTATTTGTGCACCACTCCCCGAGGATCGATGCAAGGAGCTGGAGCTGGAAATGATGGTTGGAACCAACACTGCGCTTCACCAAACTGCATTCACGGTTTCTGTAGATTTGCTTGGGCATGGTTGCACCACCGGAATATCTGCATCCGACAGAGCAAAAACTATAAAAGCTCTGGTAAATTCTGAAACAAAGCCTGAAGATCTTGCCCGTCCCGGTCATATTTTCCCACTAAAATCGAAGGAGAAAGGCGTTCTTCGTAGAGCTGGGCATACCGAGGCCGTTGTGGATTTAACACGGCTTGCTGGCTTAAAACCCGGTGGCGTGCTGGTTGAAATTATGAACGACGACGGTACCATGGCGCGCCTTCCACAACTTCTGGAAATTGCCAAAAAATTCAACCTGAAAATAATTTCCATTAAAAACCTAATTGAGTACAAACTCAAATTCGAAAGTATCATCGAGGTTGGCTCAAGGGTTAAGCTACCAACTGCCCACGGCAAATTCGACCTTATTGCCTTCAGGCAAAAGTCGAACGGGCTAGAGCATGTTGCACTAGTGAAAGGTTCTTGGACACCCGATGAACCAATCCTCGTTCGCGTTCACTCCTCGTGCGTTACCGGCGATATTTTCCACTCGTACCGTTGCGATTGCGGGCCACAACTCCACAAGGCAATGGAAATGATTGACAAAGAGGGCAAAGGAGTTCTGGTTTACATGAACCAGGAGGGACGTGGAATTGGACTTTTCAATAAAATTCATGCATACAAGCTTCAGGAGGAAGGCCTCGATACCGTTGAGGCTAACGTTGAACTTGGTTTCGCTCCCGATGAGCGTGATTACGGAATTGGAGCCAGCATAATAAGGGAGTTGGGCGTTCGGAAAATGCGGCTAATAACCAATAACCCAAAAAAACGTAAGGGTTTGGAAGGTTACGGGCTGGAGATTGTTGAGAATGTTCCCCTCGAAATTCCTCCAACACCCCAAAACGAATTCTACCTGCAAACCAAGCGCGATAAGATGGGGCACCTTATCCTGCTATCGCCTAAAGAGCAGGCAAAAAAGAAAGAATAGAAACTTTCATGGTAAGTAACAAATCCCTCAGAGTTGTTTACATGGGTACACCCGAATTTGCGGTTGAACCCCTAAGGGCTATTCTTGAGGCTGGGTTCACTGTTTGCGCCGTTGTTACCGTTCCCGATAAACCTGCAGGACGAGGACAGAAAATTTCCGAATCGGCAGTTAAGCAGTTTGCCAGGGAGAGAGAGCTGCCCATTCTTCAGCCCGAAAAGTTAAAGGATGACGCGTTTGTAAATCAACTTCGCCAGCTGAATCCCGATGTGATGGTTGTTGTGGCATTCCGAATGCTTCCCGAGGTTGTTTGGCGTATTCCACGCCTTGGTACCTTTAACCTTCACGCATCACTTCTGCCGCAGTATCGCGGCGCAGCCCCAATTAACTGGGCAGTTATTAATGGCGAAACTCATACCGGACTTACCACCTTCCTTATCGATGAAAAAATTGATACAGGAAACCTGATAATGCAAAAAGAAGTTGAAATTTTACCCAACGAAACGGCAGGTGAACTTCACGATAAGCTGATGGGGTTAGGCGGAAAGTTGGTTGTTGAAACCATTAGAAAGCTGGCAGAGGACAACTTCATGCCAAAACCGCAAAGCGAGTTCTACCAATTGGAAGAAGAGTTGAAACCTGCACCAAAAATTTTTAAGGAAACCTGCAGAATCGATTGGAGTATAACGGGTGCAGAAATCCACAACTTTATTCGTGGCTTAAGCCCTTATCCTGCTGCCTGGACCGAGTTTTCTACTGCCGATGGCAGTGAGATTTCTGCAAAAATTTTCCGAAGCAGTTTTCAGGATGCTGAGAATGATAGCGCTGCTCCAGGCACAATTAAAACCAACGGAGCAACCTTTCTCAAAGTAAAATGTGCCGATGGGTACGTGAGTATTCTGGAAATTCAGCTTGCAGGGAAACGTAACCTTCCAATTGGTGAATTTCTAAAGGGATTTCGGGTAACCGAGGGTTTGCTTGCTTTGTAATAGAATATCTATTTATCCTTCGGTTTCCTTTTTCTTAGGTATATCTTCTGGCCAACCTCTGGCTCTGTTCCGGGCTCCATTCGGTTTCTACGGTAAAGCCACTTTAGCTTAACCCCGTACTCCTGCGAAATGCTGTACATGGTTTCACCTTCCTCTGCAACGTGCAACGGATGGTTAACTTCCGCCTTGCGGCGCTTGGGTTGGATGTATATTTCCTGCCCAATTTCAAGTTTCGAGTTGCGCTCAATTTCGTTATACTTTGCAAGTTGCCATGGCATTAGCTCCAGCTCTCGTGTTAAGCTTTCGTACGTATCGCCTTCGCGTACCTTGATGTATTTCACCCGGTTACGAATAAAAACTTCACGCTGATTGAACAAATCAATCGCGAAATTATCTGCATCAACCAGCTGACCCATTCCTTTTGTTGGCGATTCAATCTCAATATCCACACCCCTATCGTACAGGTAAAGCTTGTTATCTTCAATTATTCGAATTAGAAGTTCAGCGTAGGTTCTGCTGGTTGCGTAACCCGCTTTCTGCAATCCCTTTGCCCAGCCTTTGTAGTCGGTTGGGTCGAGGTCGAAAAGGAAAGCGTAACGTCGGCCACCACGAAGAAACTCAGAATGGTCGATGTACGAATTTTCAGGGTTACGATATTTCCTGAAGCATTCGCCTTTGGCGTCGTCGTCGTGGTAAATTTTGGGGCCTGTCCACGATTTGTGACACTTTATTCCGAAATGGTTATTCGCCTTAACTGCCAGCGTGCTGTTCCCATTGTCGCTCTCAAGCATCCCCTGCGCCAGAATAATGCTTGCGGGTACACCATGTTTCTTCATTTGCCTAATTGCCAAATCTTTATACGTATTGGCGTACTCTTCACGGGATAACTTCTTCTGCCCAAATGCAGAAATCACAAGCAAAGAAATAAGGAATGTTATTGTAATTGAACGCATGGTGTGATATAAATTTTGTCCAAATATAGCATCAATTTGCCAGTTACAAAATGTTGTACAGATAACACTTTTAGCAAATATTTTGCCATTTCGCATATATTTGTACCTTTGGAATGATGTACCCCGGTACTTTGCCGGGTAACAAACATAATATGAGCAAAAAGAAGGATTTAAGTTACTCGTACACCGAGTACGCATCAATTAACGAATTGCCGGTAGAACTGGCAAATTTGGCTCAGAAAGCTATAGATGCGCTCAAAACCAGCTACTCGCCCTATTCCCATTTTGCGGTTGGTGCAGCAGTTCTTCTAAAAAATGGAGAAATAATTCAGGGAAGTAACCAGGAGAACGGAGCTTACCCGTCGGGACTGTGCGCTGAGCGGGTTGCCCTTTTCTACGCAGGAGCCAAGTTCCCAAAGATTCCGGTTGTTGGGATAGCTGTTGCTGCTGAACATGAAGGAAAGCCAATCACCGAGCCAGTTGCTCCTTGTGGCAGCTGCCGACAGGTTATGCTTGAAACAAGTAATATTGGAAAAGAACCAATGAAAATTGTAATGATTGGTAAAAAAAGAATTGTTGTAGTTGACGATATTTCACATCTTCTACCCTTTTCTTTTTCAAGTGTAATCGATATTCTTAAGGAGTAATTTTCCTAGAAATTTTTTGGAGTAAACATTTAAGGAGTTACCCTTTTCAGAAGAATTCCTGTTCCAACCTGACAATACAAACACTTTTTTTGCTCGCAGTACTGGCTTTTTAGCTGAACCATAGCCTGCGAAAACATGGCACTGGGTGCTTCAACGCCTAGCTTTTTGAAACCAGCTACAACCGAGTTCTGCTCGGGCTTCAAACTTTCAAGTAGCACAATCGCTTTGTCGGCTAAATCCTCGTTACCTCTCGCTTTGCCGTAGGCAAACATAAATGGAATAACCGAGTTTAAAAGAATTACTCTGATGGTTTCGTTTCCTAAATTTTTTAACCTTTCTGTTGAAGGCTTCCCAAAGCTATAGTGCGTTTTCCAGTAATCGGAAACCCCAACATTCAGTAGCTTCGTAATGCTGTTTGCGTCCTCTGCCTCCATTATTTTCGAGAAAAGCCCCGATGATTTATGAATAAGCATTGCAAGCTGGGCGATTCGGATTGTTGGGAACGAAACCGGTCGTAAACGCAGGAACTTCCATAGTTCGCCGTTAACCGGCGTTAAGCTGTACTTTTTATGCTGGTAATCGTACTCTTTGCGGAGCGATGTAACGTACTCATCCTCCGGAATATCGTTGAAAAGCAATCCCGATTGTCCAAAAAGAATCGATTCAATTACAAACAAATTATCCTTGGCCTTGGCTAAAACTTTTAACGGAGTGTTTTTTGCCATTAACTCAAATGGCAATGCGTTAATTTTCAACCCAAAACTTCGGGCAACCGATTGGTAGAATGAGTCCTCCCAGCTATTGCCATTCTGCTCAACCGAACTAAGAATGTACTGCGTTTTCTGCTCCAGTCGCTCAACGGAAAGACGGGATAACCAAATGTTAATAGCGCTTTTATCAATTTCTCCAATTAAATCGGCGCAGGCAATCCACTGCTTCGACGAAAACATCCGCTGGAGTTCCCAGTCGATGCCGCTGGGATATGGAATTTCGATGGTTTGAACAATGTCTCCCTTTGAGTTCTTTACTTCTACATCGTTACTCGCAACAACATGAAGAATAACGCTATCGTACGATTTATCGGTATCATGGTCATGCCTGTTCCAATCGGAGGCTTTAATATGAATCTCAACGTTACCCGCCCAAACCGTTTGGTTAATTCGGATTTTTGCGTTGAAGAAATCGGGCCCCGCATCGAGGTTATGGATACCCGGTGAAATTACTTCAACCTGTTCACCGCTGGAAGTAGTAAGGTTTGATAAACTGTGGTAACTATACTTCCACAAAAAATGTAGAAATTCCTCTTTCATTGGAGTATACAATAGTTTGTCGAATGTACAATATAATAAAAACTTTGCAAAAAAATTTGAAAACACCGGATTTATAAAAAAGCTATATTTGCAGGCAGAAAATATCTGCAGTAATTGACTTTGTAAAAAAATGGTTTTCGGGGTGTAGTCCCGCCAATTGCGGGACGCGTCGTTTGGGGCGTAACCCTTTGTATTTTTCTTTCGGGGTGTAGTCCCGCCAATTGCGGGACGCGTCGTTTGGGGCGTAACCCTTTGTATTTTTCTTTCGGGGTGTAGCGCAGCCCGGTTAGCGCGCGTCGTTCGGGACGACGAGGTCGCGAGTTCGAATCTCGCCACCCCGACATATTAATATTCCATGCCATATTTTGTTTACATACTTCAAAGCAAAAAAGATAACAAGTTCTACATCGGTTCTTCGTCCAACATTCAAAAGAGAATCCAATTCCATAATGCTGGATTACAACGATCAACAAAACACAGAATCCCCTTCGAATTAGTTTACTCAGAAGAATTCGAGGAAAAAAAATCTGCTTTAGCGAGAGAAAAACAGATCAAGGCTTATAAGGGAGGAAATGCGTTCAAAAAATTATTCGGGGTGTAGCCCCGCCAAAGGCGGGGCGCGTCGTTCGGGATCCCGCCTTGGGTGGGAATGGTTCGAATCCTTTCATCCTGAACTTACGGCACTATTTATCAGGGACTTACAATATATTGATGTTCTAAAAATTCAGCTCCCTTTTTAGCCAAATACTAAATATTGGATCATTAATTATTATTCTTTTCCCTGAAATATCAATTATTTCTTTCTTCTCAAGCGATTTCCATATTCTAACAACATTTGCAGAACTTCCCAAGTCATACTTATTTATAACACCTGAAGAGGTGTATTCATGGGTAATTCCGCTGACTAATGCTCTCAGAAAATTAATTTGGTAACGAGTTAACCCATCAACAATTGAGTAGTAAAGCACAGCATTTTGCTCAATTAACTCTTGCAGCGATTCGCTGAGAATTTCATCTGTTACCTTTTTTTCTGTTTTTACCCAAACAATATACGAAAGCTGCTGTACGTATGACGAATGATTTTGTACAATACTACAAATGTTTTCAGCTATTTCTTCGGAAATTTTTTTCCCCGTTTTTTCGAAACGAAGACGAATAAAGCCTACCCATTCCGAAGTTGGGATTTTTTGAAGAAACATCACATCGCCAAATTTGTAGAAAGGCATACTTTGTTTTGAAAAGAGTGTACTCAAAATATGCATCTTACTTCCATAAAGACAATATGTTACGTTTTTTTGTAGTTGCCAGCAACTTCTCAATTTTTTTTGAAAAGATATTGAATCCTGAAATTCTGCAATTTGTTGAAACTCATCAATGCAAACAACAACCCTAACCCCTTTGTCTTTGGCAATTTTCTCAGGTAGGCTCAATACATCCTTCTCTGATTCAATTCTTTCTGAAAAATCGAGTGAAATGGAGAAATCGTTTACCGGATCTGTTCCAAAACTCATTCTGGGTGATAGTCTTGCTAAAAAACGTTTCGTTCTATCGGCCCACTCATCCCATTTGGTATAAGTTTGTTTAATTATTTCTGTTGAAAACAGTTTGAAAAAGTCACTCTCGTTGCGACACAAAAAAACATCGATGTTTACGACAATAATTTTGTGTTGCGTAGCATTCATTGTACGTGCAACATTATGAACCAGGGAAGTTTTGCCCCAACGACGAGGAGAAATTATTAGGGTATTCACCCCATTTTCAAAGTTTTTTATTAGTCTTTTTGTTTCCGACTCCCTATCGGTAAACAGTTCACCATAGGTTGCTATTCCAAAGGAAAAGGGTTGGTTCATAACAACTTTTTCTTTCAAATATAATGCATTTTTGCAACTAATTCATATGTTAGTAACATATTTATTAGTAATACGTGTGTTACATTAGTATTGTCTTGCTTCACTGATTGTTATAATATTTTTTAATATTGTTAATGTAATATAAAAACCTTCGTATTTTTGCAGCTTCAAACACTTATAACTTTATGACCTACCAGCAAACTCTCGATTTTCTATTTTCGCAGCTACCTATGTACCAACGCGTAGGAAAAGCAGCATACAAAGCCGATTTAAATAATACGCTTGCCCTCGACACGTACTTCGGGAATCCGCATAGAAAATTCAGAACAATACATGTTGCAGGCACGAATGGGAAGGGTAGCGTTTCGCACATGCTCGCTTCCGTTCTCATGGAAGCGGGTTACAAGGTAGGGCTCTATACTTCGCCTCACCTGATTGACTTTAGGGAACGGATAAGAATAAACGGGGAGATGGTTTCCGAGCAGTTTGTGGTTGATTTTGTGCACGATAATAAGAAAATTATTGAGGAAATCAAACCATCATTCTTTGAGATGACGGTTGCCATGGCGTTCGATTTTTTTGCGAAGCAAAAAGTTGATGTCGCAGTTGTTGAGGTTGGCATGGGTGGTAGGCTCGATTCAACAAACATAATAACCCCTGAGCTATCGGTAATCACAAATATCAGCCTCGACCATACCGATTTCCTTGGCGATACCATTGGGAAAATTGCCGCAGAAAAGGCTGGGATTATAAAAAATGGTATTCCTGTTGTTGTTAGCCAAACACAAGCTGAAACGGAGCATGTTTTTATTGAAACAGCCAAGGAAGCTGGTGCTCCCATTGTTTTCGCAGATAAAGTTCGAAGGATATTTGAAACATCGTTTAGCTCCGATGGAAAAAAGGTTTTCCAAATTGAAAAAATTGGAACTGGTTTGGTTGAAGAGTTCACTCTCGACCTGTTAGGGAGTTACCAGCAAAAAAATATTGTTGGAGCCCTTGCCGCAATCGATGTACTTTGCGAAAAGGGGTACTCAATTTTGGGTGAAAATATCAAAAGCGGTCTTTCAAAAACTTCAGCAAACACAGGACTTTTGGGAAGGTGGCAGAAGCTGAGTGAGTTGCCGCTAACAATTTGCGATACCGGCCATAATACAGACGGAATTACATCAATAGTTGAGCAGATAAGTTCAACTAGTTTTGAAAAGTTGCACATGATAATCGGTTTTGTGAACGACAAAAACATTGATGGAATTCTGCAGCTACTTCCAAAAAACGCTGATTACTACTTTACAAAGGCATCAATTCCCAGAGCGATGGACGAGAAGCTGCTTGCCCAAAGGGCAAAAATGTACGGACTGAAGGGTGAAAGCTTCGAAAACGTAAAATCGGCCATCGATTTTTGCAAAACAAAATCGAACCCTAACGATTTGATTTTCATTGGAGGAAGTACGTTCGTTGTTGCCGATGCGCTGAAATAATTTGTAATCTTCGAAAAAAAATTTTGTAGAATAAAAAAATGCTTATACATTTGCATCGCTTTTAACGAAAAGCGTCATTTATAAAAATGATTGGGAGCTTAGCTCAGCTGGTTCAGAGCACCTGCCTTACAAGCAGGGGGTCGCTGGTTCGAATCCAGCAGTTCCCACACTTAAAATCAACCACTTACAGCGTTTTACGAGGTAAGTGGTTTTTTATTTGTACAAATCTTTATACAAATCTCTTTTCATGCTTTGAAATTAGTTTAATTAAAATGATAATGCTATGAAAAGAAATTTAACCCAACTAAAAACAGATTGGACGGTTGCAGAATTGGAAATAAAATATAATACTACCAACAAAACAAAAGTTACAATTGATAATTATGAA
>Ga0209203_1002086_pt1 | contig 13716 bp, 7 predicted proteins | sample AD_UKC109_MetaG_FD_184423 | JGI IMG/M metagenome (GOLD analysis project Ga0209203, IMG submission 184423) | Active sludge microbial communities of municipal wastewater-treating anaerobic digesters from Hong Kong - AD_UKC109_MetaG (SPAdes)... | ecosystem: Engineered > Bioreactor > Anaerobic >...
CGAAGGTTCTGTGGCAGAGGAAATCGTGCCGCTTGTCAGTGAAGCTGGATATAAGTGGATGCAAACCGGCGAACCTGTGCTTGTGGCGAGCCTTGGGCTTGCTGGTGACCGTTTCGCCCGGGATGGCGACGGCGTGGTGAAAGACCCCGATACCTTCTATCGTCCTTATTTCGTGCAGGGCGAAAGTGGGGGCGAAGTTGCCATCTTCTTCCGCGACTGGGTCATTTCGGATAAGATCGGTTTTAATTATTCAGGCATGGCTGGCGAGGCAGCCGCGCAAGACATGATCGATTCACTCAAAGCGATCCACGCGAGCCTGCAGGGCACGGAAGGTCCGCACATCGTGACAATTGTCGTGGATGGCGAGAATGCTTGGGAAAATTATGATAATGACGGCAAGGAATTTTTCCATACCCTTTATAAGAAACTGGCTGAGAGTGAACTGCTCGAAACGATAACCCCTTCCGAATACCTCGAGCTTTACCCTGAACAGCGTGAGTTGGACATTCTCTTTCCGGGGGCATGGTTCAGCGCGAATTACGATACCTGGATTGGTGAAAGCGAAGAAGCCGAAGGCTGGGATCTGCTTGCCCGTGTGCGCGCGGATCTGGCGCAGTATGAAGACGGCACACTCAGTGCCAGCCCTGAAGCACTGGCTGAGGCGCAGGACTTTATGTACCTGGCGGAGGGTTCGGATTGGTTCTGGTGGTATGGCACCGACCAGGATTCCGGGCAGGACAGCTACTTTGATGAAGGCTACCGCGCGCTCCTTAAGGGCGTCTATACCTCCTTGGGTGTGGAATACCCAGCATTCCTGGATATTCCTGTCATTCAACCACAGCCGCTCAAGCCAACCACAGCGATCAGCGGTCAAACAACCCCTATGGTAGATGGGGTCCTCGGAGAGGATGAGTGGGGCACTGCTGCAGTCTATGAAGGCGAAGAAGGCGACCCCATCCAGAACTTTTCCTACGGAATGGATCAGGAAAAGCTTCACCTGCGTTTTGATTTAGCTGAGCCCCTGGGAGATTTAAGGAGACTACTGGTCTATCTTAATGCTCCTGGTGACCAGGACAAACTAATGGTCGGTTTGGATGGCGAATCCCGCTTAGTTTCACCAGCTTCCCGCGTAATCGAGATTATGACCGGTATCAATCTGATTACACTTTATAAATCAAATGGGTTAGGTTGGCAGCCTGAACGTCCCTTGGATGGAGCGTTGGCGATTGACGGAGAAATTGTTGAACTCTCATTGGAAAAATCAGTCCTTGGTGATGTTTCTGCCGGGGTGGTTGTTCCTGCGCAAGTTGTACTCATGGGTCAACAAACGTTCCAATTCAACACTGACGCGCCGCTGGCTATTCAGTACTTCAGTTTTGAACCGCTTACCAGCGTGTTGCTGGTTGAGGATCCGGAAGGAGACGATAAAGGCTTGGGTACATACACCTATCCCAAGGACGGTGTATTTAAGGCTGGGGATTTTGACCTGACCGCCTTCGAAGTTTCCAGAGATGGAGAAAATGTCTACTTCAGCTTCACCGTCAAGGCACCCATCACCAATGGTTGGAACTCATCCGCGGGTTTCTCGGTGCAGACCTTTGATGTCTACATCGACAAAGACCCCGGTGCCGGCACGGGTAACCGCCTGCTATTACCTGGCAGAAATGCCGCGCTGGAAGATGGCAACGGCTGGGATGTTGCCATCTGGATCGAAGGCTGGACGCTGCAGGTCGTTCTTCCTGGGGAGGATCCATTGGCAGACCCGGTTAAGAATACCGAAGCCAGCTTAGCCATGAAAGTTTACGTGGATGTCGGCAAAAACGCGGTCATTGCCAGTGTGCCTCTGGAATTCTTCGGCGAGGGCAATTTAAGCGACTGGAGTTACGCCGCGGTGGTGCTCGGACAGGAAGGTTTTCCCTCACCAGGCGTTTGGGGTATTCGGGATGTTTACCAGAACGCGGAAGGCTACAAGTTTGGCGGCGCACCGCTTGACAACAACCACACCCGCATCATTGACCTGGCATTGCCTGCAGCTTATACTCCTGACCAGGCAACTTTGCTGGGCACATATCCCTCTTCCGCGCAACCAGTTGACGGCATGGGACCAGACGATTTCGCGATCATTCCTTTGATCGCTGTGACTAGATAACTAAAAAGAGAGCATCATGGATTTTTATCTAACCAACAAACCACGCGAGAGTGTGGAACTGACACTCAGCGATGGCAGGATCATTACTGGCAAAAGAGGCGGCAAGCTGGAAGACTTTGTTTGCGCAGTGCAAAAACCTGAAGAGCCTTTGATTGTAGGCGCAATTCTGGATGGTCATTTACGCGAATTGACTTATCCAGTAAAGCAAGATGGGCAGGCAACGCTGCTTTCCATGGAGGATTCGGATGGCGCGCGCATTTATCGCCGTTCGCTGGTCTTTCTTCTGGAAGTTGCTTTTAGAAGTTGCTTTCCTGAGGGAGGCTTGACGATTGACCATTCAGTCTCCTCGGGAGGGTACTACTGCCAGGTAAGTAACCTTAAAGGTTTTGGACAGGAGGAACTCGACCGCATCAAAGCCGCAATGCAGGTACTTGTGGATCAGGACGTGCCATTTGTGCGTGAGACCGTTCCGTTGGAAGAGGCGATCGCGTACTTCAAAGCTGCCGGTGAGGATGATAAAGTGCGGCTTTTAAAGTACCGAAAACGCAAGGACCTGGTGCTTTACCGTGCCGGCGAAACGCGGGACTATCACCACGGCTATATGGTACCCTCATCTGGTTATCTGAAGTGGTTCGACCTGTACCTGCTGGAGGATGCCTTTATTATCCGTTTCCCAAGACGGCATGCGCCATCCGAAGTGCTGCCGATGGAAAATTACCCCACCCTCTTAAGGACCTTCAAGGACTACGGCGATTGGTTAACCACGCTTGGCATCCATTCTGTTGGCGCGTTGAATGACGCCATTTATGAAGGGCACATTGATGAGGTCATCCTGGTTTCAGAGGCTCTGCACGAGATGCAAATTGCGCAGATAGCCGCCCAGATTTATGAGGCTCGCGACCGGGTTGGCGTCATCCTGATCGCCGGACCTTCCTCTTCGGGCAAGACCACTTTCTCGAAGCGTCTCGGCATCCAATTGTTGGCCAAGGGCATCACACCCTTTGCGCTCGAAATGGACAACTTTTTCATTGACCGGGATAGGACTCCTCTCGATGCCAACGGTCACCGCGATTATGAGTCCTTACGGGCACTTGATTTAGCGCGCTTGAATAGCGACCTCAAGGCATTAATTGCCGGGCAGCAAGTGCAGTTGCCGCGCTATGACTTCATCACAGGTTTGAGCGTGGACGGCGCGAAGGTGCAGCTTAATAAGGGGGATGTGATTATCCTTGAGGGCATTCATGGTCTAAATCCGGAATTGCTGACCGATATTGATCCTAAAACCACCTTCAGGATTTATGTTTCCTGCCTGACTCAGCTCAACCTTGACCGCCACAACCGCATTTCGACCACCGACACACGAATGTTGCGGCGAATCCTGCGCGATGCCCGCGATCGCGGCTATTCAGCGACGGATACAATCCGACGTTGGGAGGCAGTGCGTGCCGGTGAGAAATTCCACATCTTCCCTTACCAGGAGAACGCGGACGTAATGTTCAACTCCGCTTTGGCTTACGAGTTAACTACCCTTAAGCCGTTGGTGGAGCCGCTCTTGCGCCAGGTGCCTTTCGGTACGCCCGAGCACATTGAAGCAAAACGCTTGTTGAAGTTCCTGGAATGGTTCCTGCCAACCGGAACAGATTACGTGCCGGACAATTCCATCCTGCGCGAATTCATCGGCGGTTCGATCCTGACCAACTTCAAGCTTTGGACAAGGTAGCAAGGCGATAATTCGCCCCTTTTGCTCCCTCTCAAACAAAAATGACCGGTCGCACGACCGGTCATTTTTGTTTTACTCGTAAATTGGCCGGATTCCTATTTCCCTTTTGCTATATCCATACGGCACCAAACATAAAGAGCATCGTACACGTCGAACTGGTGTTCCAAGTTTTCCATATCTTCAGGAAACCGCAGACTGAAACCGGAAGCGATAGCTTCCAACCCGCGGGCAATTGGATCGTTATCGATGTCTTCATCCATGTCTGCAGAATGGACGATCTTTGCCATACGCAGCAAACCGGGTTCTTTTAACTCATAATTTAAAATAATCGAGTCGAAAGAGCAACGGCCTTCGTGGTGACCCAATTCTACCCCCGGGGCATCGAACGGAATCGCTCCAGTTTCCTTAACTATGCGGTCAATTTCACCTTTTGGAACAAACATAAACTTGGCATCACTGTCTACAAAGCGAGTAATGAGCCACGGACAGGCGACACGGTCAACATGAACGTGAGAACGAGTAATCCATATCATTTGATATTCTCCTTTTATTGAAATTCTTTGAGATTCTGATCCAAATCTTCTTTTGCAGCTTCACAATAATCGGGATTGCGAATCACAATCGACCCGCTCAAAACAGGATCGCGGGCATCGGGTTGAATTTAATAATCTTTCGTCATTTTTTCTTCTTTCTTTATTCACGATCAGGTAGATTAGTGTGCCAGTCCCAACCAGCAGCTTCCAATTCAAGTAAGGCTGCGAAGCGTCCACCCTTGCGGATTAAAGCTGCCGGGGTGCCCATTTCTAGAATGTGCCCATTCTCAAGCACGATCACCCGATCCGCCTCTCGGGCGGTTGATAGCCGGTGAGCAACCGTCAGAATCGCCCGCTGGTGGCGAGAAGATTCACCTTTCAACGCCTCACGGAATGCCACCTCACTGGCGCTGTCAATCGCTGATGTAGCTTCATCAAACAACAACACCATCGGATTCCAAACCAAAGCGCGAGCTAACGACAGGAGCTGGCGCTGCCCTGATGAAAGCTGCACCCCGCTCCCCGAGCCGTTGTTGATCGGGGTTTCATATCCATTAGGTAGAGCAAGGATCAATGCTTCCGCTCCAGCTATCCGGACCGCGTGCTCGACGTCTTCAAACGAGACGTTCTGATCAGCCAGTGTCAGGTTATCCAACACGGTGCCACTGAACAACTGCACAGCCTGGGGAACCACGCCAATCACGGTACGCCGGATTGTCTCGCTTACCTGGCGTGGGTCCATCCCGGCGACCTGGATCGAACCTTCCCAGGGAGAATAGAGACCACCGAGTAGGCTCAAGATGCTGCTTTTTCCAGCGCCTGTACGCCCAACCAGGGCAACATGCTCTCCTGGCACCACGGAGAAACTCACGTTTTGTAGCACGGGTTGGTCGTCAAAATAACCAAAGGTTAAGTTACGGATCTCGATCCCATCTGTCATACAGGGGTTTTTGGCAGCGATTTGCGATTTTTCTTCGGTAGGCAGATCCAGAACTTGGAAGATGCGTTCAGCCCCTGACAGAGCGCTCTGGACGGTCTGCCATTCTTCGCCTAGCGAGGTGATGGGGTCGAAAAATCGCTTAAAGAGCAGAACAAAAGCCGTCAGGGTTCCAAGGCTGATGGGTAAGTTTGTAAACTGTTTCTGAGCGCCGCCCCACAAGAGGAGGGAAATTGCGACGGCCATCAGAATTTGCATGATGGGTGTATATAGGGCTGAATATTTTGCCGAAAGATTGTACGCTTTAAGCGTCTTTTCCAGCACTCTCCGGAAGCAGGCTATAAAAACCTTCTCCCGTCCAAAAGCGCGGATGACCTCAGCGCCCCCAAAGGTTTCTTGCAGATTTGTGTTGAGCATCCCAATTGCGATCCGGTTCTGGCGTTCGGCATTCCTGATCCGAATGCGAAAAAGGTTCGTTATCCACATCAGGGGCGGGGCAACCAGTGCGGAAAAAAGCGCCAGAATGGGGCTCAGCGCGATCATCGCGATGGATACCGTCACCAGTCGTACCATATCAGTCATCAAACCTGCCACACCTGAGGAGAATAAGGTATCCACTGTGTCCACATCGGCCGTGCAGCGACTGATGATATCGCCTAGCGGGTTTTGGTCGTAATAGCGGATCGGAAGGCGCTGAAGATGGCGGTAGAGCCGGATGCGCAAGTCATTCAAAGCCCCCTGGGCCGTCAATGCGGTCAAATAACTAGTTAAGAAGCTTAATCCCTGCACGCCAGCGACGGACGCCAGGTAAATAAATGCCAACAACCATAACCCTTCCGGGATGCCCGGGGTGAGGTGAGAATCTACAATTTGTTTCAACACCAAAGGAGGTACCAATTCCAGGCTGGCTCCACCCAGGATGGTCAGCGCAATGATCAGGATGCGCAGGCGGCGTGGTGTCAGGATTTCCAGTAACTGCTTGCGGGTAGTGCTGCGTAACGTTTTGGAAGAAATCGCCGCCGATGTCATTGCGCTGCTCCAGTTCCTGTAACCAAACTATGAATATTTCCGTTCGATTGGGAAACCAGTGCCTGAGCCTTAAAAATACGGGCATACAATCCGTTAGCGGCCATGAGTTCGCTATGAGTGCCTGTTTCCAGGATGCTCCCATGGTCCAGCACAATAATCAGGTCGGCTTGTGGAAAAGCTGCCAGTCGATGCGAGCTGAGTAAGATCGTTGCGCGTTGGTTCTTTGGCACTTCTGAACCAAAGATCTGGCGCAGAGAGGTAATCAGTTGTGCTTCGGTATCCAGATCGACCGCGGAGAATGGATCATCCAAAACCAGCATTCCCGGGAAAGCTGGCGTCGCTGCCAGGCTGCGTGCCAGGGCGATCCGTTGGCGCTGACCGCCGGAAACACGGGTACCTAGCTCGCCGATCTGGGTATCAACGCCGGCCGGGAATGTGTGCAAATCCTGTTCCAAGATCGCTGCATGTGCTGCCTGCATTACCCGCTCTTTATCCTGGGTTTCTTTCAAGCCAAAAACAATGTTTTCGTAAATGCTACCTGAAAAAAGAAACGGATCTTGAGGCAGATAGCCCATCTTGCTGGCACGTTCTTCCGGTGAAACATCGGTCAATTTCTTCCCGTCCAGGTATATATTCCCTTTTTCAAGAGGATATAATCCAAGAACCGCACGCAGCAGCGCGCTCTTTCCGCAGCCAACCGGTCCGGTAATCGCGACCAAGGATCCAGCCGGAATTTCGATGCTGACATCCTGTAACGCCGGTTGGGCAGCACCTGGATAACGGAAGGTGATGTTCTCTATCAAAACCGATACGGGACCTGGTTCCATAGCAACCGTGGCAGGGATGGGCTCATTCAGCCCGTCGACCCAATTCGGTTGGAATGAAGCATAATGCGGCTCGTCTTTGACACTGCGTGCTGGAGCCAGGAGTGGTTTCAGTCGGGTATAAGCTGCTCCGCCCGATTGAACCGAATTAAATAATTGCGGAATGCGGTAACCGCGTCCAGTGAATTGCAGGAATAGCTGGATATAGGCAACAAAGGCACCAACGCTCATCGCACCGGCAATTACACGCTGCCCTCCCAGGGCTACTACCAGTACAATCCCAGTCACCATGAGGGTCGAATAGACCGGTTTGAGACCTTCGCGCAGGCGAACCACAGCTAAATTGGCGTCGACCAATTTTTGCGATTTATCTTCCACCAGCCCGGCTGATGCACCCGTACGGCCGAATAGTTTGAGCACCCGGATCCCCGCAAGTTGTTCTTGCAGTGTCATGGTCAATTCGGCATTTGCCTCACGAGCGGCGTTGGTGCGTTTGCGTACCCAGCGCCCGGTGGCTTGCGCCAATAGCATGGAAAATGGTGTAACCAAAAGCGCCATGATGGATAGACTCCAGTCATAAATAATCATCGTAACCACAAACGAAATGGAGAAGAGGACTGTGTCCCACATTTCGATAGTAAATTCGCGCACACCAACCCCCAGCACTTCGACATCTGCAACGATGCGTGCCATAAGTTCTCCTATGGAGGTAGTGTGCAGTTTTTCCATCGGCCAGGCCAGCACCCCACGCATTGCATCTGACCGAATATTGGCGCGAATGCGAGCGTTAGCGGTCATCAGCCACCAGCGTTTCCCCAGGCGGGGAACTTGCGTAGCCAGCGTTCCGCCCAAAAAGGCCAAGGCAGCCCAAGTGACATCGGTTATAGATGCCTGGCCTTTGTCAAATGCCAGGGTCACATCTATTGCCCTGCCCAACATGACTGCTGGCAAAACGACCATTGTATTCATTAAAATCCCGCAGATCGAGCCAATAATCAATTCCCCGGCAACCTGGCGAAAGTAGGGACGGAGTTCCCACATATAATGCTTCATCAAGATAACAACCTCATACAGATGATTTTGAATTCGCTAACTCGGCATATAAAGCGTCATAGATCAAGTAGCCGTGTTCGAGTGCTTCATGGTCGTCCTTGCTAGTTCTACTAATGCCGCGACAAATTAAGTCCAATCCTGGGGAAACGGGTTCTAAAGCCACTTCCTGAACGACATCGGCCTCATCCACGATATGCCCGATCTGTTGAAGGATCGGGTCCTTAAGATTTAGTTCTTTCAAAAATGTAACGAACGTGCAGTGCCCGCGGCGGTGAGAATATTTCACACCGGGAATATCAAACGGTTCAACGTCATCCTGTATTGGCTTTTGACCAGCTGGGATAAATTGAAATTCTGCTTGCAGATCAATAGAGCGGCGGATCAACCAGGCACATGCCATCCGATCTACGCCAACGTTTTCCCAAGTTAACCATTTCATGATAGTCTCTCCCGGCCAGCCAACAATCTGTCTCGAATTTGTTGCCCTATCTCGGAAACGAAATAATCTCTTTGTTTTAGTTGTTGGTATTCCTGAGCAGCTTTAGTTAATTCGACTTGTTTAAGGACTATTCGACCTAATAAACCGCGGTATGCTTCATCTACTTGATTCTGGAACTGAGCAATTAACGATTCTTCCTGACCGACCATTTCAGGTTGCGCTTTCCAAAAGATAGCTTCGCCGCCCAGTTCCTGGATCTCTGCGGCTAACCATTGGAACTGCTCATGTGTGAGTGGAGTATCTGGTAGAACCCAAACAGCATCGAAAATAGTTAGGGCTCCCAACCGCTTTAGTTTTCGCCAAATATAGACTCTTCGTGCGGAGGGTTCAGTAGGCAGTTTATAAGTAAGCATTAACCACTTATTCATAATGTAACTCTCGTTACATTATACTACTACATAATCAAAACCTTTCTTGCTAGTTGGTATCGTAAGTTTCAATCTTCGGGAGTGATTTAAATATTTGACTTCTGGCGTCTTACTGTTCCCCCTTAAAACACCAAGAGAACAACCGGATATAGGAGAGATAAGGAATAGCCCCTTGAAGGGCGGCGAGAGAGACAAGTGCAAAGTGTCTTGATCGAAGAGAAAGCCAGCGCCTTGAGGCGCTGGCTAGAGAAAAAGGCTTATAGCCTCGGTGCAAACCACCCGCATAGCGGGTGGTTGTGATTGAAATGATTCTGGCTTATGCCATGGTTTTCTTGATCATCACCGATAGGCGGCGAACGCCTTCGCGGATGGTTTCGGGGTTGGCAGCGGAGAAGTTGAGCCGCATGGTGTTTTTCGGACCGCCATTCGGGTAGAAAGGCACGCCCGGAACATAAGCAACTTTCTCTTCTACGGCTTTCGAGAAGAGTTCGAGGCTGTCGCAGCCTTCAGGCAGGCGCAGCCAGAGGAAAAGACCACCGCGGGGGGTAGTCCATGTGGTGCCTTCAGGCATGAAGTCTTCAAAGGCCTGGATCATGGCGTCACGGCGCTCTTTGTAGACGCGGCGGATGGTTGCGATATGATCAGGCAGCCAATCCCCCGCGGCCAGTTCATAGGCGACATATTGATCGAAGGTGGAGCATTGCAGGTCGGCGCCTTGTTTGGCCTGGACCATCTTTTTGACGACTTCAGCAGGCGCAATCACCCAGCCAATGCGCAGACCGGGGGCGAGGATCTTTGAGAAGGTGCTGGTGTAAATCACGTTTCCATTGAATGCAGTATGGTCACACTCATGATACTGAGCATCCAATACCGCGATCGGCGGCAGCATTTCGCCCTCAAAAATCAGCTTTCCATAGGGATCATCCTCGATCATTGGCACGTTGTAGCGATTAGCCAGCTTAATTAGCCGATGTCGTCGTTCCAATGAGAGCGTGACTCCAAGCGGATTATGGAAGTTGGGCAGTACGTACATAAATTTTACGTTTTGCCGGATCAGGTTTTCGAGGTCATCAGTAACCATTCCATCCGCGTCCGTATTTGCGGTCACGTACTGCGGACCGTAGGCGTTCCAAGCCTGAATGGCACCAAGGTAAGTGGGAGATTCGGCCAAAACGCGATCACCGCGGTTGATGAAGATGCGACCGATAATATCAAGGGCTTGCTGCGAGCCAGTGGTGATCATGATATTGTCGAGCGTGACGTTGATACCATTTGCTTTAGCATCATCCGCGATCCACTGACGCAAAGGGTTATACCCCTCTGTGGTAGCGTATTGAAGGGCTTTGCGACCATAAAGGGTGAGCACTTTGTCGCAGGCAGCCCGCATTTGTTCGATTGGGAAGAGCTCAGCAGCAGGAAATCCACCGCCGAAAGAAATTACGTCTGGCTGGTTGGTAACCTTCAGGAGCTCACGGATGAATGAGCTCTTCATACCTTCAGTTCGATGAGCAAATCTTAGTTCCCAGGGTGTTGGCATTATGTTTATCTCTCCTTTTCTAATGCTTCCGGTCTATATTTTTAAAAACCGGCTGATAATGGTTGCTGCACCCGGAAGTGCAACGCGATCCCCACGTGTGAGTTCGGCAGGGGATTTTTGTCTCCAATCGGGGGCGTTCTGGAAGATAAAGACCTTGGTGCCTTCCACTGCCACCTTTTTATCCACGAAGGCTTGTCCGGTGAGGTAGCCTTCCTGGTCAATGGCACAACTTGTGACAACGCCTACCATGCGCCCCTTAAGATCACAAACGGGATCGCCGTGGTGCGCCATGCGAACGGCTTTTTCGTCGAAGCGGAAGCGTGCCACCACGCCGGTGCGCTTTTCTTCACGCTCGACAAAGGCCTTTCTGCCGATGAACCAGGCAGAGTTGAGTTTCAGGAAGGGCAGGAAGCCGGCTTCGCCGATCGTCAGGTTCAGGTCGCCGCCCATTTCATGCCCGTAGAGTGGCAAACCGGCTTCGGTGCGCAGTGAGTCGCGCGCGCCAAGCCCGCAAGGCTCCAGCCCGAGAGGTTTACCAGCTTCGAGCAGGGCATTCCAAAGATGTACTGCCTCGTCCGGATGAACGAAGAGTTCAAAACACATCGGCTCACCGGTATAACCGGTGCGCGAAACGACCACATTCATGCCATCCAAGACGGATTCGCAGAGCTGAGTGCGGTGCAGGCGGCGGATGCGGCGCTCTTCAGCCGGATCTGCCAGTTTGAGCAGGATTTCGCGGCTGAGGGGACCTTGCAGGGCAATATCCACTAATTGATCTTCACCTTCCTTGGGGTCTTTAAGGTTGCGCAGGATCACTTTGCGACCGGGAGCACGCACCCATGGACGGTCAGGATCCACCATTACCTCGCCATCGCGAACTGCGTTTAACCACGTCCAGTCTTTGGCTTCGTTGGCAGCGTTGACTACTACAAGGTATTTGTCAGTTTCACGGCGATACACCAGCAGATCATCAATTACGTTGGCATGTGGATCCATGAAATGAGTGTAAAGCGAATCACCGATCTTGAGCGACATCGTGTCGTTGCCGCAGACCACATCCAGAAATACCGCGGCGTCCGGTCCTTCAGCCTGGAAGACACCCATGTGGGTGACATCAAACAAGCCGGCCGCGTTGCGGGTGGCGAGGTGTTCCTGCAGGACGGAGGAATACCATAGCGGCATTTCCCAACCGGCAAAACCGCTCATTTTCGCACCCAATGCCACGTGGTTTTCGAACAAGGGAGTGTGCTTCAGCCCCTCTTCTTCGGGCTCCACCCAACTGAACTCGGGTAAACCAGGCAGGCTGACATCCTTTGGCATGCCAACGAAGTAAGGTTTGCGCAGGTCGACGCTTTCATTTTCGGGCTTGACCCAAACTGGATCAGCTTTCAGGATTGAGACAGGGCCTGGAATTCTCTGAGTGAGATCAGGATCGTAATAAATGAACGCGCTTGAAATACCCACCAACCAACTGCCTGCCAGGCCGATTTTTTCCGCCGGCACGGTCAGGGTGAAGCGTTTGCACTCGTTGCAGGTCAGGATGCCTTCGATGTCGCCATTGGTGGTGTGCATCATGGTTAGCTGTGAGTCGCCTGGTTCGAGGGCTTCGACGTCGCTCGTCATGGTGTAGTTGAGGAAGGCGCGCACGTTTTCGCCGGTCACCATCAACGCGCCAATACCCTGGCGAGGGTGATCCTGATTGTAAAAATAGTGCGGGTAACCGTGGCGCTGATGAATGTCATCCATGGCGGGTTTTACATCTGCCAGGGCGCGAACTTCTGTATTCACTTTGCCGATTGTCGAAAAATCGACTTTGGCACGTGTGAGCTTACCAGAACGACCAATCATGTGGTAGGGGGTAGTCGCGCTGAAGACTTCGTGGATTAGATCCGCGATTTTGGCAAAATCCTTTTCGACGAAACCGCGCTGGGTCAGCCAGGTGGCGCCCATGCGGATACCTGTTGAAGTCAAAGCTGAACGATCACCGGGAATGGTATTGCGGTTGACTACGATGCCAACCAGATCGAGTATCCTTGCTCCCATATCACCGTTGAGCGGAATGCCAGCCGGGCTTTTGTAGGACTTGCAGTCGATCAGGCACATGTGGCTGTCCGTGCCGCCGTAAGGAACGCGAACACCCAAATCTTTGAAGTGGTCAGCCAACGCTTTAGCATTACGCAGGGTTTGTTTCTGCAACTCAATGAACTGCTCAGTTTTGGCAAGCTTGAAAGTGAGAGCCATTGCCGCAATCGCGTTCACGTGAGGACCGCCTTGCTCACCCGGGAAGACGCCTTTATCGATCTTTTCGCCGAGTTCACGGTCATGGGCAATCAGTACGGCTCCTCGGGGACCGCAGAGAGTTTTATGTGTCGTGAAGCTGACCACATCTGCAATACCGATCGGTGAGGGCACGGTCCTGGCGGCAATCAGTCCGGCGATATGTGAAACATCTGCCAGCAGCCAGGCGCCGACCTCATCCGCAATCTCGCGGAATTTTTGCCAGTCTGGGATCCATGGGAAAGAGGTGTAGCCCGCCACGATGACCTTTGGTTTGCAGGCCTTCGCCTGTTCCAGGATCTGGTTGTAATTTAGGCGTTCTGTCTTGGGGTCCACACCATAATGGAAAGCATTATAGAAAAGACCAGAGCGATTAACGGGCGAACCGTGGGTCAGGTGACCTCCAACCAATAGGTCCATGCCTAAAATGGCATCACCCGGTTGGATGAGTGCGGTATAAACAGCCGTGTTGGCTGGGGCACCTGAAAGCGGCTGGACGTTTACCCATAGGTCATCAGCATTGAGATCATTGGCAGCGAAGAGTTCCGCGGCACGCCGGCGCGCGAGGGCTTCCAACATGTCCACATATTCAACACCTTTATAGTAGCGGGGATCACTGTGGCGGCGATAACGCCCAAGTTGGTAGGCGTAATCCATGATGGTTTCTTCGTCCTGGTAACGGGTTTCAGGGCGGGGATAGCCTTCGGCATAGATATTGGCAAATGGTGAAGCCAGCAAATCCCGCACTGCTTTTGGCGCAATGCTCTCGCTGGGGATCATGATCAATCGG
>Ga0209203_1002089_pt1 | contig 13704 bp, 11 predicted proteins | sample AD_UKC109_MetaG_FD_184423 | JGI IMG/M metagenome (GOLD analysis project Ga0209203, IMG submission 184423) | Active sludge microbial communities of municipal wastewater-treating anaerobic digesters from Hong Kong - AD_UKC109_MetaG (SPAdes)... | ecosystem: Engineered > Bioreactor > Anaerobic >...
TTAAACCAAGTCCGGTAAAACGACGAAATAATAAATCTCGTGCCAATTGTTTTTCCATGCCTTCATCACTCAGTCCATACCATTGTTGCAGTAACATGATTTTAAACATTAATAGCGGAGGCCATGCCGGCTCTCCTCGTTTGGATGAAAACATATCTTTCAGATGGGCTTCAATTCGACTCCAGTCCAGTAATTCATGAATATCATCAAGTTCTTCAAGGGATTTATGGTGACTGGCTAGTGAGTCGGCTAAGCTTGATTGGCTAAGTTGTTTCCAAGACATGATTTTAATAAATTTTGTGAACTATGGTAGTTTAACATTTTTTCAAATTTCTTGTGTTTCTAGCAAAGGTCTCTTTTAATTTAATAATTTTTGAACACCTGAATTATATCAATTGATAATCATTTTCAATTGATACAGGTCAATTGACATTTTTTTGAAATGAAGAGATTTATATATTTGTTGTCAGTTGAAGATATAAAAGAGGCAATTTGCGTGGCAATTCTTCAACTCGTTTGATATGTATAAACGATTTTGAGCCAAAAATGTAAGGTAAGTAATCACTACTGTATTGATCAATTGAAACACAGAATGGTTTCAGACCGGAATGCTTTGCTTCAAGAATCGCTCTTTTGGTGTCTTCTATACCATATCTGGATTCATATTTGTCTAAATCATTAGGCTTCCCATCTGTAAGAATTAGTAAAAGTTTCTGAGCCGTTTTCTGCTTTTTCAAATTTAAAGTGGCGTATCTTATTGCTGCGCCCATTCGTGTGAAATAACCGGGTTTTATGGAATTAATTTTGACAACAACATCATTGTTGTACTTTTGTTCGAAATCTTTGATTGGATAATAGCGTATATGTTCTCTGCGCTTGCTGGAAAAACCTGCTATCGCGAATGGGTCATTGCAGGAGTTAAGACTTTCTGCAAATAAAAATAGAGATTCGCGAATGATATCAATTATTTTTTTATCATTGTTGGCATAGGTATCAGTGGATAAAGATAAATCAGCCAAAAGTAAACACGATAAGTCTCTGTATGTATTTTTTAGTTGTCTATAAAGTTTGGGATCCGTATTCAGTTTTCCCAGGAGTTTATCTGTATTGAAGTTGATGTAACTATTGATGTCGATTTCATCACCGTCAATTTGGTTGTTAAACCATTGTCTTTGTGGACGTATCCTATCAAATTGACGACGAAGTTGAATTGCTTGTCTCTTGAGAGACGCGGGTAAGTTATTGTTGGTCTCAAGTTTTGATTCCATCAAAAATAAGGAACAAAACTCCTCTTGCAGAGCATTCTGTTTGTAATCATATTCGGGTAATAAAATTTCACCGGAAATCTTTTGATCATCATATTCTTCTGACGGAAAATCTAAATCCAGCTTAATTTTGTGGCTTGTTTCTCCTGTTGTAAGACTCAAATGATCTAAATCTTCAGCAGTATCTAATGCATCATCATCTTTAGTATCATCAGGAGAACGATCTAAATTTATGAATTCAGACCATGAAAATAGACTTTCCAGCCGAAATGATAACAACCCTCCTTTCGATTGATTCTCTTCAATTTGTTCCGCTTTGAATTTTTTTTTGAAATTGTGTTTATTTACATCGTTATATTTAGAATCATCAACAGTTTTATCCAATTCTGTTCTGGACTTTCTTTTGAGTTGAGGAGCATCATATATCCAAAGCGGAACCACTTGAGGAGTGAATCGTGATTTTGGAATAAACTTAATTTGATTGAAAGGATTTTTCAAGCTCTCAATTATTGTTGTCTCAAGAGCATGAAGATCCAAAGGTAATTTCTCAATGTTTAGTCTTTGTTTTAAGTGCTCAGCGACTAACTTATTGTATTTTTTCTCTAGTCCTGGCCATTGATTTAATACTTCTTGAGACAATTTCTGATTACGAATAATCCATGTCTCTTTGTTGGTTTTTTCTTTGCCGAAACTTGCCAGAGCTGTCAACCAGATATACAAGTCTTTATTTAAGCTTTCATTGTTAAAACAGGAAATCACTGAGGGCAAGAAAAATTGCTCACTGCCAAAGTGAGGCAACTCAATTCTTTTGTTTGAACCTGCTATTTTCTGCAAGAATTTTTTATAGCCATAATTCTTTAATGCCACTGAAGATTCAATTTTGTAAGATTTATCTCCACCAAGGGCTCTAAAAAAAACTCCGAGTTGAGACTTGAATCCGCTTAGTTTTACCTGAGATTGAGGATAACTTAAAGTTGATTTTCTGATAATAAAATTATGCCATTTTTCGCCAACCCATTCTTCCATGACTATTGCTCCTTGTCTCCAAAACAGTTGCTTGGAATATCTGTTTTTTTACCAAAGTCTCTTTCTGACTTATCCAAAGCACAATCGTCGATTAACATTTTCAAAAGAGGAGGCTTGCTATTTTTTTGCTGGACACGAGTGCATGCGTTGATACATTCAAAACATTGAGTGCAAGTAAAAATTTTACGTTTTATTGATCTTGGTTTGACTCTCATCGGACAGGAGTGTTCGCATGATTTATCACAACTGATACAGTCTTTAGCATGCTCAGAATCATAACCGACAACCATGGCTTTCTTATTTCCCATCCAAACCAGAGACTGAAAGACACCAACAGCGCATGCATATCGACAAAATAAGTGCCTTGCGAGGGTGAACTCAATAACAAAACCTATTGTCACAGCAATCAAAAAAATACTCTGGTTACGAGTAAAATTTAGATTCCATAAATTGGAGTAAATCTCTGATGGAGTCAATAAATATGTCAAAGCCAATATTGCCCAGATAAATGCAAATAGTACAATCATAAAAATTGTAGGAATCCACCACCATTTATTTATTGGAGCTGATGTGCCATCCAATTGTTTTTCGGGAAGTTTAGACTCCCAGATACTTGGTTTTCCTGATGCTATCCTCATGAAAGAATTAATATATTCAACCACTGTAAAATGAGGGCACAGCCAACCACAATAAAGCCGGCCCCAGCGCCATGCAATTAATAAAAATACAATAGCAACAGCCAGAATCGGACCTAATACATAAGAAATGATTCGTTTAAAAAATAGAAATGTATCCGCATCAGCATTAGCTAGATCTTGTAAATTGAGTTTTAAATCATTCCCAAATAGTATGAAGTGCCCGTAATTTAAGTCCAGCCTGAAAATATCAAGAACCGGTGTCAATGCAAATAGAATAAAAAAGCCAGCCTGATAAGCTAATCGTTTGTTTAATCGCTTTATCATTTACAGAACTTCCCAATGACTGGATAGCGGTAAACCTGATCAGAGTTAGTTTTAGTTATACCTAAAATAGCAGGAACAAAGAATAAAGGAACTAAAACCATATAATAAATTTCGCCGGCAATTAATGTGAAAGTGCTATTGAATCCAAAATAGAATAGGACTGAAATTACAATTGCGACAAAAACAATTGTACTGATCGTTGCTAGAATCAATGCTTCCTTGACAGATATTCTAACCATATCGTTTGGGGATTTTTTATTTTGAAACCAGTGAATCAAAATAAAGGGATATACCATTGGAAAAAGGAGATTAAGAATTACCATAACGTGTGACAAGTAAGTTTTGGTCTTTGTTTGCATTTATTTTTTCAGGTCGGAAACTTGGCTTTTACAACTTCTACTAATGCCTCAATCACATCTTCATCATCTGTCAATGGTTCGATAATAGCAGTTTGGCAGGCTTCTAAAATTGAAATTCCGCTTTTAATTAAGTTCCCTGCATAAATTAATAAACGAGTTGAGGCTGATTCTTCTAAATCAAAGTCCTTAAGTTCTCTCAAACTGTTTGCTAATTCAGCTAACTGTCGCGCAGTTTCAATATCAACATTGGTTTCAGATTTAATGATTTCTGTTTCCACTTTAATTGCCGGATAATCAAACTTCATTGAAATGAATCTTTGTCTTGTTGATGGTTTCATACCTTTCAACAGGTTCTGATAACCCGGATTATAAGAAGCAATAAGCATGAATTCATCTGGTGCCTGTAGTATTTCTCCGGTTCTGTCTATCGGTAAAATTCTCCTGTCATCGGTTAACGGATGAATAACAACGATTGTGTCTTTCCTAGCTTCCACAACTTCATCCAAATAGCATATCGCACCTTCACGAACTGCCTTTGTTAATGGCCCATCCTGCCAGTAGGTTTTTCCATCTGCAATTAAATGGCGACCAAGCAAATCTGTAGCGGTTAAATCTTCATGACAGGCAACCGTGTACAGTTTCCTCCCAAGTTTCTCCGCCATGTATTGAACAAAACGGGTCTTACCACAACCTGTAGGACCTTTTAACAGAACCGGAAGTTGGTTTTTCCAGGCCTGTGTACATAACTCAACCTCATTATGTTGCTGAATATAAAATGATGATTGCTTTGTGGGTTTTAACTCAATTGTTTTCATGCTTAATTTTAGTTTTGATTTAAAAACTTTTGTATTTGCTTACAAGGAGAACATTACTTTATTAGTAACTTCTCCTTGTAAACGTAACATCCATCTCCTATGTTTGGGACGGTTGTTTGTCTTTTATGAAAAAGCTGGCTAAATAGACTAGTAGACCAATCAAGAAAACCAAACCTGCAGCTTCTCTTAACCAATAAAACACCTGTACTTTTTCCTGAACAACCATAAAAGGCATAGGAGTATCAGTCAGACGTTGCAGATAAACTTGCAAAATCCCTGCACCGGTTAAGAATAAAGTGATAAAGACCATTGCAATAGTCATTAACCAGAATGACCACATCTCTGCAACTTGTGCTCTCTCGGGATTAGCTTCTCGTCCTCTCATTTTAGGCATGGCGTAGGAAATAATGGTCAATACCACCATGACATAAGCACCATAAAATGCCATGTGGCCATGCGCTGCCGTAATTTGAGTTCCGTGTGTATAGTAATTGACCGGTGCTAATGTGTGCAGAAATCCCCAGACTCCGGCACCAAGAAAAGACATCACACCAGTACCAAGTGCCCACAAAGTAGCCACTTTGTTTGGGTGGTCACGTCGGCGTTTGTTGACCACATTAAACGCAAACAAAGTCATCATAAAAAATGGTATGGGTTCTAACGCTGAGAATACAGAACCAACCCATAACCAATAACTGGCTGTTCCAATAAAATAAAAGTGATGACCTGTTCCCAAGATACCGGTAATTAAAGCCATGGCAACAATAATATATAACCACTTCTCAATCACTTCTCTGTCAACACCTGTTACTTTAATCAATACAAAAGCTAACAAAGACGCTAATATTAGTTCCCATACTCCTTCCACCCAAAGATGAACAACAAACCACCAGAAGTATTTGTCAAGAACCAAATTATCAGGAACATAAAACGCAAAAAGGAAAAAGACTGCCAGACCAAGTAAGCCGGTGAGTAAAACCATGTTTATAACCGTTTTACGACCGGACAGAACCGTCATTGAAATATTGTATAAAAATCCCAAGGCGACAATAACTATTCCTATCTTGCCAATAGTTGGTTGTTCTAAAAACTCACGCCCCATGGTTGGAAAAACTTCATTTCCGGTAATTTCTGCTAATTTCGCATAAGGAATCAACAGATAACTAGCAACAATCACAGCACCTGCAACCAAAAATATCCAGAATAATATTTTTGCTAATTTTGGAGAGTGTAACTCTCTTTGGGACTCTTCAGGGACAAGATAATATGCTGCACCCATAAATCCAAATAAGAGCCAAACAATCAATAAATTGGTATGTACCATTCGAGCGATATTAAACGGAATGTAAGGGAATAAAAAATCGCCCCAGACATATTGTAAACCTAAAATAATACCAAACAGTATCTGACCCACGAATAAAGAAATAGCAGCAATAAAATACAGTTTAGCAACTGATTGTGATTCATATTTCATTTTCATGATTATTACCCCTGTTTATTCGGTGGCCAATTATGAGTTTTAATCCCATTGGCATATTTTAAAAAATGAGCTACAGCTTCCAAATCCTCTTCGGTCAGATTGAACTGAGGCATACTTCTACGCCCCGGTATTCCGTTGACCGGACGAGATTTAATGAATGCTTTGATGGCTTCAGTGTTATTTCCAAAACGCTCATAGACGTTTCCTAATTCAGGTGCAAAGTAAGCACCTTCACCCAATAATGTATGGCAACCGACACAATTGTTGTGTTCCCAGACCAGCTTTCCTTTAGCAACAACATCGGTCAACTCGACACGATTATCTGTTTCCGGAAGCCGCTTAACAGTATCCACAGTGAGACCTATGAATAACAGGAGGAAAAATACAGAACCCCCGTAATAAATATTTCTCGCCATGCCCTTAGTGAATTTTTCTTTCATAAGAACCTCTTCTATTAACAAACTAACACCGCAATGATATGACTTAACGGGATTTATTGAATTGACCTAAATCAATTCAACAAATCTAGCAGTTTAATTTTTGGTTGTTATAAGGAAACAAAGAGGTTCTCAATAACTGAAAACCTCTTTGCAATTTTGGTAAGAACAAGACTCAGAAATCTGCACTCAACATGAACCAGAGTTTCTCTGTGTCAGTAGCAAAATCTTTAGCATCAAAGAAGGCGGCTTTAACCAATAGTGATACATTTTTATTGAGTTTTCGCCCAATAGAAAAATCAATTTCATCGCCATAGTTCAAATTTGAGTCTTGTGCTTGAAAATCATGATAAACCGCTTGCCATGCAAAGCCATGAGTATTACCTTTCAATCCTATGAAGGTATCTTCCAACCCATCAGCAGGAGTATTCAAAAACTTATCTGCCCAACCATTAAATGCATGTAATGTTGCCAAAGGAGTTCTAAACATCGCTCCGGCATTATTTTTATCACCTTCAAGAACTTCATAGCCACCAAACAAATCTATTTTTTCGAATTTATAACTTCCGTCTAGACGCCAATAGCTTGCTGAATAATCAACCGGATTATTGTGAGCATCTGACTGTTCAGATAACTCGATACCATAGCTAAAATCATCGAGCTTGCCTTGAAATTTGACACCATAAGTAGATGTGGAGAATGAAGGGATATCTTTATTGTCAATATCGTAATAATAAGCTGTCAATTTACCAATATCCTGAAAATCATTGGACCAGTTCATCAAAATTGTATCTGTATCATTATCTCCTGCCGCGACATCATCTCCAAAAATTCGATTGATGTTGTTAATATAAGCCAAAAATAAATTTGACTGAGCGATAGGAATTGTTGATGATATTCCATCATAAGTCTGCTCATTCTGTCTCCAGCCAACACCACCGACAAATCTTTGGTTATCAAGGAGAATTCTTTGACGTCCAAGTTTGACTTGACCTCTCTCGGAAAAGCTATAATTTATCCATGCTTGATTTATTTCAGTTCCTTGCGGATCTGCAACAACAGGATATTGTGAATTTCCAGGTGAATTGCCGGCGCCGGCATCATAATTATCAACAAAAGCCTCAAGAATATTGTCAGCTTCAATGAAGAAGCTAAATCCATTGTATTCGCTGGTTTTATAATTCAAACGAGTTCTCAAAGTTGACGCATTGGCGTTCTTTGCGAATCCGTCCTGATCGACGATTTCATAACGATATCTAAATGAAAGACTGGACTCTCCTTCACTTAAGGAATCTAAAAAATTATCAGCTGCACTGCCTGAGTTTAAAACTCCAATTAATGCTAGCGTTAGTACTTTATGTTTCATTTTCTGCTCCAAAATTGTTATATCAGATATGAGTTACCTCATTTACATGAAACAATTTTAGAACCACAAAATAAAATAGCATTGATGTAAGTCAAATGGAGCTTTTAGCCGATAAAAATGTAAAACTAAATTTCTTCCAATTCAACCATTCTCTTGAGCATGAAAATATTATGTAAATGAATATGATTATCTTGAATGGTTATGAGACCTCTTTCTTGCAGAGACTTCAAAACTCGAGACAATGTTTCCGGCTTAATTGACAAACGAGATGCAATGTCTCTTTTAGGGACATCAAGCTCCAAATCATAATCGTTTGATGAGATGTTTTTGACGTGTGATAAAAAATAATCAATAATTCTGAATGATGCATTGTGTAGGGTGAGCTTGTCAAGCTCTGATAGCATCCAATGCAATCTCCTTGATAGGTGAGCAAGCATTTTCAATGTCAGATCACTATCATTTTTCAGAATTTTAATGAATTCCTTACCATTGATTGCAACCAGAGTGCTTCTTTTAATCGCAGAAACAGAAACAGGATACTGAGGCACCCCCATAAAGATTGCAGCTTCAGCGAATGTTCTTCCGGGACAAACAACCTCTATTATTTTTTCATCGCCATTTCGCGTGTTACGTGTTAATTTTACCGCACCATCGCAAACGTAATAAAAGCAGTTTAAAGGTTCACCCTGTTGAAAAATAATTTGATCCTGTGAATACTCTTTACAATATGAAAATGTGAGCATTTGTTCGATATGTTCATCTCCAAGCATTTGAAACAAAGGATTTTGTCTCATAGCTTGATAGATTGGAGCATGTAAAACTTTATCTAACATATCATTTTAAGATTTAATAAAACTCAGATTAATGTATGAATGATATTACAGAAAAGCAAAATTAAATATATTTATTAAAAAATAATTTGGTTTTGAATTTGAGAATGCAACTTAAACTCTTTAAAAAATTGCATTCTCAATGATATAGATGTGAAATGAATAAAATTAATTATTCTGTCTAAAGCGTGACAAATACCAAAAATAAAGTACCGGTATCACAATTAGAGTCAGTAAAGTTGATACCAAAATTCCGCTGATGAGTGAAACTGCCAGACCATTAAATATTGGATCGTCAAGAATAAAGAAAGCTCCCATCATAGCTGCCACACCAGTAAGAATAATCGGCTTAGCACGAACTTTAGCGGAATCAATCACAGCCGTTTTAAGAGCAATACCTTCGGCAACCTGAACAGAAATAAAATCAACTAACAGAATTGAATTTCTGACAATAATTCCTGCAAGCGCTATCATACCAATCATGGAAGTCGCAGTGAATTGTGATCCGGCCAGCCAATGTCCCGGCATGACGCCGATAATTGTTAAAGGAATTGGAGCCATTATGATTAACGGTACGAAGTAAGAGTTAAACTGAGCCACAATCAGCAGGTAAATCAATATCAGACCAATCGCATAGGCAATACCCATGTCGCGAAAAGTTTCGTATGTGATTTGCCATTCACCATCCCATTTCAACATAGAGTGAGTGACAAAATCCGGGTTGTTAATGAAATTTTGCTCAATCTGAGTATTGCTTTCGATTTCATCAACCAGTTCAAACATCCCGTAAAGTGGTGAATCCTGATACCCTGACATATCAGCTGTTACAAAAGTCACCGGAAGTAAGTCTTTGTGATAAATCGTATCTTCCCAGTTTCTTTGTTCAATGTGGACGACTTCACCCAAAGCGACTAATTCTCCGCTCACACTTTGTATTGGCACGCTCAATAATGTTTGTAAATCATTCTGACGGTTTGCCGGAATTTCAAGGCGAATCGGTACGCTGTATTTATTACTGCTGTTGTGCAAATAACTGATATCATTCCCTTTCAAAGCGGTTTGAATAGCAAGAGCAATATCAGCCTGAGAAACACCCAAAGTCGCCGCCTTGGCTCTGTCAACCACGAAAACTTTACGCGGGCTTTCTGTTTCTATCGATGTGTCGATATCAACAATGCCTTTGACTTTATGAAAAGCTTGTTCAATCCTTTGAGCAGTTTTCTTTCTTTGTGCATCTGATTGTCCGTAAATTTCTGCGACAATCGGTGATTGAACCGGGGGTCCGGGCGGTACTTCAACAATTTTGGCGATAACGCCGTGTTTTTCTGCAATTTCAGTAATTGCCGGTCGGATGTTTATTGCCACTTCATGACTTTGTTTGTCACGATCATGTTTATCAACCAGAGTGATTTGCATATCACCAACATTTTCTCCTTGACGTAGAAAATATTGCCTGACCAAACCATTAAAGTTGATTGGCGAAGTGGTGCCGGCATAAGCAACAATATGTTCAACTTCTTCGACGTCTTTAAGATAGTTGCCAATCTCAATCATAACCTGATTTGTTGTCTCTAGTGTTGTCCCTTCAGGTGCATCGACAACGACCTGAATTTCCGATTTGTTATCAAAAGGCAACATTTTCAGGATAACCTGCTGAGTCGGCACCAGAATGACTGATAAAAACATCATCAAAACAACACCGGAAATCAGCAAATAACGATTGAGCTTGCCTTTTTTGTTATTTCCTAGAAAAGGAGTCATTACCTTGTTGAAGAAACCCGGTTTGCCAGAACCATCCGAGTCGGAATGATGAACTTTATTGCCGATGATTTTAGCAAACAGCCAAGGTGTCACGATCAGTGCAATTATCAAAGATAGCAACATTCCCATACTCGCATTAATCGGAATCGGGCTCATATAAGGTCCCATCAAACCGGTCACAAAAGCCATTGGCATCAATGCAGCAATAACTGTGAAAGTTGCCAAAATTGTAGGTCCACCAACTTCATCAACAGCTAAAGGAATCAATTCAGAGAGTTTTTTCTTGCCCAGAGATAAATGACGATGAATGTTTTCCACGATGACAACCGCATCATCCACCAAAATACCAATCGAAAATATCAAGGCAAATAATGAAACCCGATTGAGTGTAAAACCATACGCCCATGATGCAAATAAGGTGACTGCTAAAGTGATAGAAACGGCTAAGCCGACAACAATCGCTTCACGCCATCCCAATGCCACCAATATCAATAAAACTACTGAAGCTGTGGCAAACATCAATTTCGTCATTAACTTCTGCGCCTTATCATCCGCAGTCTTTCCGTAATTTCTGGTGATTTCAAAATTGACATTTTCAGGAATGTGCGTGGCTCGAAGTTTTTCTCCCGCAGCTATCACGGCATCGGCAATATCAACTGCATTGCTACCTGCCTTTTTGCCAATTGCTAATGTCACGGCCGGTGAGAAGTCCGGTTTTCCCTCACCTTTCCATGCTTTTCCGCCTGTCATCCAAACATAGTTATCCGGACTGTCGGGAGTATTGCTGATGGTGGCAATGTCGGTTAGATAAACCGGCATTCCATTATTTACTGCGACAACCAAATTTTTTATATCTTCAACATTTGCCAGCAATGTTCCGGTTTGTACCGGTTGAATTTGATTGTTCTCGATCACGTTCCCCGAATAAGTTGCAAAATTACTCGCTTTGAGCGCGTTTTCAATCGATTTAAAGTCCAAATTATAAGCGACTAAATCTTCAGGGTTTAACTGAACGTGCACAACATGTTGTGGTCCGCCGGTTGTTTCTACGATTCGAGTATTAGGTATGCGTTTGATTTCGGCTTCGATGGCATGTGAAACCTGTTGTAATTCAAAACTGCCAACCGAATCATCATCACTCCAAAACGTAACTGTCACAATCGGCACATCATCAATTCCCATTGGTTTAATCAATGGTTGGGATGCTCCTAAGGACACCGGCAACCAGTCTGAATTGGAATGAATTTCGTTATAAAGTCGAACAATCGCATCTTTACGCTTCACACCAACTTCAAATTGCACGCTGACTATAGCTAATCCGGGACGCGAGATTGAGTAGATATGTTTGACATCTGCAATCGAATCCAGAACCTGTTCCGCAGGGAAAGCAATCAGGTTCTCCACCTCTTTGGCGCTGGCTCCGGGCAAAGCAATATAAATATTGGCGAATGTCACATCAATTTGTGGCTCTTCTTCTCTGGGGGTGATAAAAATAGCAAAAACACCCAATAGAACTGCCACCAAAGCAATGAGAGGTGTGATTGGACTGAGTTGAAACTTTTCTGCCAGTTTACCTGAAATCGAATATTTCATCTCACTTCACCAATGGATTAATCAGCACTTTTTCATTCTCTGAAATGCCTGAAATCACTTCAATTTTGCCATCATGTTTAATCCCGGTTTTAACTTGACGCGGAAGAATTTCACCATTGTCAGACAAAACATAAGCCATAATTAATTCACTACGAGTGACAATAGCGGACTCAGGGATTGTGATTGCAGGTTTTTCATCAATTTTAAATTTGATTTTCACCGACATTCCGGGGAAAAGAGTGTTCTCAGTTTGAGCCAAATCCAATCTGACTTTAAAAGTTCTGGTCGCTTGATTGGCATAAGGGAAAATAGTAATTTTATCAGCGACGATTTCAGTTCCGTCATTCAGTTGAATAATGGCATGAGGATTGTTTCTCACTTTGGTAATGATACTTTCCGGGACGTAGGTGATGACCCGGAGATTGTCCAAGCTGAGACCTTCCATAATTGGAGTGCCGGGACTAACGGATTCACCTTGTTCCACAAAACGGTTGGTGACAATGCCATCATAAGGTGCACGAATCACTGTGTATTCATATTGTTTTTTGGCTGCTAAAACAGCAGCTTCAGCGGCGGCAGCTTTAGCTTCCAGAGCATTACGATTGGAAAGAGCCTGATCCAATTGGCTTTTTGCAACTAGTTTTTTTTCATAAATATCTTTCACTCGCACATAATCTGTTTCCGCTTGTTCAAAGGCAATCTTTGCCGCTTTTGCATTCTCTTCAGCTTGTTTCAGACCTGATTTTTGTTCGTCATTGGTGAATTCAACCAATATGGAATTTTTTGAAACATAATCATCCACATCATAATTCAATTTGGAAACACGCCCCGCTGTTTGTGCAGAAACTGTCGCTTTGTTCACAGCCTCGATTTCACCATTTAAAACACGATACTCATCCAGCGTTTGCAGTTCGGTGAGATAAGTTTCTCCTTGGCTCAATGCCACAGAACAAAACACAAGAAGGCTCATTAAATAGCTATTTGATTGTAATTTCATAATATTCCGGATTATTATATTAGCATTCGCTAATATATGTATTTTCTTATAAATTTCAAGTTAATTGACGATATTTGTTGGTTTCTATCTAGTGCAACTTAAATTTATTCTTAAATAGAAATCGAGAACAAATTGTCATTGTTTATCACCTAATAATTTAGTTGGGCTGAAATTAGTTTTAAAAATATCAAGCTCATAAGGATTTCCCTTATTATCTAAATAAAGTGTAGCTATAACAATTACCCCATCAGTGTCCTTGAAAGTATATTCCGTTGAAGCAGATCCAAAGGATCTCATACTGTGATTATGCCCTAATTTTAGACTACCCATATCACCATCATCCATTGTCTCAACATACAAGTCTTTTAAATGGTCTTGTAAATTAGCCTCGGTAAAAAGAATAGTCAATATTTGAGTTTCTTCAATTGTAGGTTTTCTCATCTCAATTCACATTTAATTTTATGTTACTTTGTGTTATAAATTATCGAATTTTATCAAAATATCCTTTGGATATGGAGCCTTCAAAATTTTCGTAAACATCTTCGAGTTGAACGGTGAATTCACTTTGCATTTCTTTGACAAACCTCTTCAAGGCGGAATTCACAATCGGAAATGAGATGTTATCCCAGGGAATTTCATCCGGTTGAAACAATTTAACTTCAAGGCTTTCACTGGTTGGCTCAAAAAAATATTCAGCTAATTGAGCTCTGAACATGATATAAACCTGTGAATTTACGATGGAATTATAAACTCCAAATAGCTCCTGATTTTTAATTTGAGCATGAGTTTCCTCAAAACATTCTCTGGCTGCTC
>Ga0209203_1002093_pt1 | contig 13690 bp, 15 predicted proteins | sample AD_UKC109_MetaG_FD_184423 | JGI IMG/M metagenome (GOLD analysis project Ga0209203, IMG submission 184423) | Active sludge microbial communities of municipal wastewater-treating anaerobic digesters from Hong Kong - AD_UKC109_MetaG (SPAdes)... | ecosystem: Engineered > Bioreactor > Anaerobic >...
ACCTTCATGTTCGGTTTACAATCGGCGCATACATACTTGTTTCTGGGGATATAACTGATCTGTTCGACTTCCGTGCCACAGAACCGGCACCGCGGGTAATACAGCGTTCTCTTACCAGTTTTTACTATGCGCACACCATCGCGTAAGGCTTCCTGATAACTCATCGTTCCACCTCTAGCGGTACGCAAATGCTTTCCAGCGCAAGGTCATGGATTCGAAGCAGATGCCGTTGGGTGTACCCCAACTCAACGGCGATCTCTTCCCAACGCTTAAAGCACAGGTATCGTAACTCCAACAACGTTTGGTACTCCGGGTTGTCCACACGCCTAATGCAGCGCATGATCTCCGCCTTGAGATCAACCAACGTGTCAATGTCATCATTGATCTCGCTCTCCAAGTCGACCATCTTCACAATGATGTCCTCCATGGAGTGCGGATTCGGCGTCGGGGTCTTCGGCATGCCCGTCAACGTCACGTTCGCTTTCCCTAACAAATCGCGCAGGGACATCACCTGTTCCAGCTTACTGTTGATCCGCTGGTCAATGCGATATGCCTGCGATAGATATTCTTTGGCATTCATGTGGTAATCCTCCTTTGTTTAAATCTCAATTCCCGCGTACGCCCACAGGACGGCTTTCACGTCATCCACCGACCGAACCACAAACGCGTGGCCGCCGGCATCCTTGATCCTTTGGATCGTATGCTCCTGCAGTTTAGTCAGCCTGCCTTCCAGGGTCTTGACTTCGAAGGCAAAGAACCGACCGTCCAGGCAACAGATCACATCGGGTACTCCGGCGGTGCCGTACATACCAATATGCTCCTTCCACGCAAAGCAGCGTGGGACCGTCCTCAGCCACCGCATGATCGCGGCGACGATATCTTTCTCCAACATGATGTGGCTACTCCTTTACGAAAACATGCCTGAAAAACCCAGACTTTATGCGGCTTCTTTTGCTTGTTGCAAGCCGTTGCAAGTTTTTCAGGTATACTCTATAAAAAGAGCGTTTTTACATATTACCTGAATTACCTGCTACGCTCTGCAACAACAAGATTAATCGAACGGGATTTTGCCCTTGTATTCGGTAAATCCACCTGTATTAAAGCGCAAGCGAAACCCTACGAACATCGTCGTAGCGTTTCCTCCAACGCGTGGTCTTTTCCGTTCCACGCGCCCATACATCATTAACGCTTGCTTGAAGTTGCGTGTATTTTCGGCATAACAGCCGTTCGCCTCACACCATCTCTTATACCGGTCGTAAACAGCTGACGTCCGTTCTTCCGCGTTCGGGTCCATCTCCATTTCGTCCTCTATGAACATCCCAACCTTGTCGCTGTCATGGCGATACCGCTCTGTCGCAAAGCGCACCGATTCCGGTATGGTTAAGCCATTCAGTTTCAGATCCCGATATCCTTCGATCAGCCAATTCAGGATTGCACTCTGGCTGTTCTCTTCAGCAAAGGTACATTTTAATGTTTTATCCTGCTGGTTCTCTTCGAAATGTCGCTCGAACGGGATGATCATGATCCTACCGCTTGAAAACAGAGTCATATCCATAACAACAGGCAGATAGTTCGTATTCATGTAGATCTTGAACTGCGGCTGGAAGTCGAAACTGTTTTCATGCAAAAACCGTGCGTTCAGAGTGTCGTTACCCGTCATGTTCTTTACCTGGGCCGCGTTGAGCAGTAGCCCTCTGCTTGGTTCGGAGATGTTTGCAAACCGTATCCCGGCAAGGCGTGCGATATCCTCCGATGGATTCTGACTGTTGACGTTCTGCTTCATGCTAATCGTTTCGGGCCGTACGGAGCTTCCATAGTTACCCATGACCCTGAGTACGCTTTCCATGAGCGTACCCTTGCCGTTTCGGGTGGTTGCGCCATACAAGATGAAAAGGCATTCAAACCGCGTGTCCCCGCTTAACGCATACCCCAGCGAGCGCTGTAAGAATCGTGCCCTTTCTTTGTCTCCGCTCATGATTTCGTCCACGAACACGTCGAACCGCTCGCAATGCGCTTCAGGATCGTACACGACTTCAGATATCTTCGTTAATTTCTCCGCGGGATCGTGCGGCAGAAACGTCATGTCTTTCAGGTGTATCGTCCCATTCTGACAGTTGAACAAAAACGGATCCGTATCGAACGTGTCCATTCGAATCGGGTATACCCCTTGTGCATCCTTTAGAACTATTTCACGGGTTCTGCGCACCTGCCATTTTTTACACCGGTCGATGTACCCTTTGCGTATCTGTTCATCCGTAATGTTCAGGGCGTATACCATGAGTTCGATCGCCAGCTTTTTACATAACTCCATCGCCTTGAGACCGCCAATATCGGGTACCCAGCGTTTGCCATCGAAAATATACCAGAGCTTCCGTTCCGGCACATATCGGGCGACGTCGCGGTAATAATCCGAAAAAAGCAGGCTGTTCCCCATGTCCGTATTGGGGTAGCGCGGATTCAGTTCTGGATGCAGATCCTGCAGCGACTCAATCTTCGGTGTTTCAGCTTCATCGTTAAGTGGCAGTTCTTCTGCCTGGTCAACACAATCCTGCACCCAGGATCGGAACAATGCCGGATCATCTTTTAGCAGTTCGTTTGGGTCTTTATATCCCTCCGGCGTCGTCGTACACAGAAACGGAATCGATAGCGCTTGCAACTGCGAACATAATTTTTTCGCAGCCTCTTCTCCAGGATCGTCCCGATCCATGCAGATGATCAGAGGAGGAATCGATGATCTCCCTTTCAATGCATCGATCAGCTTTCTGGTTCCGGTTCCGCAGACGGCAACAGCGTATCCGCCCTCCTGCATGATCGACAGTGCACAAAGCGCGCTCTCAACGACAAACACAGGTTCAGCCTGATCGAGCGATTCTTCGTAGAACAACGGCTCCGGGCCTGCCTCCTCGGTCCGCGGTTTGAAGAACCGTTTATCGGAAATGCTGCGCGAGGTGTAATAATCCGTTCTTTCGCCATATGGGATGACAATCGCATTGTTTTTTACGTCAAAACCGAACCGAAACCGTATCATGCTCTCACCGGTAAAGCCGCGCCCTTGTAGATACATCTGAGCCGCTGGCGTTACGGCGAACGCCTCGATGGACGCATTGATGTATTCCGTCAGTTTCGTATGATCGATCACCGGCGGTTTCTTTTTCACCCTCACAGCGCTGTTGACTTGAAATACATCCGCGATTTTTTGTGCTGCCTCTGTTGTACTCACGTGTTGCAGCTTCGCCACCAGATCGATCGCGTCGCCGGACGCGTCGCAGCCAAAGCACTTAAACCGTCCATCCTTAAAAGAAAGGGACGGCGTTTGGTCGTCATGAAACGGGCATCTCGCTTTACCGGCGTGTACCTCCAGTCCCAGCCACTTCGCTACTTCTTCGATATCCACGGACTGCCGGATCTGTTGAAAATCAATCAAGTTCGATCCTCCTTCCGCCATCAGCGAGTTCCTGCGGGAATGTTCCGTTTTCTTGCACGCTTTTTCACCTCTTTACACTCGTTGTTGAAGTACCGGACCGGGATGCCATGTGCTATCGCGTATGCGATCTCCCGTTTCATGCCGCTGCTCACCGCTGGACCGAACGCCCATAATTCGTCGCAGACGTCCAGCAGCATTAGGCCCATCCGAATCCCAGCGTCGCGCTCCACGGGCTTCCGATCCTCCAGAAAGCGTGGATACAGCAGATGCGGCGTAATTGGCATGCGTCCGCAAAGGAACACAAAGCGCGAAAACATGCGCGCGTTTTGCACATTTTGCTTCACGCATCCGGCATATGGGGAACAGACGAATACCTTCTTCATTGGTTCGTCGGGCGTCCCCAGGAGCGCTTTCAGCTTTTTCTCGGATAAAATGCATGCGGGCAACGGCGCGTTGATCTGCTCGATTATTTCCCGCATGTCACACGCTCCGACCTTTCCAAATATTCTTAGTAATTGTCATGTTGTCTTCTCCTGTTCAGCTTTACCTGTAGGGGAGCGGTTTCCCGCTCCCCTGCACATTTTCCTTATTGCATGGGGTAGATGATTTCCCCGGTCTCCGGGTCGATCTCCGCCGGAATATCGACGAATCCGTCCTGATCCGCGGTGAAGCCCAGCTTCTTGTCGTACGCCTTGATCTGCTCGGCCATGCCGGCGACGATCGGCAGTTCCTCGACCGTCAGTTTCCGCGCAAGCGAAAACTGCGCCTGGGAGTAGGCGAGTCCGCCGGCATTGACCGCTTTCTTCAACGAGAATTTCGTCACCACGCCCGCGGAGCGCTGCCCCTTGCTCAGAAGCCGCTGGATATAACGTGTGAATTCCTTGAGCGATCCGGTCGGTAGCGACAGCACGAGCGGGAAGACCTCGCCCTCGCGCAGGATGTACAGCCGCCTGCGGTTCTGGCAGGCCTTCGAGCCGTTCTCCCCAGTGCCGAATTGATTCAGGCGACACTTGGAACACAGCCCGCCGGGATCGCCTTCGCCGGTCACGCCGTCGAAGCTGCCGCAGTCGGGCGGCGTGTTCCCACCGGTATATTTCTCCTTGTAGTACGCGAACACCGGGTGGTGATACAGGATCACGCCGGTGAATTCCTTGATCGTCTCCGGTTCGTCCGCATCCTCGCCGGGTAGTTCGAACACCGTGCTGCCACCCGACGGGATCCGTATCCGGTCGAACGCAAGCGATAGCCCGTCGAGTTCCTCGGTCATGGTTTCGTCGAGATTGAAATCGGCGAGTTGAGAAAAGGCGTTGGTGGTAGTCAGTTCTGTGTTATTCATGGGGAATCTCCTTTCATCTGGCGGCTTTGCGCACGCCAACCGTTGTTTTTTCGAATACGTTCACAAGCCCGTCCAGCCAGGAAGGCAGGACGTCCTCGTTTTCCGCGGTCTGCTCTTTTACGAACGCCGAGAACGAGTTGACGTTGACGGTCTCGTACACAAGATCGCCGAATCCCGCGCTTCGCAGCGCCGTAAACAGTTCTTCCTTCCGCCCGGCTGCCGCCGATGCGCGCGTCGTGCTGGTCAGACAGAACGTCGTACCGCTGCGGGTGAAATTCTGTGTTTCACTGGTGACCATGAGCTCGGCCAGTGCGGCGTCGACACGCTCGATTTCAGCTGTAATTTCTTTGAGCTCCTGTTCCGCATATTTCTTGGTTTCTTTCAGTTCGCGCAGCTGGTCAGCCAACGCAAACAGTTCATCCGATTGCATATTGCTTTTCCTCCGATTCAGTTGTTTTGGAACGGGTTCTTACCCGCTCGGTAATCGTCGATCAGGACTTTGGCCAGATCGGCCTTGTCTCGCAGCGCTTTGAGCACTTTTTCATCCACGGTGCCGGCGGCGACGAGGTAAATGTAGGTGCAAGGGCTCCGCTGCCCTACGCGGTGGATCCGCGCTTTTGTCTGCTCGAAGTTCGACATACTGTAATCCAGCGAGTAGAAGACCATCGTGTCGGCGGCGGTGAGCGTAATGCCCAGTCCGGCCGTTGCGATCTGCCCGATAAACACTGTCGTGTTCGGATCCATCTGGAATCGCCGCACCTGTTCATCCCGATTTTTGATCTCACCCGAAACGACAGAATTGCGAATCCCCTTCTGTTCGAGTAGCTTTCGGATCGCGTCGATCTCCGGTAGAAACCGGGCAATGATCACAAGCTTCTTGCCTTCCTCCGCCATGCCGTCCACGATGTCCGACAGCGCAGACAATTTAGCGTTGCTTACCGGAACGGATCGTTCGGAATCGTCGTTTCGCAGAAATCCGCCGGTCAGCTGCGAGAGCCGCAGCAGACGAGTCAGCACGTTCGCTGCAGTCACCTCACCGCCGTTGATTGCAATGAAGCTGTCGTGCACCATATCGCGATAGAGTCGCTGCGCTTTGGGTTCCAGTTCCGCCGTTCGGATGACGTCCGTCGTTTCCGGCAGGTCGAGGCATTCGGCCTTCGTCGCACGGAACGCTATGCTGTGGATGCGCCGGGACAGTTCGTCCGCCCTGCTTTCTTTCAAAACTGGCGTGTGCAGCCCGTACCCGGTCATGTCGAAGTAGCGATTTCGGAACGCATAAAAGCTGTTACCGAAAATCGCCGGGTTCAGAAATTTGTACGGGCTGAACACGTCGATCGCCTTGTTCGTAATGATCGTTCCGGTCAGCAACATCCGGTATCGTGCTCTCACGCCAAGCCGGTGCATGCATTTACTCGCGGCGATGTTGTGCGTTTTGATCTTGTGTCCTTCGTCGCAGACGATGAGGTCTGCGTCCCACGCGGAAAGTTCCCGTTCGAGCCGCCAAGCGGATTCGTAGTTGATCACCGCGACCTGCAAACCATTTGTCGGAATCTGTCGCAGATTCTCGGTTTTTCTCGATCCATCCCCGTTGAGAATCGCAAGCGAATACGGAAAGTCCGCGAACTTACGAAACTCTTCCTGCCACACGCCGAGGATAGACAGCGGCGCGACGATCAGCATACGGGTAATCTTTCTATCGAGGTATAGCCTGCCGGCGACCGCGATGGTTGTCAGCGTTTTGCCGGTTCCCATTTCCATGAGCAGCGCCACGCCGCGGCTCGGCGGCGGGTCGTGCCCTGTCAAACCGAACATACGGCAGGCAAATTCATATGCCCGCCGCTGATGCTCGTATGGATGCGCCTTAACCGGCATTCGATTACAATCTTTTTGTTCCATGTGTCCTTCCCGAAGGGGCAATGGTGTTTGGAATCCGCTCCTATTGTTCCGTCCCGGAGCCGGGCCCGCGTCAGCCGGTCGTTCTGACCCACAGGTTCTTCGCCTCCCCGCTTTCCGCCGGGCCGTGCTCTGGGACGTTATCCTCGACTGCACGGGAGCATCTTTCATGTGTTGACTGACGCGCCGGATATGTAATTGTCAAAGTACTAAAAAAGCAACCCCTTCACCGTTAGGTCACGGGAAGGGGTCAAGGTCTACAGTTTTTTCAGAAAATCTTTTAAGTCTTTGCGAGCGCGCCATGCATTTTGCTTTACGCTCTTCTCATGAATGCCAAGTCGGACGGCGTATTCCGCCTGCGATATCGGCCGATCGGAGAGGTAAAGCGCATAAAGCAACTCCTGCTGTTTTGGTTTCAGTCTGCGAAAAGCCGTCCAGAATTTCTCCGCACCAATCTTGCCGATTGCGAGCCATTCGGTATTCAGCCCTTGATCGGCGAAACACTGACTCTCATATTCCATAGCGCTGAGCAGAGTATGCCGTCGCGTTTCTTTTTTTGTGTTGTTATATTCCTGCCGATCCAGTTCTTTCAGCGCTTTCGCAACCTCCTGTTCTACCTCGATCTCCTCAACATGTCCGTCTGCAAAGCGATACGCAATTTTGATCCGTTCCATTCGTTTGGCTCCTTTCGTTCAGAGCCAGACGATCGGCGCGTTTTTGAGCGCACGAAAAAAAGGACCCGGCGGCGCGGCACAAAAAGCGCCGCTCGTCGGGCCCTATGCAGTTGTATTGTGTGCTATATTCTAAACCCCTGAGGGCGGCAGCCGGAAGATCAGTTCACGAGTTCCGTCAGCCACGGCGCAACCGGTTTGCCGATCAGCCGCGCGTTCAGATAAGCCATTTCCAGCGTCAGGCAGGTATGGCCGAGATAATAGCCATCCATGGGAGTGAGCGTCATGGCAAGATCCGGATGTTCCGCGTCCCGAAGACAGAGGGGAAGCAGAAACTGTACTTTCCCCTGGTACCCTTGCGGTACGACGATACCGGGTTCAAACGATGCTTTCCGCCGCGCTAATTCAACGGCTGTTTCAAGCAGCAACGTAAGATTCTTCGTCCGCCGGACCTCTATCGGCAGCCGCGCAAAGTTGTCCGGGTCGCAGAGAATATGATCGACATTCACGCGAATCTCCCAGCCGGGAAGGTATGCCATGCCGCTTGTAGGCAATAAAAACATCGGTTTTTCCGGTAATGGCTGGACATACTTCATATCCGGGGCGACGTCGTTGAAAAAACCTCTGAAATACCAATCGAGCATGGTGTCTTTGCGTTTATTTCGTGTAAAGCACCCGTAGATGCTCTTATAGTTCTTCGTATAAAGGCCCGTATGAAAACATGCTTTTTCGTTTCGTAGGTAGAAAATCTTGTCCGCATATTCTGGATCGGACTCATATTGAAAATTGTTGAAATCGATTACTTGCTTTTTGAAAACGTAATTTACGTACTTTTCCAGGATTGGCGTGTCTGTGTTCTTTGGCGGCGATAAAGGTCGTGTAAACCGCCACGACTCGGGTAATGCCAAGTCAGCCAATGCGAGTAGGTGATCATACCAGTTTGGTACATAAGCAAATTCGAATAAGTCTGGATAGATCATTTGTTAATCTCCTTCCACTTAGGAATTTCTTCAATCAATTTTAATTTCAACATTTGGTAGGCATCTTGAGAAAAAACTTTCTCTTCATGTCCGTCCTTATCCCGGCGGACGATGATCGAAAGAAACATCATATAGGGTTCGTATTCGTTCAAAACCTCATCCATCGCTTTTTTATCGCCAGAAACAGCGGCTTTGATCGTCTCGTATTTCAGATTCATGTCGTACTCCAACCAACGCCGTCGGCAAAGCGAAGGCGAAGACGTATTATTTATCAGGTTGATTCGCGAATCAGCGACAACCACTTTTTTATCTTTTCAAACGCCCGGCTGCGGATATTCCTTACCGTCCGGTCGGTTACTTTCAACTCCTTGGCGATTTTCAAATCCGTCCATTCGAGCCAGAAACCAAGTATCAGAACGCCTAATTCGCGTTCCTGCAAACTCCGCATCGCCTGCAACAAGAGTTCATTATCTAGTTGATATGATCTGTTGCTATAAACAACGTATAAATGATCCCCTTCATATTCATCCCGCCGCGCGCAGGGTTTTTTCACATAAGTTTCGGGATATTCCGCGAGGAACTCATACTTCTCTTGAATAGAAATATGTTTTGCGTAGTTTCGAATTGCATTACGGAGAACCGTATGGCAATAGCTGTCAAAAAGCGCACATACAGACGCTTCTTCTTGTTCATAAAGCATTGCTTATCCTCCGCAATATGCAATTTTCAAAGTCCCTATTTACCCCTCTATATAACAAGAACAACTCAGCTTCCCAAAACCGGAAAGAAATTCGCGCCGCAAAATAATATATTTTTGCTTTTGCTTGGATGACCATCTGCATAACACAGAATCAATGCATAACACGATCAATCCCCAAAAACAAAACGACCCATGCCATAATGGGTCGCACAGGGCTTTCTCTAGGTTTCAAAATAAAATCCCTTTGTTGTCAGAAGATCTTATCGAAGGACGAAATAGTTTTCAACAAAGTCTAATATATCTCTACCCGCAAATCCATTTACATGTCGCCTCTGCTGTTGTTGCATTTGAATGCAGATATAGTCATCGATTAAAAAACCGCGCGCAAGTTGCGCGAGTTCCCGAGGAGTTTTGGCTGCTAAAGCCATACCTCGGTTTGTAAAAATTCGGATATTTTCTTCCTCCCATCCGGGAATCGGTTTCGTGAAAATCAGCGGTTTTCCCTTCACGGCTACTTCGGTCGCGGATAATCCGCCGGGTTTTGAAAGGACAACGTCCGACGCATCAACATAATCGCCAACACAATTCTCGTATTCTATTACATGTAAAGACTTGTATGCAGTTGATAACTCGGTAAGTTGCCGAAACAGGTGCTTGTTTCGGCCGCAAATCACATATCCGTCCGCAAAATCGGCCAGTTCCTCGAGCAACCTGCAGCAGATCGCTCTAGTATCGCCATATCCCATGCTGCCCGATAGCACTAAAATCATTTTTCTCTTCGGATCAATCTTCAGCTTCGTGCGAACTTCCTTATCACTATTTCCCCGCACAAATTGTTTTGACACCGGAATTCCGAATGGAAGATATAGCCTTTCCCCTTTCTGACGATAATACTCCGGTATCAAATCTTTGTGGGGCAAAAAATACACGTCGAGATTCGTCATGGCAGCAAACGGAATATAGCAATAATCCGTCGCGATAAAGCAGGCTGTCACGTTTTGGGGAATTTTGACCTTTATATCGGTTAGGAGAATCGCCGAAAATACCTGAGTTGCAATCACAGTGTCGAATTCGTTGTCTAGAACAAACTGTTTTAGGTACTCGGCCGCTCTTTTTTGCACACGACCTTTGTGTTTAATTTTTTGTTCCAACCGCATAGCCATTCTGTTTGCCATATTGAATAAATATGGAGCATGAAGCGCCGCGCCGATATGAATTCTCTCCATCCACTCCGATCGTTTCGGTGAAAAGAAGATCATAGCATCAACCATCACGCAATCAATGTTGCGTTCTTTTGCTTCTTCAAGAAGTGCTTTTGCGGCCGAATTATGCCCGCCACCGTTATTGCTGGATAGGATTAGTGTTTTCATATACCAACGCCTCACGAACTAAAGTTTTCCGATAAAAAGCAACAAGTCTCGGACGGTTATACCGTTGTATCATGATAAACGGCACGTTCGATAAACTATAAAGAATGCTCGCAATCAACCCGAAAACCGAATCTGATATCAGCCGGAACAGCGGGCCGGCTAATAACAACAACCAATGAACCAACTCGGCTACGCAAGTTTCCTCAATAAGGCGTTTAGTGTGTTTACTTGACCTATCTTCTCCCAAGTTTTTTTTGACCATCGTTCGCATATAGCGGCTTTTATCAGACAATGCTCTTTTCCATGCTTCAATTCGCAATTTCTTGTAGAAGTATCCTCCATTTTCCCATTTGTTAGGAGCATAGGGGAATTTATCGAACCTGACAACGTCACGCGGATTAGCTTCTCCAAGCACATGAGAAGTGATTCCCAGTACTACGATAAAAGCTAAAAAAGCACCCATCTCTCTCAAAATCATCGTCAACTATCCTCTACAAACCACTTCTCTCTCAGAGTGGTTTTTGGTTGTTGTGTGAGTAAAAGCAATCTTTTTGAAAATAGTCCACACTTTTCATCGTATATCGAACGTTTCCACCTTTGTGGATTAAGCGGAAATTCGACTCGATTCGTGTAACTTCCATAAAATATTATAATCCGCAAGATTAAACGTTGGTTAATTCTTCACAGCGCAGACAAGCGACTTGTTAATCCAGATTTAACATTCGTTATAGATACTAATATGTATTCTTTTTTCTTGACTCGCACGATTCGCGCCGGATTTTCCACCTGATAAATCCATAATAATCCAATGCAATTGAAAATAAACCGCAGGGTTGAATGACAACAGGAGCGCTACAAATGAAAAAAAGCCTAAAGCAAAGATTCAGGGAGAGTTTCGGAGCATTCATGTACGGACGTAACGGCATGGATCAACTGTCGCAATTCATGCTCTATCTTTCTATGTTCCTAATGATTGTTTCTGCAATTTTGTTTTCTGCTTTACGCAGAAGCTCGATTGCAGCAACCATCTTGGAATATGCGGCGATTATAATTCTGATATTTAGTTACTTTCGCGCGTTTTCACGCAAGGTTGAAAAGAGGCACAAAGAGAACCTTAAATACCTGAACGCGATCTATCCAATTAGCAATTGGTTTCGGTTAAGGCGGCAGCGTTTCGAGATGAGAAAGAACTATAAATTATTTCTGTGTCCAAAATGTAAAACAACGCTGCGCGTGCCAAAAGGCAAAGGGAAAATTAATCTTACCTGCCCGAGGTGTCACACGAAGTTTGAAGGCAAGAGCTAAGATAGTTGATAGTCGCATCAATCGAAATCGGTATTGCGCCAATGTTCTCGTGAAGGAATGCCAACTAATATGCGGCGATCAGTTGATCGCGTGTATTTTTTGCATGCATAAAATGTCCCGCTTGTAAGACTCAGGTACGAGCGGGATACCAGAACTGATTATATTTTTTGTTAAGTTTATCGTTTTTGGTATAGTTCTTGTAGCTAAAGCACTGAATTCGTTTTCCTTATTATAGAAGCGTATCGCAGGCAATACAAAACAAGGGATAACAGCATTGCTGCCGCACAAAAGATGATCATGCCAGTTGAGTATGTGTTGGGCATATCTTTCCATAAAATATGTGCTGCTAACGTAGTATAGATACAACCATTGGCAACCTTTCCATGCCATTTGGCGCTGTAAGTTCTGTTCGTTTTTTTCAGGACTGTTAAGCCGAATAGAACCATAATGCTTTCCTTGGCTATCAGCAGCATGCAAAGAGCGGTCATCCACGGAGTTGATTTTGCTAGGGCTATGAGAACACATCCCTGTGTAAGCTTGTCCGCAACAGGATCCAGCACGATTCCAAGGTCGCTGGTCATATGGAACTTACGCGCGATCACTCCATCCAATATATCCGTAACCCAAGAAAGCAGTAAGTAGAAGAAAGCTAACTCGTATTGATGATTTATATAGTATAGGATTGCAGGTATCATCAAAATTCGCAGCGCAGATAAAGCATTCGGAATGGTTATAATCTTTTTATCACGAATAATCGATTTTAGCATATATCACCGCGTTTTCTTCACGATTGAATTCTTTTTGCGTAATGTTTGGATCATTCCTTTTACATAATTGGTTCAAATGTATTTGCCACACTTTTGCGCGTATAGTTTGGGTTAAAATGCGTATATGGATTTTCATTATACTGCTGCATAAAGCTTTATTCGATTGATTAAACCCGTTTGCCGATCCTACGGCATCCTGAAAAAAGGGCTTTGCGGAACGCGTTCCGCATCGCCCCAATGTCCGTATGATTGGATTTCGCACTGTTTTCGGTCACAAAACGCAATCAGCCTCCCGCGTACTCACCGTTTCATGTGGTGACAAACATGTCCCTGCTTCCACAGATCATCCGCGACGGCAGCCCAGCACTCGGCGGCATGTTCGCATTTCGCAGTTAAAGCATGCACATCTTCCGGACTCTCCATATCGGTCGAAACGGCGCCGGACACATCCACCATATAGGCCAGTCTTTCGGGATTGTCCAGCAGCGGGCACGGCCTTAAATGGTTTTCATTGAAGGGCTGTCCGTTGCGATACTGCATGAATAGAGGCGATTGATACGCTTCTAACAAGGTCTTGGTTTTAATATTTGAGTCGGAGTAATGAATGAACGCGCATGGCTCAATGTCGCCATTCGCATTTATGTGGATGTAAGAGCGGCCTCCGGCAATGCACCCGCCAACGAACTCACCGTCATTCCAGAAATCCATGGTGAATATCGGTTTCGTTTTGCGGTACTCCCGAATTTTATAGTACATGTACTCGCGTTGTTCCGGTGTAACCATTAAATCTGGCACCGCGTTTCTGCCTACAGGCATATAGGTAAACAGCCACATAAATTTCGCGCCAAGGGATATCATCTCGTCGACATACGCTTCGCTTCCAATTATCTCCGCATTTTCTCGCGTATAGCAGCATGAAATGCCAAACGGCAGTTTCTTTCTCTTGAGTATCTCCATGGCTTTCACGACCGCCCGATACGTTCCAGCTCCTCTACGGGCATCGGTCGCATCTTCAAAGCCTTCTACGCTGATCGCAGGCACGAAATTCTGCACGCGCAACATTTGGTCGGCAAAGTCTTCATCAATCAATGTTCCGTTGGTGAATGAAAGAAATGCGCATTCCGGATGCTTCGCGCATAAAAGCAGCACGTCCTGTTTGCGTACCAAAGGTTCGCCGCCGGAGAAGATATAGAAGTAAGTCCCCATCTCTTTCCCTTGGCAAACTATATCGTCCATTTGTGCAA
>Ga0209203_1002097_pt1 | contig 13666 bp, 13 predicted proteins | sample AD_UKC109_MetaG_FD_184423 | JGI IMG/M metagenome (GOLD analysis project Ga0209203, IMG submission 184423) | Active sludge microbial communities of municipal wastewater-treating anaerobic digesters from Hong Kong - AD_UKC109_MetaG (SPAdes)... | ecosystem: Engineered > Bioreactor > Anaerobic >...
CTCTTTTCTGGCCACAATCAACTCTCCATGAAAAAACAACGTTTCTAAAACCGCCTTTCCAATATGCGCCTTCGTCCAAAACCAATCGATCTTTTTATCCATTTTCAAATCCTTGGAAGAAACCGGCCCCTTCTGCCGGATAACCTCCCGGACTTGTTCAACCGCTTCGGCATATTCCCCCTTCTTGATCTTACGCCAATTCGACACGGATTCACGCAAACGCTTGAGGTAATGCCAGTCTTCCACCGGATAAATGGACATGTTTTTATCCAATCCGTCAATCAACTGCCTCTCTTCATACAACAACTTGTAAATATGTGCCGGCCGATACCCCTTCACACGAGCCTGAAGAACCAGATCATGATTCCTCCCGGCCACATCAACGGGATCAAACTGAATACACCCCACCTTTTTGATATATGCAAGTATGTCATCATCACTTTTCATCGTTTTATGAATACCGTGATAGTTGATTAAAAATTGCCTGGCTTGTTTTTTGGTAATTTTGATCATTATAGCCTCCTTGGTTGCTGATTCTTTTTATTTTCATCTATTCTACCATTATCCAGTTTGCTAAAATTGGAACCCAGGCAGAGTGTTATAATATTCAGGGTGATGAATATGGAATGGAGGGGACAGGGCCGATGATTACCGTATCAGTGGTCCTGTCCCCTCCCGTCGTCCAAACGCCAATCTAAAACCCAAAGAAGCAGCTTTTGTGATTCATTAAACAAAAAAGGTTGTTCAATATTCTGATTTAAATGTTGAAACACTTGTCATTTAAAAAACACTTAAAGAATAAGGTAACCTTTATCATAGCTATTCACAATTTGTCGGTCTTGTCGGCCAGGATGAAGCGTGATGTGAATGCATGTCGAGAAAACAGTTGTATAACTCTTCCTCTTTTACTTATTATTTGGAAACGGATTATTAAAAATTAAATATCTTTATAGTTAAAAAGGTTTCGTTTTCCTCTTTAAACGAAAAACGAAACCTCCGTATAGTCATGTTATAATCATAAATAGACAGATATTGCCATAATTATACGAAACCAAAGGAGGTAACATGGATATTAAACAACTGATCAGACGAAAAGAACTACTGGATTTAAAACATATTGATATATCAAATAAAGAATGGCTATACATGCTTGGCGAGGAAACAAGAAATTCAGTCGCCATTGAAGGTGTTTTCGTAAGCGAAAAAGATCTTGAAGCAGTTATTACACGTCATACAGAAGAAAAAAATGTGAAAGCTGAAATCATTAATTACTTTCGAGCAGCACAAGTCTTTTATGATTACGCTTTGAATTATCGAAATTCTAAGGAAAAACCACATTATTTGCATATTATCAGAACACTACACAGTCAATTACACAAAAGTTTAAACGTACACTATCACATTGGTGAATTTAGAAAAAACAGTGTACAAATCACAAACGCAAGAATTACCACTCCTTTTGATGCTTCAGAATGGATTGACTTTTTTTTGGATTATATTGATTATGCACTTCACAACTATGATATCCATCAAGCCATCGCAAGAATACACACTTTGTTCGAATCTATCCACCCCTTTTCAGATGGTAATGGGAGAGTCGGAAGGTTATTCATGAATTTTGTACTCATAACAAAAGGGTATGTCAATATCTGTATAAAAGGTCTGAAAAAGCAAGAAAGAAGCCGTTATTATGAGGCGTTGGAAAAAGCGGATACGGGAATTGAAGAGATGTTCAAGGCTGAAAATTGTGATTATAATACAAAGGTGACCTTAATTGAAAAAGGGAATTTTTCGCTTATAGAAGAAATAATTTATGACGCAATGCTTGAAGCAATGAACAGATGTATTATTATGCATATAGACGAAAAGAATATTATGTCCGTCCCTCAACTTGCCTCATTACTCGGTATAACAGAACCGGCTGTGAAAAAAAGAATAAAAACCGGTAGTTTAATAGCCAGCAAGATGGGAACGGGTAAATGGAAAGTATATCCGGAATTAGAGTGGGGGAAATGATCGAATGAATTTATCATAGCTGTTCAAATACGGGATACCTCTCTTGGTCTGATCATAGAAAGACAAAATCATTTCGTGATTTCAGGAAAAGCCCCTTTTATTGATTGAAGAGGAATGAAACAGAGGTGGTCTTGACCAGTGAGGTTTGGCTTTAGAAAGAAAACGAGGTGCAGGTCCTTAATTGGACATCCACCTCGTTATTAAAGTTTGATTCTATTGCCATTGGAAATATTAAAGTACTATTGATTCATTGAAGCCATTTGATTACAACCCTTTTATATGCTCAAGCACTGTATCCACTCCGTTGACATAATCCTCAAAATCTCTGTAAACGGGGATATCGGGTTCTAAAACATCCACTTCTTCATAAATATCCCAATAATTGTTTGAATAACTAACCTTTAGTCCGCTATTGGGAAGTTCAAAACTGCTAACATTACCATAATGATTGGGTCTATTGCTGGAAGGTTCTCCAATGATCAAGGCATTCATTTCCTGCTTTAAATCCACCGTTATCCAAACCCCTGATGAAAATGTTTGATTTCCCGTAATGACATAGATATCGTTATGATAATCAGAAGCTTTTAAGGCATTAACAAAATTGGTTCCGTACCTACTACTCCCACCACTGTTGTATCTGACATCCACCACTAATTTATCCGGATTCTGGGTTTCAAGTATTTCTAAAATCTCTGCCTGAACTTCAGCAAATTTTGGCAAACCTTCTTCTGTATTATCTCTACATCGATTATATTGGAAATAGAGGATGGAATCTTCTTCCAAATACTCATACCAAAAATTCTTGTCCAAATTTTTTTCGGCAATGCTTCTTGTCCAGTTTAAGTATGATCGGTTTGTCGTATACTCATTTCGAGTCAATCGATCCGTTTCAATCGTTTCATCAACCCCATTATTATTCAGAATAAATTCAACAAGTCCATCACCGACTACACCACAGTATTCAAGTGCTTCCGGAGAATTCAAATAGTCAGGAGTTCTATATGCGATCATCACATCGTTCTCCGCCGGAATGATTTTCTCGGTTTTGTTTCTGATTTGCTCTATGGTGTGCTCATTAATAGATGTGAGTTTTGCCCCCAGATATTCTTCATATCCTTCACTGGCTGAAAATACATAATGTTCTCTTCCGATTTTTTTGATATCAAAAGGATAGTATTCACTCTGATAAATTCCAAAGCCATAAATATTGGTGTGGGCATCATCAACAAGGGCAAGAATCTCTAATAATCCCAAGAAAACTTGCGCATCTGAAACTGTGTTTGCAATTTCTATTAAATTATCACAAGCCTGATTAAATTCCTGTTCTGTGACTTTGAAAAAGAGGTTGATGTGTTTTTCTGGCAATGTTCCCTTAAAGTATTCCACATCTTGTGCCCATCCGGAGTATTCTGAGGTGTATTTATCTAATTCACCTTCCCAATGATATACTCGATTATCTGGATGAATTCTTAAAATCTCACCTGTTAAACAATTTTTCTGATTATCAGTAAAAGTGTATGTTCCTGAAAATGTAAAACCCTCTAAATCTCTGCTTAGAATTAATTGATTTCCTTGAATTTCTCCATCTATTGGTATGGTAAAACCTGCATTTCCGGTGTTAGAAAACATAATCGTGATTCCATCACCATCTTCTTTGATCGCCATTTCAGAGTCATACCCGTCATCATCACGATTAAGCAAATAATGCGTCCCTTCCCATAAACCGATCAAATCTGCCTTTTGCATGGGAATTTGTAATTCAACACCACTTCCAGCACATGCACTAAACAAAAACACCATCGCTACGATGACCGCAATTAAACCAAATAAAGCTTTCTTCTTCATCTTTTTCCTTCCTTTAAAATTGTAAAATTTTTGATTTGTTTATAAATAATTTACCATTAAGCTGTTTTTGTAGTAATTAAGTAACTTTTTACAGTAGGCATTATAGCTTAATTTTCGATTATTGTCAATTATTGTTAAATTTATAAATGATTTTCCGTATTAATGGCTATATAAATTCTTTAATACTTAATATAATTACTATATGTAAATATAATTTATATATTTATAGTTTTGATTTGCTATTTTTAATAAAGATTCTTACACCAAAAGTTAAGGACACCCACAAGGGGTGCCCCTACGATTTGTATCGTATCATTAAAATGGATTTCTATTTCTTTATGAGTATTCCTTACCCCTTCACCCCACACGTAATCCCACTATCAATAAACTGCTTCTGGAAGGATTTGAATAAATCAGTGTTTCTTCACATCCCAAAAACAATAATGTCCACATGTTTGTAAGTTCTGGTTTCTGTGAATATACGCTCGTCCCAATCGGTGTTTTCCCGATCAAAGATGATCAGATACGCTTCTTTGGCTCCTGTTTTGTCCACATAAGCGGCGGTTTGTTCCAGTCCTTCTTCGATGACGCTTTCAAGGGCGCTGTGATGTTTGAGTTTGAGTTCGATGACGATTCTTTGAAGGTCTTGAGGGTTGTAAAACATTGGGAAAGGATGTTCTTTTTGTTCGCCTTCAAATCGATTTTTAATGATCGGCCAGCGGATGTACAGATCGGTTCGTTTTCTTCCAAGACCATACTCTCGGTCGATGAGTCCACCACCGTTCACAATTCTTTGTAGAAATGCCTGCAATAACAACTGCGGTCCGGCTTCTTCGTATTTGAATCTCGTCAGCCAGCTTTCGCTGTGTTCCCGGAAGAATTGCTGGAAGGCTTTCAGGAGTTTCATCATGTTCAGGGTGCCGTTTTCTTCCATGTACCATTGCGGTTTTTGTACAATGTTTCTTTGACTCACATAGGATAGTGTTCTTGGAATCACTTCAAGGTATATCCCATTGGCAATTTCAAGATTTCCCTTTCGTTTAATCAGGCCTAAATCTTCACAATATTGGATGTCATCGTCCGACATTTCCTGATATGCCTCCGTACCAGACAGTATCGGTTCAATGATTCTCCGGACTCGGTCTTCTTTGAGTTTATCAGCCAATTGATCAATATGTGTGTCCCTTCGGAGAATCAAATCATTTTTTGCTGCCTCAAACATTTGGGCAGTAATCGGACGACTTCTATCTCGGCTGGCTTTGTTTTCAAAACAGGCTTCATTTGCCAAGGCGTTCACTAACCATGGTTGTCCCTGTGTGTATTCCCATGCCATTTCATATATGTCTTCTTCAAATGCTTGTCCCGTTTCTTTAGTGTGTTCTTGGTACAGGGTTCTGATTTCTTCTTTGGTGAAGTCTCCTACGGTTAAGGATTTTGCTTTCACATTGAACGCACTCCCACCCGTTATCATTTGCCGGTCTTTATCTGAGAAGATTCGGTAATCTCTCACGTCCCTCACACCACAAAGTATGACGGATTGAGGAAAGGCTTGTGGACGTTCGGCGTAGCCTGAACGTAGTTGTCTTAATACACTGATAAGGGTATCTCCAATGAGGGCATCAATTTCATCGATGAAGAGAATAGTTTTTTTCTCATCTTTTAAGCTCCATAAGGTTAATACTTGTCGTAAGACATCGTCACCGCCGTATTTTTCGATGCCTCCAATCAAAAACTGTTCAAAAAATGAATCCCGAAAAGTGAGATAGTTCGCACTATTGAGAGAGGAGAGTATCGCCTTCATTCCCCGAGGCACGTCACTTCTGGCTGTCTGGGCTGTTTCGATGTTCACATACAGGCATTTGTAACGTCCTTCTTTGTTGATATAGTCCTGAAGAGCCAGCAATGAAGAAGTCTTTCCGGTTTGGCGCGGAGCATGTAGGATGAAATATCGCCAATTATCGATTAATGTCATGATTTCGTCTTTGTTGATCCGTTTTAACGGATCAATCATGTAATTGTTTTCGATTCTCACCGGTCCAGCAGTGTTAAAAAACTTCTCCATGAACTTCACGCCCTTTTTTTATTCTGCCTTTATTTTATCACTTTTTTGTTTTTATCCAATCCTGTAAACAGATGAAAAAGACAAAATTGCAATAATTCCCGCTTTTTTTACTTAAAAATATACTCAATTTTTTATCATAGCTGTTCACAATTTGTCGGTCTTGTCGGCCAGGACGGAGTGGAATATGATGCATATTGAAGTGATTGGGTGGGTGGTGATAATGATATAATCACTTTGTAGAAGGAAAAGGAGTCAATGATAATGTTTTTATATCATGGAAGCGATGTCATCGTAAAAAAACCGAAAATATTAAAAAGTAACCGATATCTCGATTTTGGTGCTGGGTTTTATACTACCGGAAATAAAAAACAAGCTTTAAGATGGGCAAAAAAGGTTGCTAAACGTAATGATACAGATCAATTTTTCATTTCAATATATGAGTTCAATGAAAGAGATGCCTTTAAGAATTTACAAGTATTGAAATTTGATCGCCCTGATAAAAAATGGCTTGATTTTGTTCTGAAAAACAGAAACGGAAAAAAAACAGATGAATATGACATTGTCACCGGTCCCGTTGCGGATGATAATGTTTACCTTTCTATTCGGTTATTTGAAACGGGTGTTTTGAGTGAAACAGAAACGATAAAACGACTAAAAATCAGAAAGCTTTATAATCAAATGCTATTTCACAGTGAGAAAAGTTTTAAATATTTAGAGTATAAGGATTTTCTAACCTTTTGAAGGTGATAGAATGACTAAAGAACAATTCAACAGTGTATTCAGTATCATTGTTGCAGATCTCATAAAAACAATCCTGAAAGAGAAAAACCTCTCTGAAGTAGAGGCCATCGAATATTTGTATTCATCAGAGGTTTATAAACTCCTTGAAGATGAAAAGACAAAAGTATGGCAGTACAGCACCCCCCTACTGTACAGCTTGTTAGAAAGCGAGAAAAGACAGGGTGTTTTTTCTCTCCCGGACGTTTAGGGGATTTTAATGGATACTAAAAAACTGGATTTCAAAATCTTCTGCCTGGAAAACTACAAACTGGCACATCACATGAAAGGTGAAAAGGCCATGGAAGTTTTCAAGCGGTTTGGTGTTTTCGACTATCTCAATTCTTTTTACGATGTCCTGCATTCTACCGGACAAAAGCATATCATACAGGATATTGACCGATTTATTGATTCGAGAAAACGGGAAATGCAATAGCCCATCGGCTTACTTTTTTAGAATGACCATCTAAAAATGTCTTCGTTTAAATAAAAAAACAGATTTTCTGTGGCCAATCTTGATTATCTCGATAATCAAATTTTTGTCTTCAATCTTATAAATAACTCTATAGCCTTTATACCTGATCCTATAGTATCTTTTTTGTCCCTTCAACTTTTTGCAGCCATCTGGGCGTGGATTTTCGCAAAGAGTTTCTATCAAGTCTAGTAATTAAATTATACTTGCTTTTTCTAAATTCCTCAGTTCTTTAACAGATGACTTTTTCCAAACAATCTTATAATAAACCACTGTTTTTTAAATCCTCTTTTACCTTCTCATGCGGTATCAACGGGTCATCTTTTCTTTCTGCGATTGCTGTTAAATCTTCCAATTCTTCAAGTAATTCTTGAAAGTCACTAACGGACAAAATAACGGATATTTTATTTCCTTGCTCATCTGTAATATATTTCGGTTTTAATTCCTTTAGATCAAGCATATTTTCACCCCTAATATTTTTGAAATGTTCACTTTGTCTATTGATCATTAAACAATAGAAATTATATCATGCTTTTTTCTGACGCATATCAAAAGCACTTGTTTCAAGCTCTTTTTTACACTTTCACAAAATCCTTAAATCTCACATTCAACTTCCAGCCCTTTCATTCCCAAAAAGGCGGTGAATGATTCCAAAGATTCGCGAATCTCCCTTTTCATTTTATCGGATTGTCGAACCCCGGGTTCCCACCACCAGTTTTTCACGGTTAATCGATTTTCCTTTGCCTCACGTTTGGGTTCAATCCTTCCTACAAATTGATCTTTGTAAATCGCCGGAAGGACATAATAGCCGTATTGTCTCTGCTGAGCGGGTTTATAGATTTCCCAGGAATAGTCAAAGTCAAAGACAGCGCTGATCAAATTCCGGTCCCACATGAGATTATCCAACGGGGCGATGAAAGAGGCCTTGCTCTTTGCATCTTTCACCGATTCAAGTTCGTCTAAATTCTCCCGGGCAATATAGAAAGAATCGTTCAACCCTTCAATTTGGACTTCAACAATCTCTTTTCTTTCTATTAAACTCTGAAAGGCCTGATTCCGCTGAGGTGTTTTAAAATCGATAATCCCTAAAAAGGCATCACTTCTCTTATTCCAAAGCATGCCAATGCTGTTGATCCTGCGTTTCACATGCCATGCATGATACGCCTCTTGTGAAGCATGTGGATCATCCGCTTCAAAGACCTCTGGAGGGATATGCTTTGCAGCGTAGTCAAAATATCTCAGGTTATTCTCTTTTCTGGCCACAATCAACTCTCCATGAAAAAACAACGTTTCTAAAACCGCCTTTCCAATATGCGCCTTCGTCCAAAACCAATCGATCTTTTTATCCATTTTCAAAAATGACTACAGGGTCTGTCCCTTTGGTTAAGCTCTTAGAAGAATACTCAACTGAATACTGATTCCTGAAGAATTTAATTTTGAAACATGATATAATAATGAGCTCTCTATATCAGGCATTCCTAAATTGTTTTCATTGTTCAACCTTTATGGATGATTTTCGGAAAATTGATTCGGAGGGTATTCATATTAGGAGGTGCTGTGTTGAAGGAAAAGGAAAAATGGCAAACACCAAAACTGGAAGTGCTATCAATTGTCCAGCAAACAAATGAAGATAGTTCCAGGGATAATCCTCATCCTTCGTAAATGGATGCGTTTAGCTTCTGAAGAAAAAAGCCTCATGGCAGAAATCGTTTTCTTTCTGATGCTGAGTAAATTTATGATGAAATGTTTACCATTCAAGGTTATAGCGCACATACTCAAAGAGAAGAAAAGATACCGTAAAAAAGCAATCTCCTCAGAAGCGTTTCTTGATCAATTACCGAAGTCGATGGAGAAAGCTGTTTGGGGGATTTCTTTTTTTAAAAAATGCTTAACTCAGGCGTTAGCCGCAAAAATGATGCTCAATCGAAGGGGTATAGAGAGTGTTGTTTATTTTGGTGTGTTTCGAGATGAAAATAATCATTTTCAAGCGCACGCCTGGATCACAAGTGGTACTTTGCTGATTCCAAATAGACCTTGTGTGGATCAATTCCGGGTCATTAAGAGGTTTTGATGTTTCCAGAAAGGAATTTGAACAATGAATTATTATCAATATATAACCCATGGGTTAATTGTTTTCTCCGAAATCCCATTACCGGAATTAACAAGCATCAAAAGCGAAAAGGCTGATGTTTTAATCCGACTCGGTGAGGTTCAAAGGAATCCGTCATCAGAAAAAATAAACGGTGTATGCTTTCAATTCAATCAAAATGAATTTCATTTAAATATCAAACGCATAGCTTCCTTTTATGTCAAAGATGGAAATGAAATCGTTATTGCTCCCCATACAGCAGCAGACGAGCGAGACATCCGTCTTTTTCTTTTGGGGTCTGTATTTGGTGCTTTATTACAGCAGAGAAATTGTTTCCCGTTGCATGCCTCAACGGTTGTTACTAAACAGGGAGCGCTTTGTCTTTGTGGAGCATCTGGTTCTGGCAAATCCACGCTTGCCGTTGCCCTTGAAAAGGAAGGTTTTCCCATTGTCAGCGATGATGTAACAGCCATAACATTTGAGAACAATCGCCCCTATGCTTTACCCGGTCCCAGACGGGTGAAACTTTGGCAGGACACCGCTTGTGAATTGAAAATTCCTTGTTCGCAAGAAAATGCTATTCAAAAAGAAGTGAACAAATATAACATTTTAATCGATCCGGTAGAAAGAAAAACTGAATTAAAGACCATCGTCATAATCAGTACCTCTAACAAAGAAAATGTTGATGTTCAACCCGTTACAGGCTTCGAAAAACTCAGTGTATTAATTGAGAATACCTATCGGTCGGAGTACTTAACGAATGATCAGAAAAAAACACATCTTCAACAATGCGGCCTTATTTGCAACCATGTGAACATACATCAAATAAAAAGGCCGAAAACAGGGTTTACGTTGACCCAACAGATTAAAATAATCAAAAAACTAATCAAACCAAAAGACTGAGTTGAAGAAAAATCCCCTTTACACAGGGAAATGACTGTGGTTAGCATAAACAGCTATATTGCAAATTGCATAAAGCGAATAAAATGGAGGTAAAGCTTGATAGGATTAAATTCGGTAATTCAAAGAAAAACAGGTCTTGCGGATACAGAGATAGATACAAACAAAGTTCTGATGAGTGTGGAAACCGGTAAATACTACGGTTTAAATACCTTGGCGACGAATATCTGGATGAGAATAGAGAGGCCGATGGTTGTGAGCGATCTCATCAATGATCTTGTGGAATCCTTTGATGTTAGCCTTGAGGTAGCTCAAACCGAAGTGATTGCGTTTTTGAATGATTTGAAAAAAAATAAATTATTGGAGCAAATCAGTTGACAAATTTGGGTTGGTGTGATTTAACCCATACGCTTTTCCATCAGAAACTACTTGAATACCAGGATGACAGGTTTATCCAATATATTCAAAGACATCAAATCCAATCAATAGCTTTAGACTATATCGAATATCAGTGTGCACTTTTCGATCAAACGGTTCATGAAAAACTGAAATGCCTCAGTCGGGAAATTAGGATGGAAAACTTAAAGGCTACAATCGGATTAATTGAGCTTGTCGGCCTTTTCAATACCCACAATATCAGATACATGGCTTTAAAGGGTCCTGCACTTTCATATGAGTTGTATGGAGACATCGGCATCCGTGATTATCAGGATGTGGATTTGTGGATATCCGAAATGGACTTGTTTACGGTCAAATCTCTTCTGAGTGAAATGGGTTATCATAATCTTGATTCAGTTGACAGCTTAACCATCAAACAGAAAAACAGTTTTTTCAAAGCCATGCACCATATCAGCTTTCAAAGCAAAAACGGAGTGTTGTTTGAAATCCACTTTCGGCTAATTTCTGATGACTGCAAAAGTCAATATCTGGAATTTCCGTTTGAATCCTTTTGGGCTAACCGCCGGGTCATCCATTACAATGGATCTGAAATAAATGTTATGGGGGAACAAGATCAGCTTATTTTTCTCATCTTTCACGCTTCCAAGCATGGCTTTTTCAGGATGAAATGGTTGATAGACCTTTATACCATTTTCTCCCAAACACCCATTAACTGGCAATCTCTTATTGAAAGAATGGAGCAAATGAATAGCCGCCATTTGTTGGTACAATCTTTGTTACTGATAGACGATTTTTTTGATACGACATTTGAGAAAAACGTCTCAGACTGGATACAACCCACACGATCGGAGAAAAAAATAAAGGACCTGGCCAAAGCTTTTAACCTTGAAAGAGATGTCAAGCAATTCAGGTTTTGTCATAAGAATTATTTTCGGTTTATTCGCTATAAACTACGGATGATAAAAGGTCTGAGATATAGACTCAATTATCTTCTCTTTCTTTTCAGACCCCAAAATAAAGATTTTCAAAAAGTAAAAATAAATGACAAGTGGTTCGCACTGTACTATCTTTACAGACCCATTCATAAGATAATCAGGATGTTCAAAAAAAAATAAATTTCAAAAAGTGTAAAGGCTTTTCTTATTCAGCAGGCCATCATCATGGTGAAAGAAATCTGATTTTTTTCGATTTCCTTAATGAGTGTCCAAGATCTGAGTCAAATCCGCTTCCCAGCGATCATATTGCTGCCGATCACTCATCTCAAGGATACCGGCCATTGAGCCGTGAAAAGCTTTGACAGACGGCGGTAATGCCCATGCTTCAATATCGAGCCAATTCAATGGTTGCGTATTGGCGCCGTGATCCTGGTAAGAATGGATCTGATTGGGAAGCATTAGTTTGAGATATTCCTCATCGGGATTCAACCGCACCCAATCATACCGTGCGCACTCTTTGAATCCCTGATACAACTGATGGATATGGGGTTTGTCCGTTGCCGTTTGCACGTGATCGTCTTTGGCAAATACCAGCATCACTTTTGTCGTTGTGTTGTTGATCTTTTCAAATTTATTGGAGGTGCTTCTCTGAGCCCAGAATGCCTTTGCGTATTCCGGAGTGGCCAACAATTTGGGCCATCGGTTCAGATCAAAAGCTCGGTTATCTTCCAAGGCTTTGGTTAAAGCATAAGAATAGATGAATAATCGGTCCATACTGGGACTACGCTTGGGAAAAGTGAAATCACCGGCAGAAGGACTGCCACTGGCATCCAGATCTAAGTACGGAGATTGTGATTGCAAATCATATCTTAATGACTGAAAATCTAAGTGGATCTGATCCAGACTATACGATTGCGGGTATTGATATATGGGATTCTGTACTTTTTTTCCTTTGTTATCTTCATAATGGCCGATTTCAACGGCAATGATGGTGTCCGTGGTCGGATTTTCTCCACCCACAAAATAGGCGATAGACGATGCGGCTTTCGAATGAGCTGAAAACAGGTTTACCACCGCTATTCCGGGATGCGAGAAGGCGTAGATTCCGATATTATCATAATTTACAGTCGTTTTAACCAGGTCGTTTAGATATTTACCATTCACATCCTTCAGATTTCCAGAAGCGAACAACACCACGGTGGACAAGGCCTCAATACATTTCTCTCCGCCATAATCGAACTGACCTTGGCTTGAGACATTTTTGGCCTTATCGGTACAGCCTGGCCACAGGAAGGAAAGTGTAACCAATCCGTTGTTCAATAAAATGGGTTCAGAGGCAAAGGGGGTTTTTGAACAATTGACGTGCATGTAAGCACTCACCAGAATCACAGCGCCTGTTTGTGTGCGATAACGCATGGTACTTGGTTCAGTGATGTTCACTGCTATACGACCGATGCCATCGCATTGAACATAAGTCACATGAGAGGTGAAATGTCGATTGGGAAGATTTTCTGCCAATGCCGTCATACATATGCAGATCAAACACACAAGCAACAGTCTTTTCATCATCGGGTATCCCTCCACACAATTTTTTTATTCACTAACCATTGATTATACCAGTTATGATTTTCATGATAAACTATAATAAGCAAAACGAATTAATAAAAAGGGAGATGGCATAATGAACACCATCGTTGAAAGTCTGATGAATCGAAAATCCATCAGGGTATTTGAACAAAAAGAGATCGCTCAGCAAGACAAAGAACTGATCTTAACAGCTTCAACCGCAGCGCCCACAGCCGGCAATCAACAGTTATACACAATTCTGGATATCACCGATCAGGGTTTAAAAGAGAGATTGGCTGAGACATGCGACCATCAGCCGTTTATTGCCACAGCGCCATTGGTGCTTATTTTTTGTGCCGATGTTAAAAAATGGGTAGATGCTTTTATTGAAGCGGATGCCTATCCAAGGAAACCCGGCGTCGGCGATTTGCTGCTTGCGGTAAGTGATGCAAACATCGCTGCTCAAAATGCCGTAGTTGCTGCTCAAAGTTTGGGTATCGGTTCTTGTTATATTGGCGATATTATGGAGAATCGTGAAGAGCACAAACATCTACTGGGTATTCCTGACTGGGTATTCCCGGCAGCCATGCTGGTGTTTGGTTATC
>Ga0209203_1002101_pt1 | contig 13650 bp, 15 predicted proteins | sample AD_UKC109_MetaG_FD_184423 | JGI IMG/M metagenome (GOLD analysis project Ga0209203, IMG submission 184423) | Active sludge microbial communities of municipal wastewater-treating anaerobic digesters from Hong Kong - AD_UKC109_MetaG (SPAdes)... | ecosystem: Engineered > Bioreactor > Anaerobic >...
CAAGCGGGGGATGGGGTCTGTGAAAACCAATCTGCATGAAGAATGGTCTGCTTTTATCTGAGTTTTTCATCTCTTCAAGGGCTGTATCAGCCGTCCACTCAGTCGGATGAAGATAATTGTCATAAGTCCATGGGATATAACAAAACCCATTGTTGTCCATTGAATCCGCAGGATCTTTTACCTTTCCGCCAGTCTGCTCATTAAGCCATATATGATAATCGCTTTTTTCACCATCAATCCAGTTCTGCGGGTCATAGAGTCTGTTTATTTCAAAACCCTGTCCTTCCCGGCGGGGATAGTAATGTGTCTTTCCAACATTGATTGTCTGGTATCCGGCATCCTTGAAAACACCCTGCATTGTGACCGGGTACCTCCATGGAACACCGTCCATATACCCGATTCGATTGCAGGAGTACCCGCTCATGCCCGTAAGAAGACTTGCCCTTGCAGGGATGCAGCTTGGTGTTGCGCAATATGCAGAAGTATACATTATGCCTTCACCGGCAAGCTGGTCAAGAAACGGAGTCATCACCTTGTGTCCGAGGCTTCCGAGAAAATCACCCCTCCACTGGTCCGTAAATATCAAAATAACATTTGGTCTGTCCATCTTTACCCCCTGACCACATTATAACACTTATCACTTTTTTTACTTTCACCCCTGGGGTAAAAGTAAAAAAATTTAAATTTTACCCCGGAGGTGAAATTAGAAAGATTTAAATTTTACCCCGGAGGTGAAATTAGAAAAATAGATTAACGGTGCTTCAGGAAGGTGCCTGTTTCGTATTCGTGGAAGGCCTTTCTAAGTTCTTCCCGGGTGTTCATGACAATGGGGCCACCCCAGGCTATGGGCTCTGAGATGGGTTTTCCTTCTGCCAGTATGAATCTTACTCCGTCGGCTGTTGATATGTTGAGAATTCCTTTTCCATTGAAACGGACTGCTGTTTTTTCTGAGACAGTTTCTTTTTCTACTCCGAATTTTCCACTTCCATGGAATACAAAGACAAATGTGTTCAGTGGCAGTAACAATTCATATTCAAAGGTTTTCCCACCCGCAAGTTCAATATCCAGAAGATTGACTGAGAGGTTTTCCCTTTGTACAGGACCTTTTGCATTCTTGTAAGTGCCGCCTATGACTTTTACCAAAAGCCCTTCCTCTTCATAAGTCTCAAGCATTTCTGCTGTAATGTCGCCGTATGCAGGATCCATCATCTTGTCATTCGAAGGAAGATTCAACCAGAACTGAAAACCTTCAAGTCCATCATCCGGTGGCTGGGGCATTTCCTGGTGAACTATACCGCTTCCCGCAGTCATCCATTGAACTTCAGAACTTTTGATCAGCCCCCGGTTTCCAAGACTGTCCTGGTGTTCAACTTCGCCTTTCAGCATATATGTTATTGTTTCAATCCCCCTGTGGGGATGCCATGGGAAGCCTTTCATTACATCATCGGGATTATCGGTTGAGAAGTAGTCAAGCAACAGGAAAGGATCAAACTGGGGCGTTTCATTGTATCCGAAAACGCGGTTCAATCTTACGCCGGCTCCATCCGTAGTCTCCATGGCCTTATAAATCTTTTTTACACTAACCATAACATATCCTCCTATGTATTCATGAGAATTACATGGACGGCAACAGTAACGACCAGTGCCAGTCCGGTCAATCTATGTACAACCAGAATAGGCTTTTTAAAATATTTCTTTACAATTATCCCAAGGATAGCCTGAAGGAGGATGAAAGCAAAGGCCAGGAAACCGCTGTGAAGTCTTATTCCGCCGACAAGATTGTATCCATGCAGGAATGCTGATACCAGCAGCAATCCGGTCAGATATGGATGAAGCGCAGACATGATCTTTGAGGCCTTCTTCAGAAATTTGTTTTTATTTCCAAGCGCATACTTATTGATTCTCCTAAGTATGAAGTGCATTATGATCAGTACCAAAAGCCCGATGTTCACCCATCCGAGATTTCTAAACAACAGATACATACTACCTCCTTCTGGCTTAAATCAATCCAAGGGCCCTGGCCAGGGTCTTTGGATCATTTCTGAAGAATGAACCCTTCCCTTCATAGAAACCGTGGTATCTGATCATATGAATATTCAAATCAGACCAGTAAACCGTTATTCCAAGTTTCTTGTTTGTGAATCTGGTATTCGTCTTGATTGCCTTCTGATTGTCAGCAAACGGGCATGGAATCTCTCCCCTGTGGTCATCAACAAGAACCTCATAGTCCTCATCAACTGTGACGGGTATATCAAGAAGCTCCTTGCCTCTTTCCGTGAAATATTGCATTCTCCCGGCTATCTGGGCATGACTGAGATCAAGTTTTTCGACTTCGGCATCATCCTGTCTCAGAATATCCTTGAGTGCACGATCATCATCACCGAGAAAACCATGGGCAGTGAATGCTCCCGGCTGCATGTTTTCCTGTATTTGGTTTAATCTAGGGCTTTGTTTCATTTTTTATCACCCTCAGCTGAATTTATCATAATATATCTTTGCCTCGTCGAACTCACTGCCGACAAGAACATTTACACACGCATTTATCATTCCGGGACTTCCGCAAAGATATGCATGCTTTCCTTTCCCGCTGTCCACATATCGTTTCAGGACTTCCGTCACCAATCCGGTTTCGCCATTCCAGTTATCATCAGGTTCCGGTCTTGACAATGCGGGCACATACCTGAAATTACTGTTCTGCCTCTCAATCTCCCTGAAGAACTCCGTATGATACAAGTCCTTCTTTGAAACTGCACCAAATATAAAAATCATCTTCTTGTCGAGGTTTCTTTCCATAATGTCCATTACCAGGGACTTAATTGGAGCCATTCCGGAGCCACCCGCCATGAATACGTAGTCGTCCGAGTCATCCCTCATGTAGAAGTCGCCATATGGTCCTGTCATCCTTACTTCATCACCTACCTTAATGTGGTCATGCATGTAGGTGGTACAAAGACCTCCCGGAACCCGTCTTATTATCAGCTCAACAGCCTTGTTATCCGACGGTGCAGATGAAATGGAATAAGCCCTTATCGCCTTCTCCTTCACCTTGTCATATGGTTTGGTCTCAATCTGCATATACTGCCCGGCTTTGAACTTAATATCCTCACCGGCCTTGAACTCAAACCTGAACTCCTTGATATCATGTGTCATATCCTTGATGTTGGTCACCGTCGCAACATATTCACGGATATTAAAAAGCTCCTCAGGTATATATACCCGCAGATTACCCTTCACCTTTACCTGACAGGACAGCCTGACACCATCATTTCGCTCATCCTTCGAAAGATATGGTTCTTCTGTGGGAAGCAATGGTCCTGCACCTTCAAGTACCCTGACCTTGCACAGACCGCAGGTGGCCTTGCCTCCGCATGCGGAAGGAATGAATATCTTGTTTGCCGCAAGCGATGAAAGAAGGGAGCTTCCCCCTTCAACCCTGAGGTTTTTATCCCCGTCATTGATGTCAATTTCACATTCACCGTAATTGTTCAGAAACTTTTCAGCAATGATAATCAATACTGCCAGTACAGTTGATATTCCGGTGATGCTTAAGACTGTTATGATTATTTCCTTCACTTTGTTTCCATCTTTCTATTGTATGACAAATATCCCTGAGAATCCCATGAACGCAAGGGCCATCAGCCCGATTATTATAAAGGTCAGACCAGGTCCAACCAAGCCCTGTGGTATCTTGCTTTTGCCCGTCTTCTCCCTTATTGCAGCCAGAGTGGAAATGGCAAGCCACCATCCAAGGCCGCTTCCAAGACCAAAGAGAAGAGACTGCCAGAAATTATAGTTTCTGATTACCATGAACAGTGAAATACCCAAAATGGCACAGTTGACTGTTATAAGCGGCAGGAAAATACCCAGCTTGATGTATAGTTCAGGCAGGAATCTGTCCATTGCAAGCTCTATGATCTGGACCGAGGCGGCAATTACTATGATGAATACCACATACCTCAGGTATTCCAGACCCAGCGGCAGAACCACATACTGATAAACAACATAGTTGATTACCGTAGTGAATACCATAACCAGGGTTACCGCCTTGCCGAGACCCGAAGCAGTCTTGAATTCGTTCGATACAGAAATGAACGAACACATTCCAAGGAAGTTTGAAAGCACCATGTTGCTTGTTATTATTGAGGCGAAGAATATTATGAATGGGTTTATCTGCGGAGTCATATCACTTTGCCTCCTTCTTCTTCAGTCTTCTGTTCTGGATTCCGGATGCTATCCAGATGAAAATTGCAATCATGAAGAATGCTCCCGGGGGCACAACCATTATCGTCCATTTGGTAAAGTCAATAAAATTAATGCTGAATCCGAATATCGTACCAAACCCGAGGATTTCCCTTATCAAGGCAATTCCAAGAAGTATTACTGTGTATCCTATCCCTGCGAACAGTCCATCAAAGAATGAAATGACAGGCGGGTTCTTCCTTGCAAAGGCCTCGGCCCTTCCCATGATTATACAGTTTGTAATAATAAGTCCGACATAGGGTCCCAAAGCCTTGCTTATCTCCGGAAGATTTGCCTTTATGAAGATATCAACTATTATGACATATGCGGCAATGACAAGTGTCTGTACGATCATTCTGATTCTGTCAGGAATATGCTCTCTCAGGGCTGACAAAGTAAGGCTGGAAAATGCAGTGACAAACATAAGGCCAACTCCCATTACTAGTGAGTTCACCGTTCTGTTTGTTACGGCCAGCGCCGAACATATACCCAGTATTTGTCTTATAACCGGGTTTTCTCCCCAGAGATTCCTGTAGAAAACCGTCTTCAAACTATTTCCCATCGGCTTCCTCCAGTTCTTTCAGCGTTGTATCTATGAAATTATTCATAATCTGAAGAATCGCATTTGATGTGGATGTGGCACCTGTTATTGCGTCTATTCCCGAGTCTTCACCATAAACAAGAGGTTTATCAATTCCTATTCCCCTGAATTGTTCCTTGTACCACTCCTCTTCTATTCTTCCTCCGAGGCCTGGGGTTTCATTCTGTTCAGTGAAGGCTATTCCCTTGATTGTCGACAAACCCTGATCCACAGATATGTAGCCCCTTATGGTTCCCCATAGGCCTGACCCTTCAAATGGTATAGAGTAAACCATGACTCCTTCGTCATTGACGGCTGAATAAAGATAAATCCCTTCGATATCCTTTTGTGTAACCCTCTCGTTGAATACTGCTACAGCATCATCTGCTTCAATCCCCATGGAATAAAGTACGGAAGCTTTTTCAGCATTCAATACATTTCTCTCGATTCTGCTTTTATAGGCAGCATTGACAGCGGCAAGCACACCGGAGAAGACTATACTGACAACCGCAATGAAAACAATTGTATACAGGTAACCTTTTTTCATGCCGCCACCTTCTTCCGGGCCTTCATGTCACCAAGGACTTTTTCAAGCAGCGGGACAAACATGTTGCCTACCAGTATGGCAAACATCATGCCTTCTGCAAACAGACCGAATATCCTGATAACCGCAGTAATTATTCCAACCCCTGCTCCGTAGATTATTCTTGCAGTATCGGTCTTGGGAGCCGAAACAGGGTCTGTAATCATGAATACTGTTCCGAAAATGAATCCGCCGGACAGTATTGAAAACAATGGGTCTGCTGCTGTGACACCTGTGAAATATAAAATTGAATTGAAAATTCCAAATCCCAGGAGACAGGCGGCCATGCTTTTCCACGATGCTGTTTTTGTAACAATGAGATATATTCCGCAAAGGATAATTAAAATAGCTGCTGTTTCACCCAGCGAACCGGATATCCTTCCCAGCAGCAAGTCAAGATAATCTGTAATTTCACCAGTCTTGTTGAACTGTATGAGAGGTGTTGCGCTTGTTGAGGCATCAACGGAATTGAACCATCTTATGAACCCTCCCGGAAAACCGGTGAACGGCTTTGTCCATGTGACCGTCATGAAAGCAGGGAAAGATATGTAAACGAAACACCGGGCAACGATTGCCGGGTTGAATATATTCCTTCCGAATCCCCCGAAGACACCTTTTCCGAACACGATTCCGAATACGATTCCAACAGCCGCTACCCAGAAAGGTACGGATGGAGGAAGTGTCAGTGCAAAAAGCACACAGCTGACAAGTACTGCTTCACTGACCTTTGCCTTGTCCTTATTTATGTTTCTCATGATGAGATACTCTGAGAGCACTCCGAACACAAGGGTCACAGCAATCAGAACAAGAAGCCTGAGCCCGAAAAGATATATGGAATAAAGTATCACAGGCACAAGACTATAAAGCATTTTTCGCATCATTGCCTGTTTCATGAATTTTGATTTCAGATCCAAATTATGTCCCCCGTTCCATGACGCTTTACATATATTATATATGCATAGCGATACTTTTCAAATAGAAAACAAAGCTTACACTCCATGCAATGACTGCATATTTATGAATATGGGGAAAAATGATAGAATATATTGGGAAAGCGGTGATTAAATGAACAAGTTCATGAAACTGGCAGTGGAGGAAGCACGCAAGGCTGTGACCAACGGACACGGCGGTCCTTTTGGAGCCGTGGTCGTTTGCAATGGCCAGGTAATTGCATCAGCCCACAATATGGTGCTTTCAAACAATGACCCTTCCGCCCATGCAGAAATACAGGCAATTCGAAAGGCCTGTGAAGTGCTGGGAAAGCCAATGATTCCGGAGTGTGAAATATACTCAAGCTGCGAGCCGTGTCCGATGTGTCTCTCTGCAATCATGTGGGCCAGGATACAAACCGTTTACTATGGATGCACAAGGGAAGATGCAAAGGACGCCGGTTTCATCGATGCTTTCATATATAGTGTACTTGAAGGCCGGGAAGATGGAATACTGAACAAAATCAACCTGGACCGTGATGAATGTCTTCCGGTCATGGAAGAGTGGAACCACGGAGAAACCCACGATACTTACTGATAATCAGTTATATATAGATGGGGGAAAGTCATGAAAAGATTCATTTCATTTTCAGTATCTGTAGTTATAATCATCTCCATGATGTCGGGATGCATGACAAATGGTATATCAGACCTTGAAGACCTGGTATACATACAGGTTGCAGGTCCGTTCTATACATCCGTAAATCCCATGTCAGGCAGACAGGAACGAGGCTTCCTCAGGGAAAGGAAGAAGACAGTTGATGAAATCATAAGACTCATCGACAAATCCACTGACGGGATGTTCAACGCAAACGATGATTTTGTAAAATATGAAGACAACCTGCTTGACGCATTGAAAAGGGATGAGCCTGATTCCGATTATGCTGCAACAGCAGACCTGATTCTATATGGAATTGCAGCTTATCACTCTTTACTGGAATCACATGAGGCTGAAATCAAGGAGTACGACCGTACCAAAACCAGTAATACTGCAACCAAAGCATTACTCAGGTATTATAAATTTGAATCAGCGGTAGAACTATTTGGGTTACAGAACGAATATCTGGAATGGCTCAAGACTGCAACTGCAGTTGCCTGTTCCATAGTATCAAGTTCAAGTGAAAGAAGGGCAGAGAGGCTGCAGTCTGATTCTTCATCCATATTCAGTAAAAAAATATATGGAAATCTTGTTGATGCCGATATTTACATGGATAGCGCCCTTGATTTATATGACGCACTGGAATCAATGGATTACTACGCATCATCTATTTATCTTGATGAAGCCCGGCGGACCATTGATGATATAAGACAGGGAAAAACCGATTCAGTTGAATCAAATGAGTTGATTGATTCCCTCGAAACAGCACTTGAAAATGCAATGAAATCCCTGAAAATACCGGATTACATCAAACCCATTCCGGATTTGACATCCGGAAACATTTTCACGCCCCATGTAAAGGCAGCAGAAGATACCCTGCCCGATCTTGGACTTCTGTCTGACTCACTGGAATATTACAGGGATACACCTGTAAGTAGTGATGATGATTACCCCGACAAGGAACAGGCCGGAGAAAGTTTCAATGCCGATCTCTCCCATATGACGGAAGAAGCCCAAAAAGCAGAAAATCCCGGTGACATGGTGTCGGACACCTTTGCAGAGAGACCCTCAGCCGATGATATAACAACCGATGTCCGTCAGGCAATAAGAACTGAAAACATCAGTAAAATAGAAACCGGCCAGATGGTAGTCAGAGGGCTGATGATCTTTAATGTAAATTTTGCTTATAACACTGCCATCAGCAGAATATCTGCACTTATAGCCGGAGGGAAAAACATATCAGAGGAAGCCCTTGAAAGTGCCGTCAATCTTGTAAAATCGGAGTTGAACAACATAATTGGTGAAAACAGGGAGCAGTTCCTGAATATATTACTCAATACTTCCGCAGAGGATATATTCAACGTCTTTGAAGCTTGGAGAGATGACATAGGAAATCTGAATGAACATGAGTTTACAAGGAATGACCTTGAAGACTTTCTTACAAGACTCGGTTATGAACTGGATATAAAGCCAGTTGAACCTGATGCTTCGCCGGATCCTTCATCTGCACCGTCAGCCTCACCCTCTGCTTCAACAATTCCGCTGACACCCTCTCCCACACCTTTGCCCGTTGTAACGCCTGACCCGGATAACTCTACCGATGGCTCATATGAATCATATGATGTTTTCAACATTGCGGCGACTTACGAAACAATGATGAACCTGTCCAATACACTTTCCACGGAAAACCTTCTTTATATAATCTACGGATGGTCCGATCCTGTGGAATATTCCTCATATAACAAGGAAAGCAAGACAGATGGCAACGGCAAGGTCACCGGGTGGAAATATCTTGATTCTTCGGGGAAACCAGTAGGGTGGGAAGTAACTTCATATGGAGAGACCCTTGAATTCAAGTATCACTTTCCTGCGGGCATGGAGTCATCCATGAAGGTTATCAGATACGGAACCCTGGAACAAAGCAGGTTCTTCCAGGTTGAAACAGAAGATACTTCATCGGGCAGAAGAACGGCGATACGTCTCAGGGAAGAACCGACTTTCCCGGGTGACAGCATTGTGTATATATATGAAACCGAAAACGGAATCAAGGATGGCCTCAACACAACATCCTATAACAGTAATCCTACATTCGAACTGTACATTGATGGTTCAGTATATGAATCCCGCACATTCCTGAATGGAAATCTCATCCGAGAGGTGATTACATCCTACGAAGGTTCTTCGGTCATAGAGCACACAAGACTTTTCTATGAAAGCGGTGTGCTGCGGCAGGAAGTATATGAACAGGATGGAGAAGAATTCGGGACATACGTTTCTTACAATGAGGACGGGGTTCTTGTTCTGAGCATCGGATACAAGGGCGGGAAGTACGATGGAGAATACAAAAGCTTCTTCGACGACGGAACCCTTCGGGAGCTTATAACTTACAAGGAGGGAGAAAAAGACGGGCCGGTAAGCAGCTATTACGGAAGTGAAGGACATCCCCTTGAATACAAAGGAAGTTATGCAGATAATGAAAAAGACGGCAGATGGGAAACCTTCACTGCGGAAGGTCTTCCAAAAACAATAATAGAATACAAGTCCGGTCTGCCGGACGGAGAATACAAAAGTTTTGCCACGGGCAGCACCTCATCTTCATCCATTCATGTATTCGGTCAGCATTCGGACGGCAAGAAGGTCGGGGAATGGCTTTACGGATACAATAATGAAGGTTGGGTCGAAAAAGTGTATTATGATAACGATGTTAAGGTGTGGATGGAAAAGGCCGACAGTAATATAAGGACATATTATAAGCCGGACGGTTCCGTGGACCACACGGAAACCAAACCATGAGGGGGACACTATGAAAGAATCATTGCTCAGGGACTTATACAAGAACAGAGGGTATGAAGAAGGAGATATCGACAAGGCTGTCGGATATGTCAGGGATATGGAATCTTACCTTGATATTGAAAATGCAACCGTCGTGTCGGTCAAGGAGTATATAAACAAGCTCATCGAAGAAGGCAATAACACAATCCCGGTAATTCTTGCCCTCGCCCGCTATTTCTACCTGATTGACAACCATGAGGTTTATATTTATTTCACCAAACTTTTCGGTGGACTGGGTGTCATGGAAAACATACGAAAACGCCTTGAGTTTTACACAGACAAAGAAACAGCAGATAGTGTGTTCAATGACCTGGTACCTCCTCCGCTTGGAACTCCTTCTGAGAATATCCCGGAATACACTGACAAGGTGATGAAGAGACTGAAATCCACACTGACTCCCGCTGTTTATAGAAAAGTCCTTGCAGGGAACAATCATCAGGTTCCGGCTGAGGCAATGCTTGCTGAAAAGAAATTCTATGAGGAATCTGAGGACATTGATACATATCTAAGGGAAAGGCATGAAAGAAAAGTGGCAGAGCTGCAAAAGTACTGCGACGAGAAAAAGGTATGGTTCGAGCAGGAAATCACACAGGAAGTCGTTGATTACGTGGCTTCCAACCAGGAAATACTGTCAGCAGTCCGAGATGGAAACAAACTCTATGTCACCAAGATACCTTTTGATGGAATAAATTTCCTTTTGGCTGACGATCCTGTAATGAAGAGCTATTATGCATGCCACTGTCCCTTTGCACGGGAACGAATCCTTGATGAATCAAGGGAAAACGTTGATGCCGAATGGTGTTACTGCAGTGCAGGATATGCAAAATTCCCCTTCGAGGTCATTTTAGGTGAGGAACTCGAGGTTGAAATGCTTGACTCAGCACTGAAGGGGGATCCCGTCTGCCGTTTTGCCATTACACTTCCATCGTCATACAAATAGAAGTGGTAAGAAAGTTTCCTTAGGTGTCTGACATATCATCGGGTAATGGAAATTCGTTGCTTCAATGAATTACTCGACCCTGAGCCATACTTCCATATATGACTTCGTACCATCAGGCGTATCGTAATAGAGTTCCATATCATATCCGCTTATCATAGTGAAACCTGTATTAGGAAGCCAGTCACTGTATACCCTCTTGAAATGTTCCTGGATTATCTCAACAGATTCCTTTTCATCTGCCACATATTCCGGACTCTTTAATATTGCCCATTTGGATGCAGGTACATTAATCTCTGTGAATCCTTCCGTATCGCTGTTCTTTCCTTTTAAAACATGTATAAGGTAGGAAAACTTACCTGCTTCAACTTCACGTCCGTCACACATAGCATTAAGTGGCAATGCGCCCGTATCCCATTCGGCATACCCGGATGCAAACAATGCATCCGCCCTGCCTGATTCCCATACCTCATTCCAAAAAACGGGAATTTCCCTGGAGTTGGTCTCATCATCTATTGGAAACAACCTCTCAACTCCATAAACCGTAAAAGCTTCCCTTTCTTCTATTCTGTAATCCAACGATTTTTCTCCTTTAAGTGTTATCATGAAGGATATCCTTGGAAATGTTCTAAGATACGCTCCGGGTTTTCTGGTCTGGGTTGGAGTTATCCCATGAAATTGTCTGAATGCTCTCGTAAAAGCTTCGGGTGATTCGTAGCCATATTTAAGTGCAACATCAATTACCCTCTCATTGGTTCGAATAAGGTCATCCGCAGCCTGTGACATCCTTCTGTTCCTTATGTATTCACCAAGTGTCATTCCTGTTGTCATTGAGAAAATACGGTGATAGTGAAACTCTGAACACAAGGTGATTCCTGCGAGAAATTTCTTGTCAACATACCCGGTCAGATTACCTTCAATATAATCTATTGACTTGTTCATTCTTTCAAACCAGTTCATTCAATCTCCTGCATGAATACGGTCCTACACCAAAGATTATGGCTTTTTCAATCAATCTATCGGGTAGGAATGTGTATTTTGCAATACCCTTCCATTTACTCAGTTCATATACCATAGGTCTTCCTCCTGTTCCCATTCTATTGATGTTCAGAAGGAATTTCCTGATTAATCTTGTTCACCTTTGCATGTTTATATGTTTATAGCATTATATAACACAAGGCCTTCAGTCCATAAATATATGATATGTACAGATGCCAAATCGCATCTTTTACATCCTTGTAATGATTAAATTGCCTGATTCATATCTCCTTAACCCCAACATAAAAAGACCGAATGCAAGAAGGGCATATATGCCTGCAACCCCAAACAACAAAATCAATGTCCCCCATGAGAAGTTGTATACCAATCTCAGTGGAATATGAGTAATGAAACCTATCGGCAGTGCAGTCATAATCAATGCCTTGACCGGACCTTTGAATATTGTCTCAGGGTAAATCGAGAAAGTGATTGTAAACTCCCAGAGAGTTCTGCCCACCATGTCCATGTTCCCGAAATAGAACGTAAGCGAGTGGCCGACCACAGCTATGGATGTTATCAGCAATGCCGCAGTAAATATACTTATTGAGAACATGAGCCACATCATTCCACTGGCATTCAGCAATATCATCAGGATTATTCCATACAACAAATCTCCCCATGCAGTAGCCGACATCCTTGCTGCTATGGAGTTGATCAGTGGATTCTTCGGCTGCAGAAGATAAGTATCGAGTTCTCCCGTCATTATCATCCCTGATATGCTGTTCATGTTTGCAAAGAAAATGTGGGCAAGGCCAAAACCAGTTGATGATACAGCCCAGAGGAACATGACATCCTTGAATCCATAACCGCCTATCCCTCCTCCCAGTTTATCAAATAGAACCCACCAGAAGAAAGCAAAGCTTGCATTGTTCAGGGCCATTCCAAACACCTGTACAAGGAAACTTGTCCTGTACTCTGCAAGTGCCGACAGATTGAATGAAAAATATTTTAAAATCAACCTTATATGTTTCTTAACCTCCGTGAACATTTAACTTCCTCACCCCCCTCGAAAACACAAAATGCGCCAGTGATACAGCAGCAATACACCAAATGACCTGCAATGGAATAATCTGAATTGCATATCCGAACGAAAAATCCACGACCATCTTTGCCGGTCCCCAGGTTATAAGCGAAAATGGCAGATAACGCAGGATTCCCTGTGCCCACAGCGGAAGGAACTCGATGGGGATCAGCATTCCAAAAACAAACAACAGCTTCTGGTATATGAAGTAAAAGGGCGAATTTTCTTCAAAATAGAATGCAAGCAGTCCCAGGCTCATCAAAAAGAAGAAATTCATGGTTATGGACAGCATGAATGAAACTATAATGAATGGTATCGCCGCCGCATTGAATCCCGGCAATGGTCCGACGAATATCATTCCAAGTACAATTGCCATCAGTGTAAATACCGATGCACTGAATGTCATGTTGCCAAGTGTACCGGCAAACTGCTTGTAGATATAGTTCCATGGTCTCAGCAGTTCATATGCTATTGCTCCCGACTTAACCTCATGATTCATGACGCCGAAGATCCCTGCACCGCTGCAGAACAACACCAGCTCCGTCATACACACATACCAGACCATCTGCGTCAGATTATACCCTGCAATCTCATTGCCCGAATAAACCATTCTCCACAGACTGAAGAATACGAAGATGAAGACAAAGTAGAATATTATTCGCCCGGTTACATTTGCCCTGTAAACAAGTGCATTCTTTACGCTTATTCCTGCCAGCGACAGGTATTTACCCATTTGCTTTGCCTCCTTCTATTTCTTTGTATATATTGCAGCAATTATCTCTTCCATAGGCGGTTCCTCAATGGTTATGTCTGCTATGTTATCCGAATCAAGT
>Ga0209203_1002106_pt1 | contig 13632 bp, 8 predicted proteins | sample AD_UKC109_MetaG_FD_184423 | JGI IMG/M metagenome (GOLD analysis project Ga0209203, IMG submission 184423) | Active sludge microbial communities of municipal wastewater-treating anaerobic digesters from Hong Kong - AD_UKC109_MetaG (SPAdes)... | ecosystem: Engineered > Bioreactor > Anaerobic >...
GACAAGGCGACTCCCTTAATGAATATGCGTATGTCTAAACCATCGCCTGTTAAAAGTCAACTCCGGAAGAGTTTCCCAAGGACCGGATGCCTTTTTGCGGCCATCTCAACGATGCGGCTGCCCATTTGAGCGTAATCGATACCGTCGACTTCGGCCGCGCAGGCCATGCTGGCATCAGAGCTGATATCCGCATTAGGGTTAACGTCCAGAACAAAGAAAACATTGTCCCGAAGCCTAATATCCATCCGGGCGTAGTCCCGGCATCCCGTCGCCCGATAAGCGTCGCGGCACACCTTTTCCAGGGATTTTTTTTCATCAGCCGTGAGCGGTGCCGGCAAAAGCGTTTTAATTTCTTCATAATGAAGGGACCCCGGAATAAACTTCGCGTCATAGGTGCAGAGCCTGTCATTGACATTACTGAAACAGGAAAAATCCATTTCCGCTGCCGGTAACACGATCATGTTTTCATTGCCCCAGACCGCGACATGAAATTCGCGGCCGTCGATAAAATCTTCCACCAGCGCCGGCTGGGCATATTTATTCAAAACAAACGATATGCGGTTTTTTAAATCCTCCGGATTCATAACCACGGACTCCGGTGTGATTCCCGCGGAGCAATGCTCATTTTGCGGTTTGACGATTGCCGGAAATATTTTCCAGTCCTGCACATCAGGAGCATCGCAAATCCGCCACGGCGGTGTGGGAATGGAAGCTTTATCCAGAATAATTTTGATCCGCTGTTTATCCTGCGCCAGCGCCAGTGCAACGGAATCGGCGCCGGTAAAAGTATAACCCAGCGATTCCAGCTTTTTCGCGACCAGCCATTCACTGTGTGTCACGCCCGGCAGTCCCTCGCACCAGTTGAAAATGATATATTGCCGGGGATCGAAAGGACGAAGATGAGCGGCAATATCGTCATCTTCAATGGCGATGGTAACGGTGGGATAGCCCTGTTTTTGCAGGGCATCGTCGAGCTCGGTTGATTGTCGGATTACCTCATTTTTTTCTTCCGTTGTCCAATCCGGATCCACATTGTACAGTAAGATCACCGGAAGTTTCTCTGGTTCTATCGGTCTCGTCACTTTATTATCCTTACAATGAATTTATCGCTTATTGCTTCAGCCTGCTCGGCTGACAAAACGGACATTTTGATAAGCGGATTTTAGAGAAGCAATGAATGTCTGTCAACAAATATTAAACGCGATCATCCCATCCACCTGCGTAAAAAGCGTTCCGGCATCCATGAATACCAATTATGTTTCAAGCGAAATCGCGCTACAGGACGGTACATGGCGGCCAGCATTTTCATTATCGAAGAATCGGACTGATAATTCATTTTCTGATCAGCGAATATGCTGACGATCTCGATTCTTTCCATGAGCTCTCTCGTTTCATCATCTTGATCGCGTCCGATGTGCTGTGTCCAATTAAAAGTTCCCCATCCCTCCAGGGTTGACGGTGTCACGTCGTCTTTATGAACGATTTTTTCGCGAAGACGGGTACCGGGATAGGGTTTGTAAAAATGAAATGCACTGATCAGGGCATTGGGATTATCGCGCAATAAGGACCAGGCCAGGTCCGTTGTCCTGAGAACGTCATCACGGGTTTCAGAAGGAAATCCGCACATGAAGTTATAATACACCTTCATTTGAGGATAACGGGACAGACGTCGATTGAAGGCCACCACCTGATCGGGATGAATGCGTTTGTTGAGAATTTCCAATATACGGGGAGATCCCGATTCGACGCCGACCTGTAAAAAAGCTCCTCCGGCCTCCGCAACAAGATCTAAATCCGCATCAGTCATTTGATCGATCGTATCAACGCGAGCCCCCTGAAAGCCCATTTTGATAGACCAGCGTTGTTTCAGCACGCCGGTCATAATCTCCCGTGTACGATCCTTATCGATAAAAAAACCATCGTCTATGAAATGAAACGCTTTCACACCGTATGTTTCGACAAGCGATTTCAGCAGCTCCAGTAAACGAGGTGCGCTCAACGCTCTCCACTGCCGTTTGGAATACAGGGGGTTATAGCAAAAGGTGCAGTTGAACGGGCAGCCTCGTGATGTCTCGACTTCCAGCACGTGCTGATCATCGAAGTAACGGTGCAGATATTGATGGATTTGAACAAGGTGATAAGGCATCGGAGGCAAGGTATTCAAATCCAAAAAAGGTCTTTCCGGATTATTAACGATCAGGCCATGTTCTTTATAGGCGATGCCTTCCAGATTCTCCAGGGATTGACCTTGTTCGATCCGTAAAACAAGTTGCCGGAAGGTTTCTTCACCTTCGCCCTTCACCACCACATCCAGGCAAGGATGTTCCAGCGTTTGCGCGGGGAACAAGGTTGCGTGAACGCCGCCCCAGACGACCGGCGTCGATGAATGTTGCTTTACAAACGCTGACATCTCGAGGGCATGGGTTATTTGGGAACCGGTCATTGCCGTTACGCCCACACAAATTGGCTTCTGCTTTAAAGCCCGGCGAAGTTCTGACTTCCAATCCGGCGAAAGCCGCTGGTCGATCAGGAGGATCGGATAGCCGGCCTCATCAAGTTTTGCCGCTGCGGCCAGTAAAGATAAAGGAATCCATGGGCGAAAAACTTTGGAATAAAGTCCTTCCGAGGGACGCAGCAAGACAACAACTCTCATCTCATCTTTTTTTGATTTGATCGTGATAAGAAAATCCTTTAAAACTCGATTCGTTTGAAAGAGATTCTAGATAAACGATGACAGTCCGTCAAGCGTGAGATTAAATATTTATCATCACCCGTCATTTTTCGTTGTTGCTGTTGTAATGAATATTCTATGCTTTGTGCCGGTACGATTTCACGAGGCTTTTGATGTCATCACCGAGCAATGCCAGGCGGGACAGGAAAACCGGTTGAATCGCTGCCGGAACATTATAATGGATATCCTTAATCAGCCCCCGAAAATCACGGTTGTTCACAAAACCAGGTTTGTACCACCTTCTTTTCCCGATATCGTCAAAGTCGGTCAGAAATATTTCATCGTCCCTGAAAATAATATTCTTCAGACGAATATCGCCGTGAATTAAACCGAGATTTTTTATTTTACTGGTTATGGCTACAATGGATTCAATGGCTTTTTGAATTTTTGGCGCATTTTTTTGATTTTTTAGAAAATACTCGTCGCCGGTAATGCCGTCAACCCATTCATATATGAAACAGGAATCTCCCCGCAGGGGGCCAATGCGGGTTTCCTTATAAGCGATCGGTCTTGGCGTCGGTATTCCGTTTTCATTGAATAAAAAAGAATAATGCCATGACGTGCTGGCGCGTGTTCTTCTGAAATAACGCTTTATCCTGTGCCACGTCGATTTGTAGTTATGAATTTTGACGACTGCTTTTGTGGTGCCGATTTCCAGAAAAACAATCCTGTTTTTGAAATTGTTCTGCATGATCCGGGAAGGGTGCCGCTGAAGATAATCATCGGGATCACGCAGCAGTGTGTTCATTTCATCGGAGATGAAATGTTGATCGCACACGATTCGCGTAAAAAAATTATTTAGCCGGTAAATCTGTTTTTTTCGCATTTTCATTACTTTCAGACAGGCATTTAACAAGCCAGCGCTGGGCTTCAGTAAAAACAAGATGCGGATCTATATCCGCCATACAGGGAGAAAGCCGGTCGCGATCTCCGCATCTGGCGGAATGGCCGCAGGGAACGCATTTCAGAGAGGACTGAAAAAGGTTAATGTCCCCGTACGTCTGCACAGGCAGTGCCTGTCTTCCGCCTTTTTGCAGAGCGTTTGACCAGGGAGACCATACTTCCGGTATGTTGGGGCCGAAGATGACAAAAATCGGCTTGTTGAAAGCCGCGGCAAGGTGACAGTTAAAAGTATCAACCCCGACGAAAGCCAAGGACATATCGGTCAAAGCGGCGCACTCTTCAATCGATATTTTTCCGATCAGAGAATAAACATTTTGCAATACCGGCATTTCAGCGAGGACCTGCCGGTCAAGGTCGCTTTTGCCGCCGGTAACGATGATGGGAATATTCAGAGAATTGAGCAGCTGCAACAGGGTATTGCGGGATTTTTCCGGATATAACCTGCATTGGAATTTACCGGTCGGGTGAAAAATGATGAACCGTTCAATGGAAAGATCTTTTAATATCTGTCGCACCCTTTGTTTCGCCTCTTCTGAATAGCGGGCGGACAGAACAATCCTGTCAATGTTGATACCCAGAAGGCGCAGCGCTTCAACATTATTTTCAAGAATGTGGCGTTTCGGGTTATACGGATACCCGGCGTCAACAAGCATCCGGTGCCACCAGTTTTTTGAAAAATTCGGTTCTCGGGTTCCCACCGAAATTCTGCCGGCCAGAAATGCATAGATGTTGCTTCTTTCATTGGTGGTAAAAGAAATTGCCAGATCGTATTTACGAAATATTCTTCGCATCAGACTGATTTGCATTTTAAGAGAGAAAAGCAAATTGTTTTTTGGCAGATCTTCTTCAAAAACAATGATGTGATGAATGCCCTTCAGGAGTTTAGCCGCCGCGACCGTGTCGCTGTTTACCAGCAGATCAATGGACACGTTTGGAAATTGCCGGGAAAGTATGTCAACCACCGGAGACATGGCCAGAACATCGCCAAGAGATCTTCTGATTATTAACAGGATATTTTCAGGTGTTTTCATGATCTCATGAGAGACTCGCGCTGGTTTAGCTCGCGAACAGCTCCGGTCGACATGGTCGGGGGAATTTTTTATAACATCACCCGGGTCATCGGATTGTCCGAATAAAAAAACTTCTTAAAATTAATGAATTCCGCTTGCCGGACCCTTCATTAACTGAAATCGGCTGCATGAAATACGATTCAGTTTCGCGGCGATATAAAATCCGTTTACCACACGGATTGTTTGTTTAACTTTACTTGCAGACGGCTTTGAGAAGCGCTTCTGCGTTGGAGTCTGTTTCTATATAGTTCCATTCCGGGTCGTTGTACGCGTGGGAATACAATGATTTCCCGTCCTTATCGTACAAATACAAATAGATCATTCTCTCGCTCTGGTTCTGACAGTCGATTTCCGAGAGATAAATCATATGCGACAGTTTATCATACCCTCTGGTTGATAATCTGTTTTCACGTCTGTATTGAATGGCATTAGACACTTCTTTGTTAGAAAAAACCCACTTGTTGAATATTTTGAGAATATTGCCGTCGCTGTCTTTAGCCACTCCGCCTTTTTTATAAAAATGAACCGTGCCGTTGTTTTGCTTGCCGTACTTCACCCAATCCGATGTTTCAACAGCCGAGTTGCTGCCGGTTTCGTACGTGCTGAATAACAAAACCTTTCCCGTGTTTATTTTGCGGACTTTTGTCGTTCTGCTGTTTTCATAAATCACGCGGTGCACGACGGCATCCAGGTTGAGCATTTTACCCAGCTGCATGATGTCATGATCTGTCAGGGCGGATAATGACATTTTTTGTTTCTCCGCGGCGGCACTCAAAGCATCTTTATCCAGGATGTTATATTTGTCCCCGTTGATTTCCGCCATTTCCAGAAACTGTTTTTCTTCTTCCTTTTCCAGAGCCTCTTTTTTATCTGATCCCAGCTTGGGAATCTGAATTTCAATGATCAAGCCGACATTCAGTTGGCCTTCTTTCTTGGCCAGAACGTTGTCGATATCATTACACCAGCTTGAATTTCCCCGGCCGGCATCCCACCCCTGGAGGCAGAACTCCTGACTGAGGTACTTACTGATTGCGTCCGGATCAAAATTTATTTTGACCTTCTCGCAAATTTTTCGTCCTTTCTTGTCCGCGCTTTCCGTGTGACTGACAACCGTGGTTTTTCCCGCGTAATTACTGAGGGCATAATTGACGCAATCAGATGTCACCTTGGCGAAACGGGATGTCTTGACTAATTTTTTGACACCATCTTTTTGGGCTTGTTCGGTCACCGCTTTTTTGAAAGCGTCTAATTTTTTCTTGTTTTTCATATCGCCGGTATACACGTCGCAATATTCGCCGAAAACCTCCTGCATCGCGGAAAACCCGCTGGAAGGGAAGGATAATGCAACAAGCACAAAAATGATTAAGATGAATTGAGATTTGTTCTTCATAAGCCCTCTTTTTAATGTAAAATACGGTCCAGTATTTTGTAGTTTAATCACTATCCTCTGCGGTGTGAGAGAATGCGCGTAACATTACCATAATTGTAATTAATTACAAGATGCAATTTATACTTCTTCCGTTATCTGATCCGCCGTATTGAACGCTTTTTGAAGGACGTTATTGTTCATATTGGTTTTTTTTTGTCATTAATCCCGCAACTTGCAATCCCCCGGCTCCTGCCGGAGGGGGCTCCACTATTTGACGGTAATTTTTCTGGTTGACGCCCTGCAATTATTGGATTCAATGCTTTCGCTGACCACAGAATTATCATCCGCGCATGCCAAAACATAATAGACTGTTTTGGCGGTACCATTAGGAACCGTGACTTTTGCCGACCCTCTGGACGTTTTTCCCGCTGCGAGAATGCCTACAGAACGGGCGCCGCCAAGAAGCACGGCATTGGCAGTTTTCGCGGTTGTCGTGGACAGATAGTATTTTGTTGATGACGCAGTCGTTGATCCATTTCCCTGGTTTTTATTCGTGTCCGTGATGGAAAAACTTCGCCTCGATGCGGTGATGGTTGTAGACCAGTTGCTCACCGCCGAGATGATCAGATCAGGCATGCTGATCGTTAACGAGGCGCTTTTATAAGAGGAGACATTTCCCGCGGCATCTTTGGCCCAGGCATATAATGTTTTTGCGCCCAATGTCCCCGATGGGAATGTATAACTTGCCGGAGCGGTAGCCGACCATCCGGCCGCTGATGAGGGTTTCGCTGAAGAAGCGGTAATCATGTAGCCGGCGACCTCCACGTTGTCGGTTGCGGTAAATGCGTTGATGGACACCGTAAGCGATTTTGAAACCGTGGGCACCGAGAAGGCTGTCACGACGGGCGCGGTTCTGTCACCGGGAACAGGATCTCCATCCCATTCAATATTAAGCGTCTGAAATCCGAGCGGATAGCTGGACAGGCCGCTAAACGTGCAATTGTAATTGACATACATTTTTACGCGAAAGATGCCGTTGGGCCTGCCGGCGGTTGTTCCCCAACTGTTGAGGGCAATCCAGTAGTGATCATCCGGATCGGAACTGGAATCGTCGTAGCCGACCAGGGTGACAGCGTGGCCGCCGCCGTCATAGGCATCCCAGCTTTTGCCGCAGTAAACATCCGAATCCCAGAGGGCGCTTTCCGACTGATTGTTCCAGAAATTATAGAAATTATTCCAAGCCGTTTCGTTGGGAAGGAAAAAAGCGAACCAGATGGCTTTCCCCTGATTCAGAACGTTCTTCATGTTGGAGATAGCCTCGGCCTGCGAAATGCCTGTCGTGTGTACCGTGGCTTCCGATATGGATTTAACGGGATAGCTGGTGGCTGTCGAAATATTTTCGCAGGACACTTTGGATAAGGCGCCGAAGTAACTGCACCAGAAGTTGCCGTCCTGAAAGGACGCGTTGGTATTGGCGGCGGGGATGGCCATCAGTTTGCTGTTGTAGAAATCCACAACGTCGGAGAGCCAGCCGCCGCAGCAGGCATTTTCTCCGTAACAGGAATTGATAAATTGAACCGAAAGATTGTCGGCGGTTCCCTGTTGTGTATTCAGATCAATTCCCATAACAGGGAACCGGGCCCATGCCCAGCAATCGCCGCACGATCCCTGGTTTTCCGAAGGCATATACGTCAAAAGCCCAAGAAGATTGATGGAGGATACCTTGCCTGTCTGGTCGATACGCGCTTTCGCTCTGGGATGCGCCCGGCGGCGGTATTTTTCATGGATGCGCGCGCGCGGCGCCCTTTCCAATCGGTCCTGCCATTTTCGGATCGTTAAATCATCCGGACGCATGATGGGAAATGTCTTTACGGGACGGTTGGCATCCAGAACGTACCGCTCTCGTTGCCCCGAGGTGGTGCTGTCCGCCTGGCCGAACATCGGTAACATGAAAAATGTTAATATGATAAAAACAGTAATGTTGGGCCATAGAAATTTTTGTCTCATATCAGCGACCTCCGATCTTGCCTGTGTCAATCATCTATTATGTTAAAAGCCTGAACGCTGTTATTGTGTCCTGCCGTTACGGATTGTGGGAAAATCAAACAGAACCGGCGTGCAGGTTCCCCTCGTAATCACTTTCATATAGCAGGGAAATCGTTTTCCCGTTTTGATATCGTATTGTTGCAGAAAATCTTTTTTCGGGAAAGAAGAATCTTCACGGACAAGCAGCCACTGTTTTCCTTCCGCGCGAGCAAACTCTTCCTGAATCTTTTCCTGCGGATGAAAGGAAAACCTGATTTCGTATTCCCCTGTCGTTCCCTTTGCGGGTGTTACCGAGACGATTTCAGCGTCGCCTTTGTACTGTTTGTAAGTGCACGGTCCGCCAACGCGCTGAGAGGACGACGCCATAGCACAGGCGGACAGAGAAAACAAAAGCATCACAGGCAGGATCAGGATGAGGAATCCTGAATGTCTGAATGTTTTATAATTCCTTTGATATTTCATAAATGACTTGCCATCACGAAACAAGCAAATCTGCAATCGTTTTTTTGCCTCGAGACAACTATCTTAATTTTGTGAAAGTATATATAAATCTTTTATCAAATCAGACAGTAAATGTCATTATGTTTTAAAAAACAAAGGCCACCTGTCCGTAGATTTCCGAGTCGCCGGTTTCAAAGGAGCCGTCTATTCTGGGCACGGCGTAATCCAGCCGGACGAAAAAATGTTTTCCCGCATAGAGCCGGAAACCCGCTCCGATGCTGGTCAGAAATTCGTCCTCGTCTTCTCCCGGCAGAGCGTCGTTTTTAAACACGCCGCCGTGATCGGCAAATAAAACAAACTTGAACATGTCGCCGAAGGTCTGATTGAAAATTTTAGCCTCGGGATAAATGGGAGACAAATGGAATTCGGCTGAAACACAGTATCCCTGATCGCCGCCCTGCGATGCCGACGAAAACCCTCTGACGGTGCTGATTCCGCCGATGAAAAATTGTTCGGCCACAAACAGATTGTCGCCGGAAATCTGACCGGACCCTTTCAGGATCATGTAGTTATATCCGGGAAGTTTCTGAATTCTGGCAATGTCCAGCGTCCCTTTGGAAAAACCGCCGTCGGCGTAGAGCCGGCTCGTGGGGGTTCTGGGTATGTCAACTTCGCTGCTGCCGAAAAGCTGTTCCCACAAGCTCTGCCGCTTGGATTCCCGTTCGTTCTTGCCGGTCCCTCCGAACAGATCCCGGATGCCCTGATGGTACGTCAGGTTGATCATGTTTCTTCCCTGGAATTTATCGATGAAATTGTAGGTCGCACCCAGACTGGCGACGCGAATCTTATCCTTGCTGGCCAACTCACCGAGCATGTATTCGTAAATGTCCTTGTAATCAAAACCCAACTTCAAATCCAGGGCGCTCGCTCTGGTCTTGATCAGCGGATGCGTCAGATAAGCTCCCGCCAGATGGGTTTTTCCGTGAATCTCGAGCGGTTCATACTCCTCGCCCACTTCGTATCGGCTGTCGGCGTAGTAGGCCCCCATCTTTGTTCCGTAATACATGATTGGAATGGCATATTCCGCCCGGAGGTAGGACAGATTATCAAAATCGATTTCGTCCAGACCCGTGATGCCTCTGAGCGTCAGCAGATCGCCACTGGCCAGCAAATTGCCGATGTTCAGATCCGCGTTGAACCGGTTTTCGCTGGTGACATCCGTGCCGAAATTATCATAGGAAAGACTCCCCGATACGGGCCGGCTGTCTTTGACCTGCGCGACAATGTCTGTTGTGCCGAATTCTTTTCCGGCCTCCATGACCGCCATGACGTTCAGGGAGGGATATTCGTTCAGCAGAAGCAATGAGCTCTGCAGGGTTTCTGTTTTGATGGAGGGATCTTTACGGATTTTTTCCAGATGCTTCCGGATAAAATCGGTGCTGTAGGATGTGTTGCCCGCGACGGTGATTTCTCCCAGTTGCGCTTCGATGACGCCGATTTCCAGGATCCCGTCCTTCACTTCCTGCTGCGGGATAAAAGCGTACGCCAGAAGATATCCCTTGCTGCGGTAAGCGGCCGTTATTTCATTGGCGATCTGATTAATTTCCCCGAAAGAGATCTCCCTGTTTTCGTATTTCAACGTAATGGCGTTGATGGCGTCCGGTGTCAGCAGAAGCGCTTTTTCCCCCCGGCCGGTTTTTGTGTGCATTTTTACGTTGATTTGTTTGATCAGAATTTTCGGGCCGGCCGGCGCCTCCTGCGTCTTTTCCTCTTTTTGTTCAATAACCGGCATGTCCGGCAGATCGCGGGGAACGACCTCCTTTTTCTCGAACTGCTGGATGATCTCGCCCGCCCTTTCCTGAGCGGCAGCCGGCAGCGCGAATAGGGCTATAAAAAAGAAAAATATAATGACGGACGCGAAAAGATTCTTCCTGTTTATAGGAAACATGTTCAACTCCGTTAACTCAATAGGGATTTATACAATATCTGCCGGGCGGAAAAAGCACCATTTCCTCTCCCGATTTGCAGGAGAGGAAATGGTGGAATAAAGGTTAAAGAAATTTAATTTATGGTGCCAGAACACCAACCAACGGATAGGTCACCCCTTCATCAATGTACCACACATTATCGAAGTCAAAACCTTCAAAGTTGCTTTCCTGCTTCATATCGGGTGTGCTAAGACCAGTCACATCTATTGGCATGCCATTGCTGGTGCCGACGCCGACGATCGTGCCGGATGTCGTCATATCCCAGTAGGCATTCTCAATCAGACCGTTGTTATTATGACCGACAAACCCGCCGACGGATGTACTGCCGCTGACCTTGCCGATGGAATAAGAATAGACAATCACACTGTCGTGGTCATTGAATCCAACGAGTCCTCCGACCGCATCCTTGCCGGTCACGTTACCCCAGGCATCGGTGTCGACGATGACGCCGCTGTTGTAGCCGACGAGGCCGCCGACAAAGTTGCCACCGGTGACATTGCCGAGAGCATAGGATCTTTCGATCAGCGCTCCAATGGTGGGCGGATGATCACCTTCCGGAACAGTGTTCAGATTATAACCGACCAGTCCGCCGACATAATCGCCGCCGCCGGTGACATTACCGTCAGCGTGCGTGTTAATGATTCCGCCGTCGTAATTGAGTCCGACGAGTCCGCCGACAAAGTTGCCGCCTTTGAGATTCAGGTTGAAATCTTCAAAGACCTCGTCGCTGTCCGAAACATTGTAGCTGACATTGACCGCGCCGGTGCTCTTGCTGCCGGTGACATTGCCGTAAGCAGCTGAATCGGTGATGACTGCGCCGTCACCCATGCACAAAGCACCCGCATTGAGTCCGACCAGCCCGCCGACAAAGTTACCGCCGGTGACATTGCCTTCGGCTAATGTGTATTCGATTTTGCTGTCGAAATTGAGTCCGACCAGCCCGCCGATAATGTTGCCGCCTTTAATGCTGACATTGGCAGTTGTTAAGGGCAGGTCAACGACGTCACCGGGAGCAAAAGGCATTTCGGTGTAATCAAGGGTGATGTTCCCGACGTTGTTTTTACCGGTCACATTGCCGCTTGCGAGCGCACCCCTGACCTGACCGCCGGCATTGAGTCCGACCAGTCCGCCGACGATGCTGCCGCCCTCGACATTGCCTTCGGCTGAGACACCCTTCAGCTTGCCGCCGGCATTGAGTCCGACGAGTCCGCCGACAATATTGCCGCCTTTAATGCTGCCGGTGATGTTGGTATTAACAGGAATAAACGACAAGCCTTCGCGACCACCTACGGTTTCGGGAGGCGGGCCGTTATAATCAAACGCAATGGTTCCTGCGTTGCTGCCGCCCTTGACGTTGCCGGTGGCTTTCGACATCATGATTTTTCCGCCGCGTTCTTCGTCGCAAGGTGAATCAACATTAAGCCCGACGAGTCCGCCGACGATGCTGCCGCCGGTGACATTGCCGTTGGCGTCGGTTTTTTTAATCATGCCGGTGTTGAGTCCTACCAGGCCGCCGACAATGTTGCCGCCATCGATGCTGGCTGTAAAATCAGTGAGTAACGGTTCATATCCCAGATCGTCGTTGATTGTTTCGACAGTAATTTTGCTGGGGGTGCTGCTTCCGGTGACATTGCCGTTGGCATGAGCCACAAATATCGATCCATCATTAACTCCGGCCAGACCGCCAATGATACTGCCGCCGCTGACGGCTCCGTCAGCTCTCGAATATTTTATACTGCCCTCATTAACGCCGACCAGTCCGCCGAGAACGGCTCCACCGTTGACGGTAAACAAGGTATCGCCGAACGCGTAAGCACCCATGACATTGCTGTTTGCGGTGACGGCGCCGGTAGCCAGTGATCCGAGAATATTGCCATAATTAAATCCGACCAGCCCGCCTGCGGTCATACTGCCGTTGACCGCGCCTGAGGCTTTCGACCACCAGATACTGCCGTCGTTTTCTCCGACGAGTCCGCCGACATCTTCAAAGCCGCTGACCTTGCCGATAGCGAAGGAAGTATAGCCTTCATACGTATCGTCAACAACCGAACCCATAATCGTGTCGTTGTTGTCTCCGACGAGCCCGCCGACAGCGTAGTCACCGCTGACCGCTCCAGTCGCATAGGAATTCAGAATCGATCCATCATTTTCCCCAACCAGTCCGCCGATTTCTTCGCTGTAATTATGAACCGTGAAGCCGTCATCAAAATAGACGGTAACGCCGCTGACCGCTCCAGTCGCATAGGAATTCAGAATCGATCCATCATTTTCCCCAACCAGTCCGCCGACAGTGTCAGTGCCTGTGACTGCACCTTTGGCGTAGGAGTTTATAATCCAACCATCGTTGTCTCCGACCAATCCGGCAACATCTTCGCTCCGAACGAGACCGTCATCATCGATGGTTACACCTTTGACCTTGCCGGTGGCGTAGGAGTTAAGAATCAGGCCTTCATTTTCGCCAACCAGTCCGCCGACTTCGTTGTTGCCCGTGACTTTGGTCGTGGCGTAGGAGTTGAAGATGTAGCTGTCGGACCGGATTTTTCCGGCCAGAGCGCCAACATCTTCCCGTCCGGTGACGCTGCCGCCGGTTAACCCGACATAGGAGATGATGCCTTCCTCGGTACAACCGAACAGGCCGACCCCCTCAGCAGCGGGACGGTTAATGGTGAGGCTGGATATGGTGTGACCCAATCCGGTGAAATTACCCGTGAAGGGATCGTCTTCAGTGCCCACCGGCATAAATCCCTCTCCGCCATTCCACCGGGACGTAACAGACGCATTGATGTTTGTGCCCAGCGCGTAATTTTCACCAAGGTCCGGGGCAGTGAATTGAAAATCCAGGAAACGGACATTTGCACTGTTGATCACATTGTAGTTATCCCCATTAAGGTTAAGAGTGGCCTCCGCGCCGGAAAGCGTAATGACGGAACCGTTGTTCAGTTGTAGAAAGTATAAAGGATCGGCTACAGGCCCTTCAGGGAAATCGCCGTCATCGCTGTTGAACTCCATCCCTGCGTTTTTTCCGGAGGCGGTGATGTTTTTGTTCACATTGATATACTCATCAGCGTTTAGTGTCAGGGTGTT
>Ga0209203_1002107_pt1 | contig 13629 bp, 18 predicted proteins | sample AD_UKC109_MetaG_FD_184423 | JGI IMG/M metagenome (GOLD analysis project Ga0209203, IMG submission 184423) | Active sludge microbial communities of municipal wastewater-treating anaerobic digesters from Hong Kong - AD_UKC109_MetaG (SPAdes)... | ecosystem: Engineered > Bioreactor > Anaerobic >...
GGTGTGCCAGAAGAAGGTCCCCGTATCTGTCCTGATTCTCCTCGGTGAGGATGCCCAGTTTCCAGGTGAGATGGTCCTGAAGCCAGCCCGGGCTGATTTCAACCGCCTGCTGGGCCTGGCATGTGAGTTCGATCTCGGGGTTGATCCCGAGCTGCTCCTGGAAGAGGTCCACCATCACGGGGAAAACACCGGCCTTGCTGGGAACGACGAAGGAGCATTCAACCGTTTCCAGTTCCTCGTACTCGGAAGGCGGTTCGAAGGATGGAACGGGAGCGGGAACAGGAGCACAGGGAACGGTATACCCTGAACCGGTACGGACCAGATGCACCGAACTGCCTGTGGCCTCCACCGGTTCAACGGGTGTTGTGATCCCGGTTCCCAGGGCAGCGCAGAAAAGCCCCGCCGCAAACAGAATCAGATAAACTGCACGCATATATCACCCTCCAGTCATGGGCTCAAAAAGAACACACAGTGTTAAGATACATTTCCGGAAACCCCGGGTAAAGGAAGCAGATTCTGCGGCACGATTGCTGGTTTTCAGAGGGAGGATGCAGCAGTCAGGATCTTCCTGTTCTTCGCCGCAAGACTGGAGTTTCCAGCGGAAACAGCCAGATCCAGGGCTTCACCGGCGGCAAGCAATGCATCTTTCGTCATCCCTCCATCAAGGAGGATGGGCGCCATGTTACCGAGTATATGCATCAGAGAGTTCCTGTCACCGATATTCCTTGCCAGTGATTCAGCCCTTCGGTAAACGTTAAGGCGATCCTCCATGGTGTTGTACCTTGACTTGAGGTTGGCGCTCACAGATTCTTCTGAGGCTTATTCAAACGTTGATCGTTCGCCTGTAAACTAAGTTCGATCTTCTCAGTAGAATCCACTATAAGAGCAGTGATATGAGTAGAGCTTTTCTATTCAGTGACCGAAGTCAGGAAAGAATCACACAATCTGATCGTGATCTCTCCATCTATACCGTTGTAGCTTAAAAAGTAAAGAGGTATGCCTCCATGATATGAAACTTGGATCTGGACTGTGAGTTCTTTCCCGACCAGATCCCTGAGAATGCCCTTGGGAGGACACCAATCAACTTCAAGACCACTCAGGATCTCTCTTGTGAACGAGTCATGAATGCGTTCCAGTATTTCCCAATCCTTCAGAGTGACTTTCTCGCCGGGGGAAAAACGGAAACCATCAGGTTCGAAAAGTGGTGAACTCCTCTCTGCAGCGGTCATTACTCAACTCCTTTGATTCATATATCAGTTCCGCCGGAAAACTCCAAATTACGAAGCATATGATCCCATCCGCCGAGTAATTCTAATCACCCTTTCGCAGACTGTCCCTAAGCTCCATCAAAAGCTTTCCCAGCATGTTATTTCCAGTTCCATTACCCCCATCTCCCCAGTAGGAATCATTCTCTGTATGCTCAATCAGTTTCGCATCACCAGTTCCAAGAAGCATTTCTTTTAATTCCATATTCTGTAAGAACTTCGCTTCGATGGCCTCGCGCATGATACCTACTTTGACCGACTCCCAGTCCCTTCGGATTTTGCTGCGGCGGTTTCTACCCAGGCGAGCTGCTTCAAAGGGAGATCTGGCTCTTCTGATGGTTTCTCTCAGCTTTTGGTCCTTGAACTTCATTGCCTGGAAAAAGTGTTCACTGGAAGGCCACTTCTTACCCCGTATCGTGATGGGATAGGGTGCGAAATTGGATAACTCCCCATACTGCTGTGAGGTGCTGTAAAAACGGACTACCGACAAATCGCTGCTCATTCCATCGCCCTTTCGAAAGCCCGTGGTTCAGGAAGAACCTGAGCCTCCAGGCCCTCGAAAACGAATCTCTTCAGTTTCAGTCCTCTCCACGATCTGGAGCCATTGAAATCAAGCGCCATGTTAAGCTGGTCAGCCGCAATGTTCGACTCAGCCGAACTGATCCTCGTGAGGGAATCCCATAGCTCGGAAAGAACACAGTACATATCACTCATCTTGTTCAACTCAAGGAGTTTGTTACGATCCGAGAGCAGACTGCCAGCGATATACCTGTGTTCATACCCGTAGTCGGACTCGATCAGTTCCATCGACTCGAGCATACGGTTCGCGAACTTATCCAAAAAGGAAGATTGTAACGTGAAGTCTTTTCTGAAAGCAAACAGCTTGTTCGGATTATCGGGTTTCTCTACCATAACGAGTTTCAGCTGTTCAAAGGAAACTGGAAGAAAATCGTTGTTATCAACGCCGACATCCCACTGCTTGCCGACTGGATCGAGTTTCCCATGTGAATGACCATACAGCTGCCAGCTGTTGAAATGAGACCGGGGCCAGACCCTCATGGCATAATGGCAAACAACGACATACTCTTCCTCAATTTTCTTCTCCCATATTTCATGGGCATCTTTCGGCCAGTAATCATGGCTTCCCTTCAGAATGATATGTTCCCCGTTAAGCCGCTTCAGATAACCTTCAGCAATCTCCCTTTCCTTTGAAAAACAGAAGTCTCCCGCATGAATAACAGTATCTTCCTTCCCAACCAGTGAGTTGTGCAGTTCTATCAGTGCAGCATCCATTTCTTCAACGGAGCTGTAGGGACGATCACAGTGGTTAAGAATATTGGCGTGACCATAATGCTCGTCAGATGTAAAAAAATACATGGTAACTCCTTATCTTCAGTTTCTCGATAGGATGATGCCTTCTCTTGAAAACAGTATGCAGTCCATTTCCGGAGAGGTTTGCGCTCTCATTCCTCAGTTCCGCCTTCCCATTTCCTCATGAAGCCCAGTCTCTCATCCCGGGACAGAACTGCGATGGAGTTCCTGAAGAGCCAGGCGTTCTCCAGGGAACTGCGCACAGCCGCGCAAGTAACAGCTTCTCCTCTCCCGACAGCAAGCATATTATCACTTACCTCAACAAATGCTTCGTTGAGAAAATTCCCCCAAAAGCATGACCACCTGTAGTCATGACTGCATGCACCCATCGGTGTCCTCAACAGGTTACCCGATCTGCGGATTTCAACTGCTTTCCGACCTCTATCAAAGCACCCCGGGTAGTTCTTGAAGATGTCGGTTAAGTGCTTGTCACCGATATACTCAATCCTGTCACCATACCGAAAAACTGACACCTCATTGTAGTCCCCGAAGACTCCAATCAGCCCTTCTTCCAGAAAAACGGCTTCCCTGCCGATGTGCTCAAGTTCAGGTGAAGCATACAGCAGTTCTCCGGCAACAGAGTTGCGGAAGAACACCCTGCTTACCGCTTTTAATTCATCGTGAGCCCGGTTCTTACTGCAGATAAGAAGGATTCCCCCTGGAAGTTCTTGGATGCAGCCAGGTGTATAGCCATCCAACGGGATCATGCTGAACTTGTCAGGTCTCTCTCTTTCCATGCACACAATGTCGAATGCCCTTCTCTTGTTGTATCTGACTGTAGAGTGGGGTGGAATAAGTATCCTGCCGTCGCTGAGCTCAAGACACTGACCAGCGATTGCATTGTACTGAATGAACTGCATCAGACCGGTTGTCGGATCAACACTGCTTCCAAGCTTGAACAGTTCCTTCTCAGAACCGGTTCTCCAGTCGTACTCCGCTACCCGCAGCTCGTCAGACTCGAAACTGTCCTCACCCCAGATATTTCCCCAGCAAAGTAGTTTTCCATCGGTCAGCACCAGCACACCAGTCAGTTCGTACCCCGGCATCCTGTAAGAGCTCAACTGTTCACCTGTATTCACATCCCAGGAGAAAAATCCCTGCTCGCTGGACCATGCACCGAAGTGTCCATCTTCAACACAGACCATGCCCTCCACTCCACCGGGGAACCTTCCCAAAGCCATCGTCTCGCGGCAGGTATCAGCATCGTAGACAACCAGGTCATTCCTGGAGTCCACAAGGAACAGCAGGTTATCCCTGGCACCAAGCGGTACCCAGTCAAATGATCGATACTTCTGGCTAAAAGGCTGCTCCCCAGTCTGATCAAGATCGAAACAACAAAGCTTGGATCCTGCTCCCCTCAGCAGTATCCTCCCATGAGGAAGCAATTCAGGAAAGTACATGCAATACTCTGAAAGACTGCTCGTGTCTCTGAAAGCAGTTCGAGTACCGGTTACAAGGTCGACAGCCCAGAGAACCCTTCCTGGAAACAGAACCAGTAACAGCTCATCACATGGGAAACAGGCGGACGGCTGCTCTTCAGATGGATAGGATTGACAGAACAGCTCTTCTCCACTGACCAGATCGAACACATAGAACCAGTTCTCTTCACCAAAGGTGTTCCTGGAACCGGACAGGAATCGTTCCCTGTGTGTCATGCTTCCCTCATTAACAGGATAGGTCTGCACTGAACCAGAGAGAATCTTCAGGAAAGTGTGTTCCATAGCCCTGTCACACAGGAATCCCAGATCTCCAACTGCAAGTATATAGCTGCTTTCGCAGATCCGCCGGTTAAGTAATTCAGTCATTTCAATGCGGCTGCCATCATGCCTGATCAGTTCTGATCTGCCATTAACTTCCCTGTGGATCAACGGCATTTCAGATGAGGAATACAGCACATGGGAGCAATTCTGAACGAACCACTCAAAAGTCGAATCCAAAGAACCGTCTGCCGGATCGATGATCGAAGCGCAGGGGCATCTGAAGGTTCCGAGGTCACCCAGCCAGGAACCCTTGCGCAGAAACGCCCTTCCGTCTGCCAGGGCTAGCAGAGATGAACTGCCCGGCACATCAAACTCCCTCTCCCATGCCCATTCTGTTGTAGAAATATCGAACGCCCTAAGCGAGATCCTCTTCTGCACCTCGATCTCATGTACTCCATGCAGCATCTCAGTTCCGGTCTCAGTGACGGAATGAAACACAGCAATGTTCCCGCCAAACACTTCCACACCAATTACCGGTGTCCCGGCGTCCATCTCATACAGAAGCTCCCCTGAATTCCTGTCCCACAGCCTGAGAGTACCTTCATGACAGACTGAAAGAATGCCCTTTTCACCCAGATCATGAATCTTGACTATCGGGCCTCTATGACCCTCGAGTTTTTTGTTCTGAACAGGAACGAGTGACTCCCAGAGCACAACTCCGCCCTCTTCATCACCGGAAACGAACCTGCCGTCACCAAGATTCAGATGACTGCAGACTCCACCTTCATGACCATTCAGTATCCTGCAATCACTTGACTTCAGGAAAGCGCTTCCAGGATCGCAGTAGTAAACCGGTCCCAGCTCCAGTTGGGAAGCTCCGGCCAGGAACTTCTCCCTGAACACATCTTCTCCGTCAAGTTCAAGCACAAGCTGTACAAGTATTTGAGCAGCATTGACCCCCTTTAACTGGTTCTCGATCAGTAAGTCCAGGTTACTCTCAATGAGTGAAGCAAATCGATCAGAAGGGTGTTTTTCAGCAAAATCCTTCAACTTACTCTCGACTGAACCAGGCAGACGGGATTTCTTCAGTTTGCGAAGCAGAGAAAACGCATGGTCAAGCTCAGACGCTCCTGCCATTCAACACTCCCATCTCAGTCAACTTCAAGCTCGCCATACATGTTTCGGCTGCTGATATATGTAGTTCCGTTCGAATCCTCGAAAACGACCTTGCATCTCATGGGCAAGTCACGGAATGAGCTCCATCGGGGATCGGCCAGGTAATCCCAGTCAGGTGTAATCTGAACAATGGCAGAGGAAACGTCCGACACTGGAATATTCTTCTCCCGGAACAACTCAGGCAGCCAGTCGCGGTGAAACTCAACACATGCCCTGAAAGAATCAAGGCTCAGGAAAACCGGTGGATCGGTACTTCCTGTACGAAGATCAACGGTGATCTCCTCAATTCTGCTTTTCAGTGCAAGATGCGCGATGGCATTTGCGTCGAAATGCGAGTGGCCTCTACGGATAAGATAGAGCATTGAGTTCGCACACCACTCTGCGGCACCCTTCATGTCTGGTCGCAAATTCAATCTTACCCCTTGAACACTGTTACCTGAGATTTTCCTCAAGAGACTCTGGAGCCACTATCGTGTACGGGTCGGCATGTATCGAGATCCAGACAATCCCCAGCAGTTTCTTACCATAGAAAGCCATTCCGTTTTGCCAGACAGGATTTCTTCTGTCAGCCCTGGATATGGCTGCATGCTGCATAAGCGGTCTGGCATTGCAGAAGAACCTTCTATCAGCTCCTAGCTCCTCGCAGATAAGCTCAAAGAACCTGGCAGCCTTCTCCTTATCCCAGATATCATTTCCGTGAAGATCATAACTCATTGCCGTGATCAGGAAATGCTCAGCTTCATCCAGACTGTGTTCCCTCCATTCATCACCCAGTGACTCAAATCCGAAGGAATCAGAAATGTACCGATTCAGAAAACTGAATACCTGCTCGTTGCCAGGCAAAGGTTTCCACAGCTCAGGACTGCCGCAGTTCCTTCTATCGAAGGCGAACTTGATCCATGCGGCATGACAATTACTTCGGAAGTCACGAACCAGATTAAGCAGTTCCTGATTTACACTCTTATCCAATGCAATCTCCTGAGAAGATAAAGGACATCCAGCACCTCGGCACTGCTGCCGTCTACTCGATTACCAGTAACTTAGAACATATGAGCTGAGCACAGGATAACAAGACGAAGAAAGAATCAGGATGTTAAGAAACACAGCATACAGCTTTCATTCCTGAATGAACTCATCCGGGTGTTTTCCTGCAAACGGGTTAACAGCTTTCGCGTCATGTATGATCGGGTTCTGCTCAAGCCACATCAGTATTTGAGACATTACCTGTTCAAAAGGATCTTTGCGATTCCGCCATTTGTGTTTCACGAATGGTCTTCTTCTGCTCCCTTTCTAAAGGATAACAGGCTGTATATGTTAAGTCAGAAATCTCTTTGGAGGTCTTTCGATGAAGCAGTTCGTCAGCCAATTAGACCGTATTGCAAAACCAGTTACGAAATTCTCCGTAAACGACAACAGGATCGTACTTCTCCACGAGGGTGGATTGGTTTCCGGGCTTAATAGAAGTTCCCTGGAGATTCTCTACCACTTCGACAGCGAAATGGAACCAAGAGCAGCCTTCCATCTTCCCCCTTTCGGCCCAGTCATGACCAGCTTCCCGGAAATGAAGGCATTCAATGAACGATCAGGCAAACTCGTCGACCAAAGCTACTACCCGAGACTTGAAGCAATCGATTCGTCGTTCCCCATTAACCAGCACTGCATCGTTTGCGCAGTGGAGTGGGCAAGTTCTTATGGAAGGCCTATCTCGAGCAACAAGTTTTCTTTCGTCAAACCAGAAAATATGGAATGCTTTCACAGTGTAGATCGTCCAAAATCGGACCAACTGCATAGCCCTGTCATTGCCAGGGACGGATCGATGTTCATCAAATGCTCTGAGAAAGCGAAAAGACATCCCTCCTATGGTGAGCCACAGGAGCCTTTTCAGTTTGAGGATATCAAGGAGCAGCAGTGGGCCATGATCGACGGAGTCACACTATGCTATCAGGACTTCTATCTTAGCAGTAAATTCTCACGCATTTTGATCGGCAAACAGGGCTCAATGTTTGGAATGGAAAAAAGTGATAAACTTATCACTCTCTTTGACAGACTTGGAACATACACAGGAGATTACTTTATTCCGGTAAGCGATAGCATCTCCTTCAGGGATTACTATCTGAATGACAGGCATCTGGTTCTTGAAACAAACAAGAAAGAACTGATTCACATCGATCTGATACTGAAGCAGAGCTCCCTGATCCCTTGCCAGGGGGACGTAAAGCTTTGTCAGGAACCAGCTCTGCCCTATCTGCTCCTTTTCAGTGAGAGTGACCAATGCCTTCTCTATCATCTTGACAAGAAGGAGATTATCAAGGGATCGATACCAAAGGAGAATTACCCCAGTCTGATAATACCCAAGGAAGACTTCTTCATAAGAGTTACTCGAGATGAAGAGAAGAACCAGATAAATCACATAGTCGATGGAAGACTGGTAACTGAGCTGTTCCCTGACGATTTCGATGAAGCGTGGGGCTTTCACGATATAGGAAAGGGGCGCATACTCTTCTGCATGCAAAGCAAAATGTATGTTCTCGACTGCAACCAGTTCATGGAGCACATTTACAATGGGAACTAAGCAGTTACTTTCCGCTGGCTATGACGGCAAAGTCCTTCTTTGGAGCAATGATCTGACAGATTCAAAGATCGTCATAAGCGCGCCTAAGTCACACTTCACCACAATGGTTGTTCACCGGGAAAAGTCAACGATCTATCTCGGCACTCTGAACTCGACTGTGATCTCATACTCAATACCCACCGGAGACACAAAATCTGCAAAGATGGAGAAGCTTCACCTTTCTGACAAACTAGAGATAAGTGAGAGCCTGAACTCCCTGTTCGTAAGCGGACAAAGCCTTATCGTTAATGAACTTGATCTTGATTCCCTTAGCATCAAGCAAAGCATACCTGGAAGTATAGATAATCAGATTACGGACTTCTCTATCACCGGAGATGGGAAGAAAATCATATCTACAAGCTCATCTGCCTCAATGATTATCCGAAGCGTACAAAACCAAGAAATAACCTATAGAGATAACGCACTGCTTATACTTCCAGGTTTCAGCAACTATCCAGCAGCAACTTCGGTAGTTGTCGATGATGAGAACGATCTGATCCTTGTGGGAACAAGCAATCCCCCACTGGTTAATGCGTTCTCATTGGCAAGCTTAGACACCCATAGAACCTGTGAACTGCCTAACAGTAAAAGTATGAACAGAGCGCCGATAACAGAGATCAGACCTATGTCTGAACTGAAGAAAGCTCTCTGCGGCGATTCCAGAGGAAACCTCTTCTATACTGACTACGAGACAGACAAAGTCACTGATTTCTGGCAAACACAAGAAAGTGCTGTTACAGCAATAAGCGAACTTACATATGACATTTTCTCGGTTGGCTACAGAAACGGGATCATTGAGGTTTACGAAACGGCAAGCAGTGAACCAGTACACTCTCGAAAATGCCATGATGGCCCTGTAGTTGGGCTCTCCCACGGAATACCCCATGACACACCCATCATGAAGGTTGATCTAGAAGAAGAATGCCACGAGCACTCTACATCCGAGTGCAGAAACTGCAGTCAAAGTATCGAAAGGCTGTTCTGGCTTTGCCCCGTTTGCCAGAAAAGATCAAAGCTATACAGGTGGGATTCCAGGAAAAGGTTTAGTTGATCTCAAGCTTGTCTCAAAACAGCTTGTGGTAGCGCTTTGGACTCTCATTGAAGAAGGGGAAATCCGCAATCGAATCACGTGAGAGGCTGCTGGTCATACTTGACCTGGATGAAACGCTGATTCATTCAACAGAAGAGATAGGGTTTCATTCTGTAGGCTTCGCAGACCTCCTTCTCTGAAGGGATCCTGTCCTGCTTCAGGGCATTCCCGATCAGGCTGACAAGTCTTTGTGCCGATGAATCCGGATCCTTCTCCGAGAAGTAATCATGCAGAAACTCCTGAAGATCATCAGTATCAATGCTGGTGGAGTCGTTGCCCTCAAAGAAATGCTCCACCCCGTAATAAGCCCATCTTGCTTCGTGACGGATATGTTTGAACTTTGAGTATACACCACAGTCCAACTCCCGCGCTTTATCAGAAACCATATCCAGGAACTGCAGAAGCTCTTCAGCTCTCTTTCTGATCACTTCCCGGGCATTCTTCTCCGTGCGATCATCGAATGTCATAAAAAGCCCCCATTGCTTTCGTCATTTCTCTCTTTTCAGGAACGTAACCATTCGCCAGACATGTGGCCAGGAATCTGCTCAGAGCCTTCCCTGCAGGAGTATCCACACCAGAAAAGTTAAGTAATCCCTTTACCGAATTGCCGGCAACCGGAGTCAAAGGCGGTGCGTAAGAGAAGAGCTCGAACGATTGCCAGGCATTCATCAGGATGTTGTAGTTCCTGTTCATTCTGGACAGTTCATATAGTTTGCGGCTATCTGTCTGCAGGTCACCGCACATATGTATCTGCTCGTAGTGGTAATCTTTTTTTATCAACTTTATCTCATTCAGAATTGCGTTGGAAACAGCTGCGATCAGCTCTTCTGAAATATCTTTCAGCGCAGGCATGAGTCTATTAGGATTGTCCTGCAGATTGGACATTATCTCTTGCAGCTTCTCAAACGACACCGGAAGGTAATCATTGTTGTCGACACCGACATCCCATTGTTTGCCATCAGGAACCAGCCTTCCGTGTGAATGGCCGTACACCTGCCAGCTGTTAAGGTGAGATCTGGGCCAAACCCTCATGGCGTAATGACATGCTACTACATGTATTTCATCTATCTTTTTCTCCCAAATCTCATGCCCGAGAGAGGACGCTTAACTGCTGTTCAAGGTTATCAGTACCGTTAGAAAAGGGCAGCACCATCATCACCTCAAACAAGAACATCAGGGAATGGCCCGACATGCTCGTAGGTGATGAGGTGCTGGCAACCGCCCTCCTGGACAGATTACTGCAACACTGCAATGTGGTGAACATTGACGGAAGATCCTTCCGTCTCAGGCAGATCAAAGAGAATATCCAGAAGGCAGAATAGAAAGGATGACGCATATCTCAAAGCAAAGGGGACTCTTTGTCACATGCGGGAAAGTGGATGTCCCCCAACTGCGGGAAACTGGGTGTCGTTGACATCTTGACAGTGATGCGGTGTAAGCTATCTTTAAGACATTTATCAGAAAAGTGAGGGAGGATCAACCGGTAGCTGCAGAGTTTCTACTCTGCATAACTGATTAAGCCATGTATGAGTCTTTGCAATGAATAGTATAAGAATCAGAGTCGGGGCAATAATACCGAAAGGGAAGGAATTCCTTTTCGTAAAACTGATAAAAGATGGAAATGTGTTCTGGTTATTGCCAGGAGGGGGATTAGAATTTGGAGAAACTCTAGCTGAAGGAGTTATAAGGGAGTTAAAAGAAGAAACGAATTTAGATATTAAACCATATGATATTGTGTACATAAGGGACAGACTAGGCAACAATCAGCACGATCTCGACATTTTTTTTCTCGCAGAAATCACTGGAGGAAAGCTGGAATTGGGAGATGATCCAGATCAAACAGAACATATTCTTGATGCTGCTAAATGGATACCAGTAGATGAACTTGATAAACTATCCTTTTTCCCAGAAGATGTTATACCTTTGCTAAGAGAAATATCCTCGGGTAATACTGTAGATGCCATACACTTGGCCACTTGTGATTGTTCGGCTAGAAGGAAGCTTACACGTGCTTGAATTGATCCATAAAACCACTTCTGCAAAATCCAAAACAGTGAAACTAGTCTGGCAGAGCAATGAAAGAAAAGGCAGGATATTCGAAACATCAATCGTACCATCTGAGAGAAAAGGGCATTATTCAATATGTTTGTCATCGCAATGTGGGTGCAGTTATAAATGCTCGTTTTGCGCTTCCACAAAGTATACCTATCCGAGCGACAAGAACTTGACCACTGATGAATTGCTTTCTCAAGCAAGGCAATCGCTGAGAGTTTCTGATAAAGTATTTTCAAATCTTAGATTGTTTCAATTTAGTTTTATGGGTATAGGAGAGCCTCTAGACAACTTTGACAACATATATAATGCTATTTCAGCAATTTCTGATAGAGGCTACTCTACTTCACTAGCAACAATAGGGCATATTTCAGGGCTTCAATCATTGATAGAAAAATCTGACTTGATCCAACCAAAGTTAAGACTATCTTTACATGCGTTTAGGAATAGACAATCACTTATACCCGCTGAATCTATTTATCCAGCTAGTAGGGCAATTCCCCTATGCAATGAATACTCAGAGAAAACAGGTACTCAGTTAACCATAGCCTGGCTTCTCCTGAAAGGAATTAATGACACATACGAGGATGCAGAGGAGATTGGTTTCAAGTTTAACCCCCAGATCACTCGAGTGCATTTACCAACTTATTTAGGTAATGTATACGAAACTCCTTCTTTGAAGGAAAAGGAAATGTTCCGAGATAGAATTACTCAAGCAAGCAGGCTAAAATGGGGGGAACCAATTACAGTTGATTTACAGAATATCCTCGGAGGGGACATAGAGGCTGGGTGTGGGCAATTAGTAGGAAAATATTACGACAGAGAGCTTTAGAGTAACATGAAACACAACATAGTTTCAATACCATATCTTTACTTGTACTGACCACGACTTGAGCTGACAGACACTCTTTCTGGAACTGTTGTCAGATCAGCTTATTTCTTTGATATCATCATCGCTATCCATTTTCCGTCTTTTCTCCCTTGCCAAGTCCAGGTTTTCACTGAATGTCTCCATCGGTGTTCTGCCCAAGCATCGTTTGCCCTGATGAGTACGTTCGGTGTTGTACCGGTTGATCCAATGATCCAGATCCTGTTGTAACTCTTCAATGTCCAGGTAGATCTTCTTCCGGAAGGCAATCCGGTAGAACTCATTGAGCATAGTCTTGTGGAACCTCTCGCAAATCCCATTAGTTTGAGGACTCTTCGCCTTGGTCTTCGTGTGATCGATGTCGTTCAGAGCCAGGTAGAGCATGGTAATCATGGGTATCGGCTCTGCCGCAGTATTCGGTACCTCTATCCGTAAGTACTCGGAGAAGCCTGATTCCCTGCTCCTCGAAGAACGGCAATACTCTGTCATTGAGAAGATCAGCCGTATTGATGGGCTGCTTGGTGCTGTAAAGCTTGGCGAAGCCGACTGAAGAGTAGGTATCGATGAACGTCTGCTGGCAGATCCTCCCTACTCCCTTGATAACGCCGACGTAATAGGTGTCCTGGGAGCCGAGATAACCCACATGCTCGGTCTCGATCTCTCCCTTGGAGATCTTCTCCTCCTTGGCCCTCTCCATCGCCTGGAACTGACTCTCAGTGAGTACTTCGCCGGTCCTAGCTACATGCTCCTCCAGATTGACAAGGCGTTTAGCGAAGGTCTCAAGACCATGGCGGAGCCAGACGCAACGTACACCGGCAGCGGATATAAAGATTCCTCGCTGTCTTAGGGTATCCGATACCCGCTTCTGTCCATAAGCTGGTTCTTCGAGGGCGAAGGATTCAGCTCTGCCCAGGCACCTGCTCCCCTGGATACTCCGGTCTTGAGATTATCGACACGGCAGGCTTCAGATACATTCTGAAGGTAGGATGCCAGGTCTAACAGAATCATCTTAGATTTGATTAGCTTTTGCTGGGTGGTCATGGAACATGCTCTCCTTTCTGGTTACTTTATCGTTCCAGAAAGAATGTTCTATGACCGCCCTCTTGGGTAGGTCGACTGTCAGATCAAATCGTAACCCACTCTTCATGAATGTCTTGCCAGATCCAGTGGAGTTCTGAACGGGGTCTTGAAGGCTTCAATTTCAATCTGACGAGAATTATGCTGATAGAATTGAATCTCCAGGTGCAAAGGTGTTGAGCCGAATGGCTCATTTTGTGTGCACTTACATAACCTTAATATACCACTATAATGTTGTTCCGTAAAGGGTTGAAGACTTAGCACCAAGCCCTACTTATGCATATCTTTCTGACTAGTTCCCATCCGGAAATACCCCATTTCCGACACCTGCCCAGGTTGCGATCCTCGCGTACCTCATAACGCGTGGAGCTGATTTCTGGATTCTGGAACAAGTTCACGGTTTTATCTGTCGGAGAGCA
>Ga0209203_1002115_pt1 | contig 13588 bp, 8 predicted proteins | sample AD_UKC109_MetaG_FD_184423 | JGI IMG/M metagenome (GOLD analysis project Ga0209203, IMG submission 184423) | Active sludge microbial communities of municipal wastewater-treating anaerobic digesters from Hong Kong - AD_UKC109_MetaG (SPAdes)... | ecosystem: Engineered > Bioreactor > Anaerobic >...
GACTTATATGGTATAATCAAGGGTTAATTAATGAAACGGGGCGTGAACGTTACGAAGCCATTGGCGATCTGGAATAGTTGACCTGGAATGCATTTTTTAAACAGGGTCTTGGGTCTGGATACTTAAAAAACTGTCGTTGTTCGCTTGATTTTTTTCTGTACCCCTAAGCCCTTGATTAAAACCGTCATGTCATTGAAACAACATTCATTGAGCTAAATATAATATTGATGCACAACCGGAATCATCTTAAAATGACTAAAAAAAATTGTCGCTAAAGGGGAATGACCATGATGAATGAAAAAAAACGCATCATTCTATTATTAATCTTCATTCTTTTCCTTTTTTCAGCTTGCAGTGAAAACAACAACACTTCTCAAACCATATCATTGGTTGAAATCGGTTCTGAAGGTGATCTCTTTGAAATGAGAGCTTATCCATCCCTCGGTGTCTTTTCATTGTCAATCCAACCCCGAAAATCAACAACTTCAGGACAGCCGATGATTCCCATTTCACTGAGCGATGGTGACGAACATTTTTATTTTAAGGTTAATCCTTTTCTTTCCTGGCTTTATGAAATAACATTGCCCGATTCCTACACGCAAGCGAAAATCCAAGAGATGCAGCTACGATATTGTACAAACCTTCTTCTCTGCAAGCGTGAAATTCAGCGGGATACATTATTCCTAGCTTCTGTTACCATACAAAAAGAGTTAGAAGTAAACGATTCAAATCTCTTTCAAATAGTCACAAGTGACTTCATATCCATGCGAAATGCCAATGTATTTGTTTTTGATTCACAGGGACAATTTATCACACCGACCTATGTCACCACCAATGAGGGGTATACTTATACAATCAACACTTTTATTTCTGCCAGAAACATTGCCTTTGATTCTAGTGTCAATGGGGCTTTGGAGTATTTAAAATCACTTCCGGAACATGATCATTATTTGGAACAAATCAATCCCAACATCTGTTTAGTTGAGAATGCAACGATCACCATCATTCCGCCACATCCCGAAACGGTGACCATCTCAATTACATGTAAGCCCCAAACAGGCGGAGTGATCCGTATAGATGGAGGATCATGGATCACAGAGACTGAATTAAGCAAACCGGTTGGAGAAGAGGTGATCCTTCAAGCTCTTGAAAACGATGCATATTCTTTTATTGGATGGTACGAAGGCGAGACAATGTTAAGTAATGAGCGATCTTGCACTATTACGATTAACAATTCCATGCACATTGAAGCTGTTTTTGATCCAATCATCAATCAGCCGCCTCATGAACCCGAAAATCCACGACCCATCAACGGCTCAACTGATATTCCAACAACCGTAACTCTTAATTGGGATTGCTCAGACCCCGATGGCAACCCTCTTTTGTATGAGATACGTTTTGCCAAATTCGGAGAGCCTCTACAAACTCTCGCCACACAACTTTCGCAAACCTCCTATGCGCTGTATGATCTTGAAGAAGACTGTGAGTACAATTGGCAAATCCTTGCGGATGACCAGCAGGAGATTGGATATAGAGCCGTTAGTGAAAGCCCAGTTTGGTCTTTTAAAACTTTAGAATCAGAGAGTCCTGATGATGAGAACACTTATTATTGCTGTGTTAATGGTGATGATAGTGGGGACGGCTCGATTCAAAGACCTTGGAGAACACCTGGATTCGCCGTCAGACAACTAAACCCAGGTGACACTTTAATCATTTTAGAAGGAGAATACATCATCAATCAATTCCCTGACGACATTCTGACGATCCCAACTGGCAGTATTCAACAACCCATTCATGTAAAAGGTGAAGGTGTGGGTAAAACCATTCTAAAAGGTGATGACAACATCTACTCCATGATCATTCTCGATAATGTAACAAACATCACAATCTCGGATATGGAACTCACCAACAACAATCAGGGTTGGGTTAGAGATGGCATCTGCGGTGTCAATTTGCCCGTTGAGGACATCACTCTTAAAAACCTCTATATCCATCACATTGATGAATTCGGAATTTGCTTAAAAGACATCAGCAAAATAACGATAGATAACTGCACCATCACTTACTGCGGATTTGGTTCCATTGGCGGGCCTTATGGTGATAGTGGCTGGCAAAACTGCACCATCACAAACTGTTCACTCTCCTATTCAGGTCATTACTACCGCGGGCTATTGAATAACCCGGATCTTCCTTATGACCGTCCCGATGGTATTGGCTTAGAGCCATCAATCGGTCCCATAATCGTCGAAAACTGTCTGGTAGAACACAACCGGGGAGACGGTATCGACCTAAAAAACAAAAACAGCTTTGTTTCTAAATGCATCGTGGCGAATAATTATGGCGATGGTGTCAAGTTGTGGGGGGACAATACGGTTATGGAAAACTGTTTGATATATGGTACTGGTGATTCAAATATCCAATCACCCTGGTGTCCCTTAGTAATCGAACAATCACAGGAACCAAACGCCTCTTTCATCATAAAAAACTGTACAATTCATGATAATCCTCAAAGACCCTCTTATTCAGTCTATTCTCAATACAACGATCCAACACCTCTTAAATTGACAATCATAAACTGTACCTTTTCAGATTCATATGGTATGGCTTATTTTGGAGAAAATGTCGACCTAACCATCTGGCACTCAAATTTCTTCGCTCCAAACAGAGATGGACAGATTGTTTATCAAGGAGTGGAATATAATGCCCAAGAACTGTTGACCTGTCCTTTCGGAGAAGGCATCATCTCGGTTGACCCGCAATTCATTAATCCTGTATGGGAAGAAGGTATCGGCAATTATAAACTGCAGTCTACCAGCCAACTGATTGACAAAGGAACAGCAGAACAAGCTCCGAATGAAGATTTAGAAAGCACTCAACGACCACAGAGCAACGGCATTGATATTGGAGCATACGAACAGTAACAGGCTGGATTAGTATCCCCCCCGTGCCCTGATAAACGAAATGCATTGTTAAGCGTCTTTTTGTTCGTGAGGATCAATCAATTGGGCTTGCTAAATAAAGCAGAACGCCTGCAAATAAAAATTTTTAGAAGATTTTCTTGGATTCAGGTGCAGATCATAAAGCATCTTCCTGCATGAACACCCTTTCAAATCCATAAAAATCCATAAGGGGATAGGATCACTGAGTTCCCACTGATTTGAATCGTTTGTCCTAAAAGATCCTGTTTGGTAAAACGGGTAATGGGCAGAATGAAACCGATTGACCGATCCGAAAGGTTCTGGATGATGTTCACAGTCTGATCAGGAAACCCTTTTAAGGTTCTGGTATAGGCTAGAACCTCTTTTAACTCTTTTGAGTCAGACGATTTGATCTTTAGAAAGTTTAAGGAACCTCTTCCTAATACTTGATTTGATTTTCTCACGGCTATCATCTTTTTCAAGAAAAAATAAATATCGGATGTCAGGTTTTGACCCTCCATTTTTTTCTCAGTCTCATCCCAATCAATTCGACCCCTTACGAGATATCTGGAATCCTTTATCTGTGTTAGGGCAACCTGTTCTTTGTAAAAAGCCATATCATTGGTCTTGGCAAACTCATCTCCATAAAAGATGATGGGAGTTCCCAACAGGGAGAACATGATGGAATAAGCCAGTTTTATCCTGTCTGGATTTTCTTCTAAAAGAGTCGCCAATCGAGCAGAAATGCCCTCTCCCTCACGGAAATTCCACAGAGGATCTTTCACATAAAAATCGAACACCGTTTTTCTTTCTTCTGGTGTCACCATCTCCAGGGTTAACTCATCGTGACATCGTAAAAACATCATCCATTGACAATTGGTCGGAATGTTCTGAGGGGTAAATTCGGGAGAAAGGGCCTCTTGAATCGCCTCATTGGATTGCTCAGCCATGCTTCGATATATACGAGGCATCACCGGAAAATGATAGGCTGCATTACATTCATCGCCCTCACCAAAATATTCCACGACCTTTTTAGGAGGTTGACAAGCTTCGGCTAGCAACAGGGTATCGGCTTCGATATAATCAAGGGCGGCTCTGAAAAATTTCACAACCGTATGAGTTTTGGGCAAGTTTTCGCAAATGGTTCCCTCTTCTTTCCAGATATAAGGGATAGCATCTGCTCGAAATCCGTCAAGCCCTCTGAGTTTCCAATTGACCAAAATCCTGCTCATTTCCAGCAGGACTTGGGGATTGCGATAATTTAAATCCGGCTGAATGGCGAAAAAACGGTGAAAATAATACTGGGAAGTCTTTGGTTCCCATTCCCAATTACTTTCACACAGCCCTTTGAAAATGATTCTGGCTTGTTGATACTTGTCTTTACTATCACTCCATAAAAAATAATCCCGCTTTGGACTGTGAACATCTGAAACGGCTTCCTGAAACCAAGGATGTTCGACAGAACAGTGATTGAGGGCGATATCAAAAATAACCCTCATACCTCTTTGGTGGGCTTCGTATAAAAATTGATCAAAGATTTTACCGTCACAACCCGTAAGTGAATCCCTGATCTTGGTGTAATCCGAAATATCAAAACCAGCATCCTTCATCGGTGATTCAAGAATTGGCAATAACCATAAACAGGTTATTCCCAAGGATTTCAGATCATCCAATTTTACAATTAACCCTCTGATATCTTTGTTGAAAAGATCTACATAAAGGGAATAAACAACTGCATCTTTGTACCAATCTTGAACAGACTCTTTAAAAAAAGGGACGTATTTTTGTCTGGCTTGAGATAAAAAAAACAAAAAATCCTCAAATCTATAAGCATTCAAGGCTTTCTCATCAATAATATCCTGATAAAGCTCATTCCATAATCGATTCAAAATCATCCTCATGATAACAGCTCCCCTTTAAATAACTTCGTTTTATTCGATTACCCGATTGAGATCATCGGAAGACAAAAAAGTAGCGAAAAATAACGTGTCTCCAACTTTCAGTCCCACACCATAACCGGACAAACTGTTCACATCCACTTGAGAAACTTCTAAACGATACACGGATGGCTTTCCCGGCAATCCGGATAACCGATACTTTACCTTTAAAAAATCCACGACGATGTTTTCTAACGAAGAAATTTCCTGACCTGGTTGGAAGACGTTCAATTTCTCTTGGGTTTGAAGACCAATCTGACCTAAAAATGACAATAAATAAGCCTCTTTTAAATCTTGGCCCGCAACTTTGTGATACCTAACCGTTCCCAAAGGTCGTTTATTATTGCCGAACGTCAGGGTCTTGTGTTCCAAGTCATCTTCAAGAAAATCGTACAAATTAATCTCTTCAATTCTAGAACCGGTAGCATTTTCAGCGATCAAGTTTAATTTTTCAATCAGAGCATCGCCATCGGCAACCTGTTCTATCTCCTGCAGATTTTCGGATAAATAACCCATTTCAGCAACGATTCTTTCAATATATTCTGATTGTTCATTAATTTTCTTGAACGCATCCACGTTGGAAAAGGCCCTTTTAATCTCAGCAGGAATGATGTCATCCAAAACATGGATGATTTCTTGTTTATAATAATTTTCAAGAACCGATTCTCCAATGAAAATCAGGAAATCAGACCCAGAATCGGTGTTTATTCCAAACGATTTTTGGTATTCAAACTGTGTTTCACAATCCTGTTTTCCCATCTGAACCTTTCCTGAAAAGATCAACGGATCCTCAAACACCCTTTTCCCAAGATCAACTGAATAACCGATCTTGAAACGGTCTGTCTGAAAAATCCTTTCGTAAATCACCACAAATTCAGCTTGATACATTTCCTTAATCGCATCACAAATATTTTTTTCAACTTCTGTTCATCGAAGGTCGACAAAATGGTAACTGAAAAATTCTTTAGAATTTCTAAAATAAATTCAAATTGATTGAGTAGAGATTCGATTTCTTGATGTCTGGTTTGCTCTTTGATCAGGAATCGGGATTTTTGGAGCAGGGATGTCAATGTCCGGAGAATTGAAATCTCTTCCTCCTGAAAGGTCGTATCCCGTTTAAAAATGATAAAATACTGCTCTTTTTCTCCCTCTGAGATACTTGAAACAAGGTAGCGTTGATCTAAGATAACCGAACCGGGATAACATCTAACAAACTGGTCCATGATGTCTGGAAATACATTATTACCGGTACTGCCCACTTTCTTGATCCGTCCGTCTCCCATACAAGCATATGCAGCTGCAGATGCTGTAAAAACTTCTCCCAGGGAATCTATGAGGATATTGAGCAGAATCTCCACAGGAAATGGCTCTAACAGAGACGGAATCAATTTTTCTATACTTAACAGCTGATAGGTGAATTTGGTAAGGACATTCTTATCCCGATTAAGTTCTTCTAATGCCGTAGAATGATGCCAGTAGTTCTTTAAAATATCTTTAATTTGAGTATTCGTCGATTGTGTGATCAGGCAAGCGCTTTCATCCGAGGCAAAGATTTCACCGTCAAACATTTTCAGCACTTCATCCAAACCACAAAACTCAAACTGAGTGATCTTGACTTGGCGGGCATCAACGACACGCCATATCTGATCAGTCCCCTTGAAGAGCAAAATGGCAGGAGCCAAAATCTCTACCATATGCTGTTTAGCTTCTGGTGTGCCCAGGGATTGTATTAACTCTTTTCCAAACATTCTTTCACTATTCCCTTCTTTTCGGGATCATAATATAATTTCACCGGTTTCGAACCCGATAAGTTTACTTCCTGCCCTTTTATCTTCAAAGATACATCATCGGTATCCGCCATTATCTTCACCATGCCCTCACCCTCAACCTTTTTGAGTATGAGTTCAATTTCTTCGATGACATCTTTTACCTCCGCTAATTCATGTTGGCATTTATTGTACTCAGACAAGGTGTATTGTAAAAGTTCCACATTTGATCTTTTGATCCCCCTGAGTTTAATCGTAAAATATATCAACTTTTCTTTCAGACTTTTTTGGCGTTCATGCAACTCTTTGAGTGTTTTGAGATACATTCCCCTTTGAAATCCCTTAACCTTAATTCCCCGATTCTCTTGAGAGGTTTTATATTGTTTCATTTCCACAGAAACCTTCGCATCTACAACGGAATTGATAATAAACCCTTTTTTCCCGTTGACATAAACACTCCCCTCACATTGTACATCAGAATTCATAATGTATTCATTGACATAAATATTCTTTTTCACGTGAATGGTCGTATCCTGAATAAACTTGGCTTTGAGATCCCCCTCAACTTCAATCGTTGTCTTTTTGTTACCCATGATTCCAAGAACAACTGAAAGATCTCCTCCTGTATAAACTTGAGTTTTTTCTTCAACCCCACCCTCTATAAAAACACTCTTTTCGCTTTTTACAGTAAAGCCCGTTCTCAACCAGCCACTAATAAACACATTGACGGTAGAATCAATATTGCCTGTTTGATAATCAATATCTCCTGAAATCTTCAGCACCTTTTCCAACTGCAGATGATCATTTTTTAATTGCAGAACACCATCATCCTTAGCATAAACAGCCGTATCCGATTTCTCAAAATCACCGCTGAAGCGAATAGGTGTCTTTTTTGGATGAGGGGCCAGGATTTTCTTTCCATAGACGGTTACTCCACACGCACCCGTAACAGGGGGAATAATATTACAAATCTTCTCCCCTTTCTTCACATAAGTAAAAATATCTAAATTGTAATAATCCACATTTTTCCTGGATGATATTTCAGAATGTTTTTCGGGTATTTTAACCATCCAAATGATTTTTTCATCCTGAGATTCACCCGGTGGGGTCCCTTTGGCTATTTCAATTTTTTTGATATTCGCATCAAGTTGTTTTTGAATAAAACCTTTGTCCATTAGGGAACTGATTCCCGAACGATTGCTCTCTTCTATGATATCCTCTGCTTGCGGCTTTTCGATATAAGTAACATAAGCGGATAAAAAATCCGGAGAGACCTCTATTTCTAAATTCTTTGTCCGTTTATCAATTTTGATGGTTTGTTCATCATGAGACTGGCAAAAATTCTGAACCGTCAGATAATTTGCTTTCCCTTGAAGCTTACCCAAGAGTTCTTTCATCTCTTCAATAGATAATGGCCTTTTTCCTTTTGTCAAAATAAAGGAATTCGGACCTTCTTCAATCGTATACATTATGACGCCTCCAATAATAAACAAATTGAGAGGGAAACAAAGGAAAACTTACATAAACATTATACAAAAAAAGGCTCAAATCTCTAAAACCTTACCATAAATTTACATATAGTCCTTATTTATCAATTCTAACAGCTAAAAAAGGGAGTGTTGATAAAATTATAATAACAATTGAAAGAACATTACGCATCGTCTTCTGATAAAGGTCACTTTAATTTACATAAAGATACAGAAAAAGAAAGCAAATATTCATCAACGATCTTTTTGGATATAACGTTTTGAAAAATAATCAAGTGCTTTTTTCAATAGAAAAGGTTGAATTTCCGGATAAGTCAGTTGACTCGGTAAATGGTCAAAAAAACCAATTTCATAGATTTCAAAATCAGGCAGTTCACCGATCTCATCAATATCAGCCAAAAATAACGTCCCGTAACTGACTGCTTGCTCCCTTGTCACGGAATAATCACAAATCCTTTCCAATTGAAACTTCTTTGCCCCCGTTTCCTCATACAGCTCCCGCTTTGCAGCGTTGTAATTATTTTCTCCGATTTCAAGATGCCCACCGGGAATTTCCCACGTCGCTCGTTCACGATGCCTAACTAAAACCAATCGTTCCCGATAAAAGGCAATAATCACTACATATATGATCTTTTCGAAATCAATGTTCTCAGTGTAAAAGTCTATCTTCAACGCTGGAAACACCTACCTTCTAATCAATCGGTTTAAAAGCGGTGGTTTGCATACCAATTTAAAAGAAACTTTTCCCGGGGATTGGCACTCAACCGCTTGTTAGTGAAATGATGAAGACCAGTTGCTATATCCCTGATACATGTGATAGATCTTTGTGAAACCCATATCGTTAAACATGATATCAACCGCTTGCGAACTTCTGCCGCCGGATTGACAATAGACCAGATAGGTTTTTGTCCTCACAAATGGTTCCATGTGCTCTTGAAAATCATCCAAAAAATTGACATTAACGGCATTTTCTATGTGCCCGCTGTTATATTCCGAAGGTCTTCTCACATCAAGAATAATGAAATCTTCGTTTCCTTCATTTGCATCTATGATATCTCTTGCTTGTGAAACAGACACATTCGTGCAAAACGGATCAGGTGGAATGTCTTCGCCGGTAGTGAAAAACCAGACAGGAGAGATGTATTCTTGACCTTCCCCATCATGAGCCTTAACCCTCCAGATATACTGCGTATTTGCTTTCAATGACACTTCTTGTGTAGGATTGGACAATCCGGTATAAACGGATTCAACAGGTCCATTTGTTCCGTTTAATTCTCCAAGATAAACATCGTAAGTCAAATCATAATCTGCACGATCGATTTCTTCCCAAGTCAGTGTCACTGTTTGCGAAACATCAGTACTTCTTGTGGTCGGATGAGGATTACTAACTGCAAAAAGCGGGGGATTTTGTTCAAAGTCATACAAGTAAAGGGATTCATTGTTCCCCAAGTAAGCTTGAGCCCAATCTCTCATACCATTCGGAACAATGTCATCAAAGAATTCCAACATCATCTCATATGAAGCCATTGTATCGTTGAGAAGGTATTGTTCCCACATGTACCTTAAAAGATCGTCGAGACTAAATTCGCCATTAGTTCTGTCAGAAATCTCCCGATCAAGCGCAAAAGCATATACCGCACCTTTAAAATACTCCAGATTGCCGGGTAAATGACCTTCTCCCTCCAGCAGATTCAAATCACCGGCTGTCCCTCTGATCGCCACATATTGATTGTACCAGCCTTTAAGCCATTGATGGTCCTCTAACGTAGTGGTCTCAAAATCAAGTGAACTTAAAATCTTATCATCAAAAAATTCGTTAAATCCTTCTGTCCAAAATTTGTGATTTCCGTTTGAATGATCCCAGGGTATTCCGACCGCCCAGGCATTCCAAACATGATACATTTGATGAACCAGCATTTCTCCGATAATCCCCCAATTAGTTGAAAAACCCTGACCGGTGGACCATTCGCCGGCATAAATCAATTGGTCATCGGATGGGGATTCAGGAAAAATAAGTGTGTATTTCTCGATTGGCATTTGTGATCCCCAGATGGCCATGAGTTTCTCATTAATCAACAGGATGTCATCAAAATAGGCCTCATCTAGATCATCGGAAAGGATAATCCGCAACTGTGAATCTCCATAATTATTGGTTAGAGATTTGAATTGATCACTTTTGTAAGCATAAATATTGGCCGCTCTAAAAAATTCGGGCAGACAATGATCAAAGGCCGAAGGCAGCTGATACAGTCCCAGAATACTCTCTTTCCACCCGGTTTCACAAGTCCAACCGTTGTTGAGTTTCAAATAAAGATGGGCACTAAAGTTGTTCATTCTGGTATCCTGGGTCAAGTAATTCTGTAATGTGTTTGCCGGACCATACAAAAGCTGTTCATGGGATGCGATCAGATAATCTTCTCCAAAATAGCCTTGAACACCGTGATTATCGGTTTCAATGACCGACTTATCCGATTGATAGGACAGTCGGAAAAAGCCTTCGTTGTTACCGTTTAAATCAAAAACCACTTCTTGATTGTTATTTTGAAGATTCATGAAGATCTGAGGATTGCCAACACAGTCAAAAGCACTTCCCCTCGCCATTCCGCCTTGAGTGTGATAACCTGAATTGTCCAGAGTCAAAGACGGGATGTCTTTGTAATATCCAAATACTTTCACCGCCACCTGATGGGTTTGTGGTTGCGATAGATCAAGCCAGTAAAATAATTGCAATCCCCTGTCAAAGGCCGAAAAAGTATTAAACGCCCACAGCCAATTTGTCTGCGGTTCATTTTCCCTTCTCAAACCCAGTTGATATGCCTGTCCTTCCTGTAATCCCGATAATTCCACCATGCACACATCATTTGGCACAAGGGTTGCCACAGTATATGGGAGTCCTTCCCCTGCTTCATCGGATCTCAAATAAACGGCTATCGTGGCTTCTTCCGTTTCGCCTGTATCCCAAATCAGCGAAAATTCCACCCGGCTTTTTTCCAATTGAGTTAAATCAACCTCCGGCAATTCAATGACATTTTCCACTTTCACCCAAATTTGGGTCTGAGGGTCTCTGGCAGAAGCCTTTGCACTCGTCCTGATTGACAGGGGATAGACTCCGGCTTCAACTCCATTGATATCGATTTCCAACGTCCCAAAATTGATCGGATACTGTTCACCTAAGAACTCAACCACAAAGGAGGAGGTTTCAGATTCCAAAAAAACAAGATTCAAGGTCTGAGAAAAAGGCGGCAGTTCCAAGGGATTCTCTTGATTTGTGAAGAGGGAGGGTGTTGTTGACCCCATGATGTCTACATATTCATCAAGCACCTCGTCGTTTGAAATGTCTATAATTTGAGGAATTGGAACAACAGGCTCACCGCCACATGAGATTAATATCATACAAACGGCTATAAAAAAAGTAACACCGAATAAATTCTTCCATTTTTTTTCCATGCAAATCACCCTTTCATAATGAGTTCTTGTCAAACTACTCTTTTCTTATTCCTAATTAAAGATACTATACCTTACTTTCATGAAATTTTCAACAATAATTCATCCATATATGCTTGTCAGTCCCCGAATAAAGAGATGAAAAAGATCCGTTTTTGTGTATAATTGTCTAGGGAAGCGATGGGCTTTAGACTGAGGTGTACGGGTTGAAGTTAATCGTATATAAAAAAAAGAAATGCGTTGTTGGCCATCTCTTTGAAAGGGAGAATTACTTGGTTTCTTATTCATCAAACAACAATTATGAAGCGATCCCCCTTGATGAAATCGAGGATTATTATGTTGAACAGACAAACAAAGGATTCACCTTGATCATCGAAAGGGGGACCAATTACAAGGCTTTTTACATAGTTGACCATTACAGTTCAAGAATAGAAGCGGAATCGGCTGCTAGGATTCTTATTTTGTAGGGATTTAAAGAACTCGAGTCACCCTTAGGCTGAAAATATTCACGGAACCGATTTCTGCATACAGTGTGTATCCAGAACCATCAAGTGTAAATGTGTAATTGTTGACCGCATTGTCATTGATAGCAAACTTGGTAGATGGATTACCTGCAATGTGCACAACGATCTGGGTTCCATGTTTCAAACTCAGTGTTTTTTGGTTTCCAGAGGCAATATATTCCAATGATTGCCCGTTGTTGATGCTGACTTGAATATTCGCAGCCACATCGTTGTGAATGGTAATTTCATAAGTAGCGCCAAAAAAATCAATCTTTACTGAACAGCTGCAAAGAAGCATGAGTATGAGGATTGCACAAACGAACAACACAGCTTTACGGATTTTCATTTTCATAAACAAACACCTCCATGGCCTTATTTATAAAATTATACACCCAAAAAGTCATTTTGACGCATGGGAAAAGAATTCATTCGATATTTTCATCCGGAAGTGATCTTGTGCAAAAAAGAGTAAAGCCTTGTAAATGGTACACTGTCTGTCCCATTAAACGATTTACTGAAAGGGGTTTGTTAGACAGAAAATGGGTTGAATCCTATTGCCTGAATGCAAACAGCGATTGTCAACGATATCAACTGGAAGAAAAGGGCCAGTATCATCCGGATAACATGCTTCCGAATGGGCTTATAGATCCTGATCTACCCATTTCATAACACTTTTTACTGATTGACTTCAAAAGCAAAATTCATTGTTATGAGTGGAAACCCTTGGAAAAATCTCATTCATACGTCGGATGATGTCAGGATGAAAAACGGGGTTCCAAGAAGGATTGGAATGGGATGGGATTTTTACCTTTCCACTTCTAAATTGGTCTGAAAAAGAAAGTCTTCCGGTGAATATGGGCACAAAATCCGGTACACTGATAGTCAAATCCACCCTCATTTTTTTCACGGGTTTCACACCGTTTTGGGATACTGACAAGATTTGATTATTGTCGGTCATCTGTTCATCTGTAAACTTGATAACAACGGGTTCTCCAGGGAGATTTAGCACAGGTAGCAGCTTTTGAATGGCGTATTGGATATCCAGTATCTGCATCATCCGTGTGGGATAAATCCGCAAATTGACATGTGAACTTCCGGCATGAAAGGTTTGGACCAACACCTCTATCGGAAAATCCGGAGGAGCTTTAAAAAATGAAATCTCATCAATTTGATCCCTAAATTGACCAAACCAATCCCTGAAAGTATAAATAGCTTTCAAGTCAAAAAAGCTCATTTTGTACACGGTCATGGTCCGGTCTTTAACTTCGTACAACAGGCTGCCACGATACGTCTCATCATCGGCTTTCAACAACACGACCTTCCAGGCATTTTGATTGAACATCCCCATAAAATATGCCTCGGGTAATCGCATGGGATTGTAGGTTCCTTCCTCCCATTCCCGCTCTACAATTTCCCGAAGGGCCTGTTTAGCTTTAAGTGAGCGAAATGCACTAATGGTAACGGTTTGATAGAGATCATCGATCTTATCCTTCAACAAATTTCTCATGGGGATATCAATTTTTAACAAATCAA
>Ga0209203_1002116_pt1 | contig 13586 bp, 13 predicted proteins | sample AD_UKC109_MetaG_FD_184423 | JGI IMG/M metagenome (GOLD analysis project Ga0209203, IMG submission 184423) | Active sludge microbial communities of municipal wastewater-treating anaerobic digesters from Hong Kong - AD_UKC109_MetaG (SPAdes)... | ecosystem: Engineered > Bioreactor > Anaerobic >...
TGACAGCCTCGGGGGACCGGGGCGGCAGGGGTGAGAGGGGGTGGGTGTCATTGCCTGTTACAATTCTTGATGGCCTACAGCCATCCCTGCAGATGTGTATCTGGTGTTACAATTCTTGATGGCCTACAGCCATCCCTGCGGATGTGTGTCTGGTGCTACAATTCTTGATGGCCTACAGCCATCCCTGCGGATGTGTGTCTGGTGCTACAATTCTTGATGGCCTACAGCCATCCCTGCGGATGCTGCCAAAATCGACAATTCTTGATGGCCTACAGCCATCCCTGCGGGTAATGTCCGACGCAGGGTAGAGGTTGTGCCGTAAACGAAAAAAGCCGGCATCATGCCGGCTCCTGAATCTCTGTGGGGCGTACTGGAATCGAACCAGTGACCTCTTGCCTGTCAAGCATTAATTTCTCTTCTTTTCATTTCTTCCTATTTCCGTCAATGTCCTGATATTGCTATAAATAAGCGAATTAGGACTTGCATTATAAAGCAATTAAAAGTAACTTAACACCCAAAATGTTGCAACCATGTTGCAACCGGGATAAATACGTCAATAAAAATGGCATCAGCAAAGATCATTTTGTTCACTCATAAAAAGCTTAAGGATGGATCCTTTCCTATAGTGCTTCAGGTCATAAAAGACAGGACCAGAAAGCTGATCTCCCTGGGGCATTCAACTACCCTTGAGCAATGGGATATGGATGATAACCTGCCCAACAAGAAGCACCCCAATTACAAGAGCTTAAAGTTGCTCATCCAGAAGAAGCAGATCGAGGCTGATAAGGTCATCATTGACTTGGATGAGAAAGGGGAACAGTATACCGTAGATGATATTGTAGCCAGGTTTAAGCCTGCAGTATCAAACGTAACAGTATTTACATACGCAGAGAGCCTTGTTAAACGACTTGAGAAATCAGGCAAGATTGGCAATGCAAATGTCTATGATGCCACCCTTGCTGCATTCAAGAAATATAGGAAAGACGTTGACCTGACATTTCACCAGCTCACATATAGGGTAATAAAGGACTTTGAGGAGAGTCTACTGGAGAATCATAAACGGCTTAATTCAATCTCAGTGTACTTGCGGACTCTCAGGGCAATATACAATCAGGCCATAAAGGACAAAGTAGCCCAGGAGAAGGACTACCCGTTCAAAGACTTGAAAATCCGCCAGGAAACAACTGTAAAACGTGCAATCTCAAAGGATGATATAGCAAAGATCAGGAAACTGGAATTGGTGCCTAAATCTGAACTTGACAAGGCACGTGATTACTTCCTGTTCAGTTTCAACATGAGGGGTATGTCTTTCGTTGATATTGCTTTTCTTCGTAATTGTGATATTGTCAATGGGCGTGTTTTGTACACCCGGAAGAAGACAGGGCAGAAGTTCTCAATCAAGCTCACTGAAGAAGCAAAAGCCATTATAGACAAGTATCATTACACAGATGAACCACAGGGTTTTGTATTTCAGATTATAGATCGTAAAGGATCAGAGTACCTGGACTACAGAAATGCCCTGAGATTGACCAACAAGAAGCTCAAAACTATTGGAGAGGATGCGGGTTGCTCAATCAAGATCTCAACGTATGTAAGCCGTCATTCCTGGGCTACAATAGCAAAGAGATCAGGTATTCCTACAGCTGTAATCAGTGAGGGAATGGGACATAATTCGGAGAAGACCACTCAGATATACCTTGATAGCTTTGAAAATGAGGTTATAGATGATGCAAATGAGCTGATAACTGGTTGATAGATTCTGGAGTTATGCTTAATTTTATTGGCCAGTGTAAAAGTAACAGAAGCATACCTAGCATTATTTGATGAAGAGGCTGTAGACGATACGTTAAATAAAATGTTCTAACCATGGAAATAATTAAGGAAGAATTTCAAAAGTTCGTTGATTACTTTTCACATATTGTTATTGAAAGGATACCATTTAAATTTGATGAGGATGATCCTGCAGTCATCAATGTTATAAGTGATCTTGGCCCAGACGAGTACCTCTTGATGGAGGGTATTAATATTTACATTAACACGGATCTTATTGGATCTCAAAGTTGCTTCAAAATCATTGAGAGGGCTGAAAAAGAAGTTGAGCACCATATCAACCAGCAATTAATTGACTTAGAATCCAAAAGACAATTACTCGAGGAATTTAAAGCACATTTAGTTATTTATGAGTCAGATATTATTAAGCGAGATAACATTTGGATTTCAAAGAAATCAGAACTTGAAGATTTCAGAATAGAAGATATCTCGGAAAGGGAAAGGAGAGATATCAATGAATTCTTCCTGAACCTAAAGTATCTTTTCAGAGAAAAGTTAATCCTTATTGAAAACTTCCTGAACAAATTGAAAATGGATACAATTCGAAAAACTGCTGATGAAAAGTTATCCCAGATAGGTGCAATTCAGCGGCTGCCATTTGACAAAATTCCGCTGTATATTAATATCAATGTACTTGCAACTTTCTTTTATGAAAGACATCAAAACGGCCAGATCGGAAGTTCACGGGAAAATCTTGCAAGATTTATAAGTACCTGTTTTGTTGATGAGAATAATAGACCGATTAAATTTGAAACTGTCAAAACTTACTTAAAGGCAAACAAGGAGGAAAAGAGAGTTTCACAAGATAAACGGCTACCTCTTCCTGAAGAGTAGAATTATTTTTCCACCAAATTTTCTTTCTAATTATCTTATCCTAGGGGACCATTTTGGGGACTTCGCGGGGACCGTAATATACTGTAATACAGCAATATAGAATTGAAATAAGTTGTTCTTTTGCCCGACAATTTTAAATACTTATTAAAATTTCGAGTAATGAAAAATGAACAACTTCACAAAGATCCTGACACTATAATCAGGAAAATTGAAATGGTTGAGAGTCTCAAGAAGGAAGCATCTCAATCGAGTTTTAACAAGATCATACTTCTTACACCAAAAGAAGTTTGTGAACTACTCCACATTTCTGCGAGGTCATTACAAACTTGGCGTTACCTTAAAATTCTCTCCTATATACAGATAGGTCGAAAGATTTTCTTTCGAGTTGAGGATGTGATTGCCTACCTGGATCAGCATTATGTGAAATCCCTTAGCCGGAGGACTAGCCATGAATAAATTCTGGACCAGTGCTTCAGGCACCAACAAGATCGACCCGGAGAGTTTACACATATTCCTGGGTGAGCGTGGCTTTAAAACCTATAAGCCGGCTGGCGTAAGAACGACCATCCTAGTGAAGGTTGATAACAACCGGATAAAACAGGTCGCAACTGAAGACATCAGAAAGTTCTGTTGGGAGTATATCGATTCCGAGTATCAGTTCTCAGATCCAGATGAAAGGAGACAGATAAAGTCGGAGTTTCAGCGTAGCAGCTCCCTGTTCAGTAAGAATAATCTTCAGTTGTTGAGAGCAGTTGACCTGAAAGAGTGTCGTGACACCAAAGAGAAGGGATACCTCTTCTTCAACGATTGCATCGTGGAGGTCACCGCTTCTGGCTTCTCAATTAAGAACTATGACGAGATTGACGGGGTTGTCTTTGAATCAGATATTTGTAATTTCAATTACAAATCCTGTCCTGTGACCCCCAAAGATGGTAAAGTTCAAATAACACCGATAGGCGAGTTTTATGAATTCATTCAGGACCTTTGCCAGAACAAACGACCTGAGACCTATACGAAATCAATTGAAAGCATGGGAACAATCCTGGGCTATTTGATCCATCGTTATAAAGATCCGGCCAATGCGAAGGCAGTAATCTTCATGGACACGTATAAAGATGGTGCTCCAAATGGCGGGACCGGAAAGGGTATACTTACCCGGGCACTGGGCAAGGTACGCGAATATGCTCACCAGGATGGGAAGTTCTTTACCTCCAGTGACAAGTTCGTTTTCTCAAATCTGGCATATGGCACAAGACTGATGATAATTGATGACGTGCCAAAGAATTTTGATTTTGAGAAAATCTTCCCCCTGATCACCGAGAAAGCCGTAGTTGAGAGGAAGTATGAGAACAAGTTTGTTATACCATTTGAGGATAGCCCAAAGGTCATAATCACCACCAATTATACGGTTGACGGATCAGGATCAAGTCACCGCAGAAGGAAGGTTGAGTTCATCCTTGCCGAGACATACAGTGATGATTATACCCCAGAAGACAAATTTGGCCACCTTCTATTTATAGAATGGAATCAGGATGAGTGGGGACGGTTCTACACCTTTATGATTTACTGCCTGCAACAGTTCCTCAAGAAAGGCATTCTTAACCCTGGCTTCAATGTTGCGATCAGGAAGCTGAAGATGGAAGCAACTTCTCAATTCATTGATTTTGCTCAATCAATCGATATGAGGACAAAACTTAACAAGAAAACAGTTTATGATCAGTTCTATGCCAAGTTCCCAGATCATCATACGGTTGAAATGACAACTTTCCGTAACTGGTTAAAGTTGGTAGCTGATGCATTCGGGTTGAAGTTTACTGAGTCCCATTCCGGCAATGACAGTTTTTTTGAGTTTAGCCAGGAATAGTCAGCAGCATTAATTTATAGAGAGAAAGGGTGCCTTGCCGGCACCTTTTCTTTTGTAATGAACAGTATATGTTATAATTGGGAAGTTGGGAGACACTTTTTCTTAAACTTACGAGATGGACCTACTCCACAATAATATAATCCATACCATTATATAGCAGATAATAAATTAGTTATGGCAGAATCGCTTCCCAAGTCCCCAAAGTACAATTGGGGTGAAAGTGAGAGGGAAGTAGGGACCTTAAAACCCAACAATTTCTGTGTTCACCTACAACAATAGTGCGTCAGCACTATTACTTAATAGCCTTTCAGATTGGGCATCAGAAAAACCAGATGATAGGAAGCTAAGATATTATTCTTTGATAATAGATCCGACTTTTATAGTCCTCTTCGAATTTCTAACTTTATATGTGATAATGCCTGACGAGTATTGTGAAAAATCAATTTTAATTAGATCGGTTTGGAAGGTTATGTGCGATAGCAATCTACCACTCACATCATATAACTCTATTTTCAATGGTTCTTTTTCTTCATTTTCAAACTTAAACACCCCGATATCCTTTACGGGATTTGGATAGAATACAACCTCATTCGTGCTTTGAAGATCATTTACCCCTGACTGCGTATCAAGGGTATATGTAATAGTTTTAATGGTAACGTTTGTAGCTAAGTCATGGACATGTATTTCAACAGTATTTACCCCTTCTCTTGAAGTTAAAGGTATTTTGCCTGTGTTATCTGATAAGGAGGTTTTTACTCCATTGAACGAAAAGTAGGAGTTTGGCAAGTCTAGATTCTGCTCACTGATTGTAAAAGTAAACTTCACTGTATCCTGTCTATAAGTATAGTTAGGTAGAGGGGCAAAAACATTAACTGTCGGAGGTGTTTTATCGACAGTAAAATTGATTGTGTCAGATGTTTCCAAATTAAAATAATCTGTAGCAGATATTATAAGTTCATAGTTTCCGTCATTAAGATTAATATCTACTGTTCCATATGGATTGTAGACTGCTACATATTTATATCCAATACCATTAACGTATGCAAACTCGTACCAATCCTTATAAAGATCAACTTTCGTTTTCCCATTATCGATACTATACCAAGCGTACTTTAAAGTAGAATCTATAAATGTATATTCTAATTTAGGACTTGAATTATATATTTCCCCGTTAATTGGAGAGATGATATTTATTTCCGGATTTAAAGTGTCTCTTTGAATAATAAGAAGAGGGTGCGGAATGTCTGTTCCAGGCTGCTCCAATATACTTGGTACACCATCTTTTATACTATACCAAACCATAATTACATTGTTAACCCGTATGTCATCTTCAGATTGATAATAGATTGGGGCCCGAATCTCAATAATGCCGTCAAGAGTATCTCTTCCAAAATATGTTTCAAATATTCCGGGCATATAAGCTTGACCTGGTTGAACGTTCATTTGATCACGCTGAGGCTCAATAAAATTCCAGTCATTCCATTGTAATACATTATCTCCTGTTATAATTGCATTCATAGCATGTTGTCCAGCATATTGTTCATGATCCCAGTAATCGATTAAAACATATAATATTGGTAATCCATATTTACCATTATGGGCTAATGTACCTTGATGCAAATGAATTGAATCTATATTTAAACCATTATATCCATCATATAGGTTTAATAATGTCCCAAAAAAATTTACTTGAAGCTGACGGGCCGTTTGATCACAAACCCATGGAGGATCGGCATTATATGGGACGGTATCTACCCAGTCTTCTATTAGCTTATCTATAATATAACTGTCCCTTTGTGCCCTTGTTGTAAGTGCATCATAAGCTGCTCCATTTTCATTTGTTGACAGAAAGAGATTAATTCTTTCTCGATAATTAGTGGTTTGAGCGTTAATATTTAGTGATAATAAGAATAAAAGTCCACCGAGTTTAGGCAATACTGCAAGTAGAATCCTTTGCTTCATATAATGGGAATTGGAATATAAAGATCTTTATATAAATGGTAATTGTCAAGTATTTAGTAAAAATTACACCCAATCTCCAAGGGCATTCATCAAAAAAAACAGGCTTTAATCAACAGGCTTCCTAAATTCCTACATTCTGTATAATTATTGACCAGATACTTTATTTCAAGTCATACATTAATTTTTCAGTATATCCCCGAGCGCCGGTTCCACCTATTAAAATCCCCCCGGTTCACATTCAGCCGGGAAACTACTCCCGTAGGGTAAAAACTTAAAAATTAACGCTATGGTAACAATTGTTGATGTTGCGAAAACCATTATGAAGGACGGCAGTACAATGATTTCTATTGTCGTTCAGGGAGGAATGGAGCCAGTTGTTTCAAACACTTCTGGCAGAGTTTACATGACTGCAAGGAAGACACGTATACCGTGTACTTTCACTTATGAGGTTGCAAAAGGCATGATCGGGCAGACAATGCCTGGTACTATTAGGAGGGTTGAGTGCGCACCTTATTCTATGGTGATTCCCGGCACGGGGAAAAAGGTCAAGCTCAATCACACTTACGTCTACGACCCAAATCCGGTTTCGGTTGAAGAGGTAGTAGGCTAGGTATCTCCCGGGGGGTTGATTAACATCAGCCCCTCTTTTTTTCCTATAAATCAAATACGAATATGGAAGCATATAAGATTAGAAACGCATTGAAGCATTTCAGAGGTACAACTGAATACAATAAACATTTGTACCCAGGTCACTCACCAATTTACCTGACAGATGGCTGTATGTTCCTGAGAGAGGAATGTAACGCTTACTGGTTATTTGACCAGATATTGAAAGCTCAGTCAATCCCAAAGGTTAAGGCAGCATCATTCCAGAAGTGGTTATTTGCACAGGTTAAAGGTGATCTGTCATGGAAGCTGACCTGTACCAATACGGATGATAACAGGGTAATATGGAGCAAAAAGCTTGACTTCTTTGATTTTCCGCTACAGAGAATAGAAATATGGTTGATTGATAAGGTGGCGCTGTTGCCATCTGAATACTGACTACAAAATGAATCATGAAGAGAAAAGGAAATATATCGAGGAGTTGTTCAAGTATGTTGATACAGAGAGCATACTTGTCATTAAGGACTGGAATACCGTGATGAGGTTGCGTTGTCCATTTATAGTTAAAGCCAGGAGGGATGTTGGTTTGTGCAAAGCCGGGAATTATTACCCTGTTGAAGTAGTAAAGGTTGACTTGCAGACGCTGATGGATGTTTATATAATCCGAAATATCTCATACCTGCCATATAATTTTATAATAAGTGCTGGTATGTAACAAGGTGGTTAGTACACACAATATATTATAGAATTATGTTTCATTTTGGATGAAAGTCCTAATTTTATAATCCATAAACTAAAATCATGTGAATATGGAAATCAATATAAATAAAGGAGGTATCCATTTATCATGGATTTCCAAAGGAATTGTAATCAGTTTTGTTGTTCTACTTATGGCTAGTTGTATTGAGGGAACCAACAACGGCTCAAGTTATAACAGAACCCCGCAAAAAAGTATCTACACCAAACCTTGTAAGGATACCACCATTCATGTCACAGAAGACTTATTTTCATATCACTGTGATTTATCTAATACATCTTCTAGTTATAGAAATCCATTGGAAAGGTTTAAGAAGGATCAATATGGTACATGGTTTAAGGATGAATTACGTGGGGAAATGAGGATGATTTGCACAGAATCAAAGGAATTACTTGTATATCTGGATAGAACACTCTTTGGTAAACATACAAATGTTACATTTAAAAGATCCGTCACTTCAACATACATATGTGTGGATGGGGTACGATCAAGAGATCCAAGCATGTATTTCACTAACATTTCAATTTCTGATCATCGAGGAGTAATAGCCCAGGTTTCTGTGTCTGGAGGTTATAATGTATATCACTCCAACAACATAATATATGGCGATTACCAAAAAGCACCGATAATTACTTATTACCCCAATTCATCAACCAAATATAAGTTTGAAGGATTCACTCCTACACATTTATTATTGGAATAGATATCCGTTGATGTCATCTCATAATGTCAAAGTTGCTCATTTGCTAATCAATAATGATTTTTAGTCCAAGAAACTATTCCCGATATTAATAATCAATCTCCAACATCAATCGTATGTGTTGAAAAAAAGATTTGACTTGCATTATTGAATATTCGAAATTTGGTAGTTGTTCAAGTCTACTGATTTCATTAACTTAATAAAAGGAGGTACAATGGCTGCATATCTTGTTAACAAGATCCCCCAACCGACGGGGGAACATGAGGTTCACAAAATAATTTGTGACCATCTACCTGAATACTACAATCGCCAGAACTTAGGAGAGTTCAATAGCTGTCAAGAGGCTGTTCAAGCTGCTCGAAGGTATTACAGTAATGTCGATGGATGCGCATATTGCTGTCCAGCTTGCCATAAGCGATAACCTAGAAAAGAGTTAAAGATTGAGGATTAACTTGGTAAAGCGGTGTTCGGGTTGCTCCCTTTGCGCTGGTATGGTAAGGTTACAAGCAGTGGTATACCAGGCAAATCGCAACCCTCACAAGCTGGTTACTGCTCGCCTGCGGCATCCAATTTTATTCGGCAACCGCGTGTTTGCAATAAGCAATAGCTCATGACACATCAAGGCCAAGCCCTGTGGGTTCCTGTGGAAGCCTTGCTTTTGTCACTCGCTAACCACGCTGCAGCTTGCCGAAAATTGTCTGCAACTCGCAACGGCTCGCATAAAGTTAAGTTTATGTAATTAAGAGTATAACAGATGTAGTAATTCTATAAATTTGAAAGGATGATCCAAGAATCTAAGGGTTTTTATTATGCTCACTATGGATATAGCGTGCCACAATGGTAAACCAATAAGTATATTGACAATAATCTAAAGGACAGACACATCAAAATAAAACAAGATATGGCAAGTATATTAAACGAATATGTTTCTAAAGGATTAGGACTTATTGATTTGCAAAATGAACTTCAAAAGCTCATTAATGAATACAATAAATATACAGGTCGATATTTATTTGTTTATGCTTCTGACATAACTAAAGGAAGAAGGGGTGTTGACGTAAGTCTTGTGCAAGATGATTTTTATAACATTCAAGACATACTCAGAGAAACGGGAAAGGATACGATTGATTTTTATATCGAAACCCCTGGTGGTAGTGGCGAATCTGCTGAAGAAATTGCAAAATTCTTACGTAAGAAATTTAAAGAAGTGAATTTCATTATTGCAGGTGAGGCAAAAAGTGCAGGAACAATTTTAGTTTTATCTGGAGACAATATCTATATGACTGATACTGGTAGCTTAGGACCAATTGATGCACAAGTTAAAGTTGGAAGAAGTATCGTTTCGGCACATGATTATAAAGAATGGGTTGAAAACAAAAGGGATGAGGCATTAAAGAATGGAGTTTTAAATCCATTCGATGCTGTTATGGTTGCACAAATTTCCCCGGGAGAAATAGGTGGAATTATAAATTCTCTTGAATTTGCAAAAGACTTGGTGTCAAATTGGTTAGCAAAATATAAATTTAAAAATTGGACGGTAACTAGAACAAAAAAAGAACCTGTTGACGAAACCAAAAGAATAGCAAGAGCAAAAGAAGTTGCAGATTTGTTATGTAATCATACAGAATGGAGAACACACGGACGTTCATTAAAAATTGAGGATTTAAACGAATTACTTCTCATCGAAAGAATTGATGAAGATTCTAAGCTATCTGAAATAGTCTATCGCATAAAAACAGTTATCCGACTAATCTTTGACATGTCAACAATTTACAAGTTGTATTATCTTGACAACTTTAAATTAGGAAAAACGTTTTCAGTGAATCCAGGCATTCCTCAAAATTTAAACCTTCCAAAACTACCGCCAATTGGACAACAAAAACAACATCAAATAGAAGGCATAGAAATAAATGTAGATTGTCCACAATGTAGGAAGAAGCATAAGATTCAAGGATATTTTGAGATAGATTCACAAGTGATAAAAAAAGCTAATTTACCGACTAATCCCAATGTGGATAACAATAATATTTTAATTTGTGATAATTGTAAATTTAACTTAGACTTAAAACCAATAAAGGCACAAATTGAACATCAAACGAAAAAAAGAGTTAATTTTAAGTAATTTTGCGCCATGGAAAAGATAAATGTGAAATACGATAATAACCATAATGCTATATTAGAGTTTGTTATGGATACAAAAGAAGGTAAGTTTACCAAAGACAAACCTGAAATTGTTGATTTTACTTTCCAAAGACTTGATATTCAAGAACAAAATGAAAACATTGAATATGATGAGTATCAAGATAATTCCTATTTATTCGGTATTACATCGTAATTCACTACTGCCAAAACCCTGACATACGCAATTGCCGCTGCAGTGCATTTTCAAGTTTGCCAGGCATTATTAAAAGTAGTTGTGGTTTGACTTAAAAGAGCAACATAATCCCAAAAGTTATATACTGCCAATCGTTATTGGCCCTTTAAAATTAGCCTTGGAAGATTTTTGCTTTGTTAACTCTTCAAATCAAATAGGATTATAATGTAAAAAGTTACTCCACATAAAGTGTAAATTTAAATGAATAGCTGGATTAAAGTTCTTAAGGCATTTCGAAATGGTGCTTTTTCAGATTATAATTATGGACTAACACCCAGATTTATTATTGGGGCGTGCCAAGTTCCGATTGGGAAGAAATTCGACTCTGAAGTAAAAGCTAAAGAAGCAGCAAAGAAAATGTTCAATGAAATGAAAGTTTATAATGAAGACGGATTAATTGTCACATCAAATATCTGTGGAATGCATGATGGACCTGTAATGTGTTTAACTGATACAAAATGGACTGAAAATGCTATTGGAACAACATTTGAAAAGATATGGGATCGATATGGGTCAGAAATAATCGCTGGAGATTATCATCTGAATACCATAGAAAGGCAGATTGTTGAACGAATTTTCGCCTAACTTTTTCTATTCCTAAAGGATATTGATAAGGCAGTGTATCTCAGAACAATACAACTAATGGTAAATTACACATAAGTCAATTTTTTGGATTTTATGGCATTTGCTGCACCAAACTAATTCTCCTCTAACTGCAATATGAAAGTGCTTTAAATCGCCTGTAAATGGCCTTAAACGGTATTTTATACATATGGCAATAATCTAATACATTATAATTCAATATATTAACAATCTGACCCGGGTTAAATGCCTGGGTTTTCTTATTTCTACTAACCTATTAATCAAAACACAATGAAAACAAACGAAAACAATATTGCAGAGGTAAAATTAAAATATTCAAGCAGAGTCAGTGCATCAGATAGACCACAAGTGCGTTGCTCCAGTCATGCCCTTGAGCTATTCAGGGAGTCTTGGGATAAAGAAACCATAGAACTTTATGAGGAATGTAAGCTGATGCTGTTAAATAGAGCAAACAAAGTCCTGGGTATAGCTCAGATATCCCAGGGAGGTATATCAGGTACTGTAACTGATGTCAGGATCATATTGCAGTATGCATTGAAAGCAAATGCTTCTGGGATCATCCTATGCCACAATCACCCTAGTGGTAATGTAGAGCCTAGTGAAGCTGATAATAGGATCACTAGTAAACTCAAAGAAGCAGCTATTATACATGATATTACTTTACTGGATCATCTCATTATTACAAATGATGGGTATTATAGCATGGCTGATATGGGTTACCTATAAATATCTTTCTTAAATTTGATCTTGAGATATTTCCGGATTTCGAATAACGTTTGGATAAAGAGCATCATAGCTCATGCCAATTATTAATAAATGAATTGCGTTTATTTTATAGTATAACATAAGTGAAAGTATGGAAGATTTGGTTTCTCCCAAATATCAAATGCAGCTTGTAAAATCCGTTGAGAAAGCTATCTGGGATGAGTATGTGTCGTATAAACAAGTTCGTATCTATATCACCAAGTGGCATGAAAGCAATTTTGATCCTAACGGGTTTAATAACAATTTCTGGGAAAATTTCTCAATTGTCGAAAAACCAAATAAGGAAATAGATCTAACCCAAACATTGCACAATATGAGTGGGGCACTTCTGCTCAAAATTGCCATAGATCTAGGTGTAGACACTCCAGATTTTATTCCTTCAATTCCTACATTTAGAAATGAATTGAAATCTTCCTACAAAACTGCCTATGATACATTCAACAAAGCTTTTAAGCAAATTGAGACAGATCCAAGTCTAGCTATTGGTCTAGCAAACTCAGCCCTTGAAAGCATAATTAAAGAAATTTTTAAAGACGAAAGAATTTCCAGCAAGATCAGTGGAAAGGAGACGCTTTATAAATTAACAGAAGCAATCTTGAAGGAATTCAAAATACGGAATGATGATTTTCCCAAAGAGATTCAAACTATTGGAAGCTCACTACTGGCAATTAATCAAGCTATTGAAAAATTGAGAAGTGAAAAAACAAATTTCCATGGAAAAACGCAGGACGATTTATTAATCCATGATCCATTATATACTTACTTTATAATAAACTCTGTCGCGACCGTTGGTCTATTCCTGAACTCATTTTATAAAACAAAGCTTCCGAAGCCCGAGGCTATAGTTGAAGACGGGGATGACCTTCCGTTTTAAGATAAATTATTGACAAGGGCATAAGGTAGTTCATTTATTATTTCAAGAGGAGAGCACACAATGCAAGTACTAGAATACACCGAGAAGCTTAACAATAAGTTCAAATCCGGCATTGCAACTGAACACAGCTACCGAAGTGATCTCTTAAACTTGATTGAATCATTGGTACATGGCATTACAATTACCAATGAACCCAAAAGAGTTGCATGTGGTGCACCAGACTACATTATAACCAGACGAAACATCCCGGTTGGGTATATTGAGGCAAAGGACATTGGAGCAGATCTTAACAGTAAAACATACAAGGAACAATTCGACAGGTATAGGCAATCGCTTGACAATCTTATAATAACTGATTATCTGACATTTCAGTTTTTTGTAAATGGATCAGCCACGACCTCTATTACAATTGGTGAG
>Ga0209203_1002120_pt1:2500-5000 | contig 13576 bp, 2 predicted proteins | sample AD_UKC109_MetaG_FD_184423 | JGI IMG/M metagenome (GOLD analysis project Ga0209203, IMG submission 184423) | Active sludge microbial communities of municipal wastewater-treating anaerobic digesters from Hong Kong - AD_UKC109_MetaG (SPAdes)... | ecosystem: Engineered > Bioreactor >...
GCTCTCCTACCAATGCACCATACGGTGCACTCCACAGCTTCGGTAATATGTTTAGCCCCGGTACATTTTCGGCGCAGGGTCACTCGACTAGTGAGCTATTACGCACTCTTTAAATGGTGGCTGCTTCTAAGCCAACATCCTAGTTGTCTGTGCAACCCCACATCCTTTTCCACTTAACATATATTTTGGGACCTTAGCTGGTGGTCTGGGCTGTTTCCCTTTCGACTATGGATCTTATCACTCACAGTCTGACTGCCGAATATGAATGAATGGCATTCGGAGTTTATCTGAATTCGGTAACCCGAGATGGGCCCCTAGTCCAAACAGTGCTCTACCTCCATCATTCTCAACTTCGACGCTAGCCCTAAAGCTATTTCGGAGAGAACCAGCTATCTCCAAGTTCGTTTGGAATTTCTCCGCTACCCACACCTCATCCCCGCACTTTTCAACGTACGTGGGTTCGGTCCTCCAGTGCGTTTTACCGCACCTTCAACCTGGACATGGGTAGATCACATGGTTTCGGGTCTACGACTACATACTCATTCGCCCTATTCAGACTCGCTTTCGCTACGGCTCCGTTTCTTCAACTTAACCTCGCATGCAATCGTAACTCGCCGGTTCATTCTACAAAAGGCACGCTATCACCCATTAACGGGCTCTAACTTGTTGTAGGCACATGGTTTCAGGATCTATTTCACTCCCCTTCCGGGGTGCTTTTCACCTTTCCCTCACGGTACTGGTTCACTATCGGTCACTAGGGAGTATTTAGCCTTGGGAGATGGTCCTCCCGGATTCCGACGGAATTCCTCGTGTTCCGCCGTACTCAGGATCCTCCTAGGTGTCTTTCACATTTCGTCTACGGGGCTTTCACCCTCTTTAGCTAACTTTTCCAAGTTATTCAACTATCTGAAAGAACTACCATATCGGAGTCCTACAACCCCAAGATGCAAGCATCTTGGTTTGGGCTTTTCCCGTTTCGCTCGCCGCTACTCAGGGAATCGAATTTTCTTTCTCTTCCTGCAGGTACTTAGATGTTTCAGTTCTCTGCGTCTACCTCCTGTCAGCTATGTATTCACTGACAAGTAACATCCTATAAAAGATGTTGGGTTCCCCCATTCGGAAATCTCTGGATCAAAGCTTACTTACAGCTCCCCAAAGCATATCGGTGTTAGTCCCGTCCTTCATCGGCTCCTAGTGCCAAGGCATCCACCATGCGCCCTTATTCACTTAACCTTATCAACCTTACGGTTGGGTTTTGATAAAGATCTTCTAGCGATAGAAGTTTTATCAAGAAAAATAAGCAATTGAACTTATTAAAAAACTCATTCAACGCGGTGTTCTCGGTTTGTTTTGATTTCTTTACTTTAAATATCCAGTTTTCAATGAACAATCTGTTTGAGAGTAAACCTCTCAAAACTGAACAAAGGCAAACGATGTGTAGTTTCCGTAATATTCCTTAGAAAGGAGGTGATCCAGCCGCACCTTCCGATACGGCTACCTTGTTACGACTTCACCCCAATCATCTATCCCACCTTAGGCGGCTGGCTCCAAAAAGGTTACCTCACCGACTTCGGGTGTTACAAACTCTCGTGGTGTGACGGGCGGTGTGTACAAGGCCCGGGAACGTATTCACCGCGGCGTGCTGATCCGCGATTACTAGCGATTCCGGCTTCATGTAGGCGAGTTGCAGCCTACAATCCGAACTGAGAGAAGCTTTAAGAGATTAGCTTAGCCTCGCGACTTCGCAACTCGTTGTACTTCCCATTGTAGCACGTGTGTAGCCCAGGTCATAAGGGGCATGATGATTTGACGTCATCCCCACCTTCCTCCGGTTTGTCACCGGCAGTCTCGCTAGAGTGCCCAACTAAATGATGGCAACTAACAATAAGGGTTGCGCTCGTTGCGGGACTTAACCCAACATCTCACGACACGAGCTGACGACAACCATGCACCACCTGTCACTTTGTCCCCGAAGGGAAAGCTCTATCTCTAGAGTGGTCAAAGGATGTCAAGACCTGGTAAGGTTCTTCGCGTTGCTTCGAATTAAACCACATGCTCCACCGCTTGTGCGGGCCCCCGTCAATTCCTTTGAGTTTCAACCTTGCGGTCGTACTCCCCAGGCGGAGTGCTTAATGCGTTTGCTGCAGCACTGAAGGGCGGAAACCCTCCAACACTTAGCACTCATCGTTTACGGCGTGGACTACCAGGGTATCTAATCCTGTTCGCTCCCCACGCTTTCGAGCCTCAGCGTCAGTTACAGACCAGAGAGCCGCCTTCGCCACTGGTGTTCCTCCATATATCTACGCATTTCACCGCTACACATGGAATTCCACTCTCCTCTTCTGCACTCAAGTCTCCCAGTTTCCAATGACCCTCCCCGGTTAAGCCGGGGGCTTTCACATCAGACTTAAGAAACCGCCTGCGCTCGCTTTACGCCCAATAAATCCGGACAACGCTTGCCACCTACGTATTACCGCGGCTGCTGGCACGTAGTTAGCCG
>Ga0209203_1002120_pt1:10000-13576 | contig 13576 bp, 2 predicted proteins | sample AD_UKC109_MetaG_FD_184423 | JGI IMG/M metagenome (GOLD analysis project Ga0209203, IMG submission 184423) | Active sludge microbial communities of municipal wastewater-treating anaerobic digesters from Hong Kong - AD_UKC109_MetaG (SPAdes)... | ecosystem: Engineered > Bioreactor >...
CCCCACGCTTTCGAGCCTCAGCGTCAGTTACAGACCAGAGAGCCGCCTTCGCCACTGGTGTTCCTCCATATATCTACGCATTTCACCGCTACACATGGAATTCCACTCTCCTCTTCTGCACTCAAGTCTCCCAGTTTCCAATGACCCTCCCCGGTTAAGCCGGGGGCTTTCACATCAGACTTAAGAAACCGCCTGCGCTCGCTTTACGCCCAATAAATCCGGACAACGCTTGCCACCTACGTATTACCGCGGCTGCTGGCACGTAGTTAGCCGTGGCTTTCTGGTTAGATACCGTCAAGGGATGAACATTCTCTTCTCATCCTTGTTCTTCTCTAACAACAGAGTTTTACGATCCGAAAACCTTCTTCACTCACGCGGCGTTGCTCGGTCAGACTTTCGTCCATTGCCGAAGATTCCCTACTGCTGCCTCCCGTAGGAGTCTGGGCCGTGTCTCAGTCCCAGTGTGGCCGATCACCCTCTCAGGTCGGCTATGCATCGTTGCCTTGGTGAGCCGTTACCTCACCAACTAGCTAATGCACCGCGGGTCCATCCATCAGTGACGCAAAAGCGCCTTTCAGCTTTCTCTCATGCGAAAAAAAGCATTATGCGGTATTAGCACCTGTTTCCAAGTGTTATCCCCCTCTGATGGGCAGGTTACCCACGTGTTACTCACCCGTTCGCCACTCCTCTTTTCCAGTGAACCGAAGTTCGGCGGAAAAGAAGCGTTCGACTTGCATGTATTAGGCACGCCGCCAGCGTTCGTCCTGAGCCAGGATCAAACTCTCATAAAAAGTTGAAACAATCTTTCGATTGTTAAGCTCATAAATAACGTTTGCTAGCATTACTGCTTGCTTGTTTTGTATTACTTCTATCTAATAGAAGTGTCCTACACAATTGGTTCGTTTGCTTGCTTTGTTCAGTTTTCAAAGGTCTACTTTTTTGCTGCGTTAGCAACTTTTAAATCATATCAGATTAACAAGTGAATGTCAATTATTTTTTAAAAGAATTTCAACAATTTTTTCAAATAAAATCATTGATTACTTAGCAACAACTCAATCATCATAACAGATACATTGTTATTTGTCAACAACTTTTTTGGTTATTTTTATTGTTAATTCAATATATATAACCAATGTGTTTTTGACGACTTTGTTATAATATCATCTGTCATTTACTTCGTCAACTCTTTTTTTCAAAAAAGTTAAAGGTTTTTTTGTCGCTTAGGACAAGTAATAATATACCAAGATTTTTGTTATTCGTCAACAGAAAAAACATTGATACATCAACGTTTCTTATTACATCCCTTTCTTCTCATCTTTAACCTATTTTTGTTCGTTTTTATAGCGAAATACTTCGTAAAATTCAAATTTATCCATTCATCGTTCGTTTTTAAATTTTATTTACTTTTGTAATTTCTTATATTCTCTAAAGATTGGGTGGAAATTTATCTATTTTCTCTATTTTTTGATAAAATACTATTAAATACTATTGTTCTATAGGAGGACATTATATGAAAATTTTAGTCGCAGATGATGATAAAGAAATTGTTGAATTGATTAGTATCTATTTACACAACGAAGGCTATGAAACAATCAAAGCTTATGATGGGAAAGAAGCTCTCTCTAAAGTGAGGACGACACCTGACATTGAACTATTGATTCTGGATATTATGATGCCAGAAGTTGACGGCATGCAAGTTGTCAAAACGCTTCGTAAAGAATCACAAATTCCTATTATTATGCTAACTGCTAAAACAACAGATATGGATAAAATTAAAGGTTTAGTTGCAGGCGCTGATGATTACGTGACAAAACCTTTTAATCCATTAGAAGTGATGGCTCGTGTTAAATCACTTTTACGTCGTACTAAAATGCAAGTTGCTTCTACTCAACCAGATGTTTTGGAAGTAAGTTCATTGATTATTAATCGTGATTCACATGAAGTGAAAACAATTGATGGAAAAGAAATTCAATTGACTGCTTTAGAATTTGGAATTTTATATTTACTTGCTTCCCATCCAAACCGTGTCTTCAGTGCTGATGAAATTTTTGAGCGTGTTTGGAAACAAGAAAGTGTCGTATCTGCAAAGACAGTTATGGTTCACGTGAGTCATTTGCGTGATAAAATTGAAGAAGCAACTGGCGGTGAAAAAATTATTCAAACAGTATGGGGAGTTGGATACAAAATAGATGCAAAATAAAACAGAAAAAAGAAAACGAGTCACGCTTACTTCTAAAGAAATTAGTGAGTTATTTGCAGAATCAATTATCACGATAATTCTATTAATTATCGTAAATATTGCGATCTTGCTTATTCTTTCTTCTATTATAAATAATACTCCTGCTTTAAACGAGGCAATTTTTGAGTCACGCAATAGTTTTGTCGAAAATTTGGACACGGAAATCTTTTTAAGTGGAAAAAATATTCTGGTTCCCGTCTTCCTTGTGTTGGACATTGCTTTTTTATATTGGCGCTTGATTCGTCGCTATCGTCAAATGCAATTACGACATATAATTAGCGAACTACATTATATTGCAGAAGGAAATTATGACCATCGTATCCCTTTTGAACTAAGAGGTGACTTGAATCGCGTGGTGAGCAGCATTAATGGCTTAGTTGATAGTACAGTTGCTGCGATTGAAGAAGAACGAAAAATCGAAAAATCCAAAGATGAATTAATTACCAACGTTAGTCACGACATTCGTACTCCTTTAACCTCAATTATTGGCTATTTGGGACTAATTGAAGATCGACAATACCATTCAGAAGAAGATTTATTGAAATATACGCACACAGCTTACGTGAAAGCTAAGCAAATGAAATCGCTCGTTGATGATTTATTTGAATATACAAAGGTCAGACAACCCAGTATGCCAGTTAATTTAATCAAATTTGACATGGTACAGTTAGTCGAACAACTAGCTGCTGACTTTGAATTAGAAGCCAGTAAAAAAGGAATTGACGTACAAACTGTTGCCCGTCCTACACAAATTATTATGGATGGTGATACAGAAAAATTAGTGCGCGTCTTTAACAACTTGTTAACGAATGCCCTAAAATATGGCAAAGGCGCCACAAAAATCGTAATGGAAGTTGAAAAGGTTGGCACTGAAGTCGTTATTACAGTAAAAAACAATGGTAAAATGATTCCTAAACGCGCATTGGATTCACTTTTTGACCGTTTTTATCGGGTAGAAGAATCGCGTTCACAAGAAACAGGTGGAACCGGATTAGGATTAGCAATTGCTCAAAGCATTGTTGCTTTGCATGGTGGTTACATTTATGCTAAATCCTCTCATACATGGACTTCTTTTATTATTCATTTACCGTTACATCGCAACAAAGTACCACAACCTAATAACAACGGTTGACGAAAATAAAAAATTCGGCTATGCTAAAACCAATTAAATAGAGAATATGCAAAGAATCTAGTACAAGTTAGACTTCTAAAAAGAGAGCTGATGGTTGGTGGAAATCAGTAGAAGCTATATTGGAATCCAATTCTTACCATGCGTCTTTTGAAAGAAAGAACCTTCCCTCAGGTTACGAGGACAAGTGCGGCGTGTGCCGAACTTG
>Ga0209203_1002124_pt1 | contig 13565 bp, 16 predicted proteins | sample AD_UKC109_MetaG_FD_184423 | JGI IMG/M metagenome (GOLD analysis project Ga0209203, IMG submission 184423) | Active sludge microbial communities of municipal wastewater-treating anaerobic digesters from Hong Kong - AD_UKC109_MetaG (SPAdes)... | ecosystem: Engineered > Bioreactor > Anaerobic >...
AGCCGGATGGTTTATTGCCATTATTGCCGGAATGATATCAGCATTCCCTTATGGTTTGTTGGGTTTTATTCCTATTTTAGGTTTGGGATTTTTAATTGCCAAAGTCATAAAGGATCGATTGAAAAAAAGCGAAGATGATTATTATTCCAATAACGTAGATAAATAGGGGTTTTATTATGAAAGTAACAACACAAGATCAATTTTCTGATTACGAGATTACTGAAACTTTAGGACTGGTTAAAGGGAATACCATCCGTGCTCGTCACATAGGTAAAGATATTCTTGCTGGGTTGAGAAATCTCATCGGAGGAGAAATAAATGAATATACTAAAATGTTAGCTGAGTCACGAGAACAAGCACTGGACAGAATGATAGCTGACGCAAAACGACTCGGAGCCGATGCTACCGTTTATTTAATATTTACAACTTCAGCAGAGTTATTGGCATATGGTACAGCTGTGAAGTTGAAAGAATAGAATTGAATAACTTAACGCTTTTGTTACATTGATTTTTAAAATAATTAAGTAATAAGCTTTAGTAATATATTGTAGTAAAGAGTAAATTTGATCAAGCACGTCAGTTGGATTAAACTAAGCAAATTTGAGTTAAATCGGATTAGAACTAAGCAAATAGAAAACCTTAAGATATAACACATATATGAGTACAACAGAAAAACACGATGTAAAAATAGCCAAAATGACATTTGGTGCTGTTTTTCCTCACTATGTAACTAAAATTGAAAAGAAAGGAAGAACCGTTGATGAACTGCATCAGGTTATTACCTGGCTGACAGGTTTTAATGCAGAGCGAATTCAAAACTATATTGAGAACGGAGCCACGTTTGAACAATTTTTTGCAGAAAGCACAATGAATCCCAATGTGCATTTAATAACAGGCGTCATTTGCGGCTACCGTATAGAGGATATTGAAACTCCGCTGACAAAGCAGGTGCGATATCTGGATAAACTGGTGGATGAGCTTGCAAAAGGACGCAAGATGGAAAAAATTTTACGAAGCTGAAAGTTTCTGGAGTTATCCGAAAAGGTACAAAATCTCTCTTAAATACCACAATCAATCCTAATTGCGCATAAATGGCGGCTAACTGTCCGGTTTTTGTCGTGGTAAAACTAACGTCCATCATTAATATGTCTGTATGATTATTTCGGAGTGAGTGTATGACAATTTCAACTGATAAATTAATACAACTGAGAAAAGACAGAGGCTGGTCCCAGGAAAAACTGGCAGCAATAAGCGGAATCAGTGTCAGAACCATTCAAAGAGCTGAAAAAGACGGCACATGTTCCTTGGAAACCAAACTGGCTCTTGCAACAGTTCTGGAAATTTCTCCCGCTGAATTATCACAGGATTCGGAATACAATTTTAATGAGAAAGATATAAAATACAAAATTGACTGGGCCGGTACTTTCGGATTGTTCATATTAGGATTGACAACAGCTGCTGTAGTGCTGCTAACAGGAACTGATGGACGCTGGGAGTTGGCAAGTATTTCTATAGTCTGGGGTCTGACGGATATAATAACTATCATGATACATGGAGCAAGGGCAACCTATCGTTTGTTCGACAATACGTCCTGGATAGTAAAATACCCGGATTTTGTCCCGAATCTGAATTACTATATAACTCAGGCAAAATCAGTGATAGAAAATTGCTACATCGTAGGAGTTTGTGCCTCAGTTGTAGCCGCTTTAACTTTGGTTTTACACACAAGTATAGCGGATGAGAGCTTGTCACGTTATTTGGTGATTTCAGCAAAGCCCTTGATTTATTCAATATTATTTTGTGAGTTCTGGTTCCGGCCTTACAAAAGAAAAATGGAAAAGATGTTACAGTCTCAAAATGAAAACAGTCAGTAATGTATAAGCAGTAAAGATTACAAAAAATGTAACAAAGCCCATGCTCTCTCGTTTTACAGGAACATAATAAACAGGAAAGTCATATGCCAGAAAACAAATCGGAACGCAAAGAAGCATGGAATACTATTCTTATTTTTCTAGCGATTGTAACAATCATCAGCTCAGTTTTTCATATAGCAATCGTCAATTTATACCCATCAAGAATTTATATAGGAGCTCTGATGTGGTGTCCTGCGATAGCATCCTTTGTCACCTTAAAACTCAAAAAAAGAGCCATTAGCACTCTCAACTGGAACTGGGGAAATTGGAAGTACATCCGACTTTCGTATTTTATTCCGGCACTGTATGGCATCATCACTTACCTGCTGATTTGGGTTTTTGGTTTTGGAGACCTGGCAAGTGCTGAGACAATTACTGAGTGGGGCAAAGAACTGGGATTAATAGGAATAGGAACATTAAGTCCAACATCAATAACAATCATTGCCATTGTACTATTAGGCACTGTAGAGGTTATCCGATCAGCAGCAACAACTTTGGGAGAAGAAATTGGTTGGCGCGGATTTTTCATTTACGAATTAAGAAAAGTTCTGTCCTTTACCGGTGTTTCTCTGTTTAGCGGAGTAATCTGGGCAACCTGGCACTGGCCGGTCATCGTCTATTATGGAAACTATGTCTTGCTCGAAATGGCCACTTTTTACGTGGTGATTATATCCATGTCATTCATCATGGCTTATTACACTTTTAAATCAAAAAGCTTGTGGCCGGCGGTAATTTTTCATGCAGTCAGCAATGTGTATATACAAAAAATAATGCCTGAACTTACAATCAAAAATGAAGGCACCCAAAACTGGCATGGCGAGTATGGAATCATGTTTGCAATCGTCACTTTAGTCTTTGGAATCTATTTCTGGAGAAAAGCGGTTAAAGAAAGTTTATAGGAAATGTTGCTTTCAGTTGTTAGATCCTAATATTAAGCTATTTGACTTGTTTGATAGTATTAATATTTTTTGGTTCAAATTGATTACAATAGAACAAATTTATATATGACTAAATTCTGGACATGAATGATAAAAGCCTGAACCTCCTATTTGCTTAATGATAGAAAATACAGAAAATGTTCACTCAAATAATTTCTATAAGCACTTAACAAGCATGAAGATTGATCACATTTACGGATTTGAAAAATTTAGAGATGGTGGTTCTCTGGTAGCATCTTTCTAGGGAGATGATTCATGCGAATATTGGGTTATGTTTTCGATAGCTAATATGGATTGTGAAAGCCCTGAGTATAAGCCCCATGTTTTTACAAACAGATAGATGTTAAATGATTTTTAATGTCTTAAAATGATTTAATCTGTTTTATCAAACAAAACAATAAAAATATCCTATTTTACAAATTACTTGTTTGCTCCTAGAATGTGAGTCATCAGTTTGATATCAGTAATAAGTATTGCAGTTATCATAAATTTTAATCATATTCTGGAGAAAACCTATGTCTCAAAATAAATGTCCGGTAATGCACGGAGCTGCAACCGAATCGAAACAATCAAATATGGAATGGTGGCCTAATGCACTGAATCTCGATATCTTGCATCAACACGATACAAAAACAAATCCTATGGGTGAAGATTTCAATTATCAAGAAGAAGTCAAAAAACTGGATTTCAAAGCACTCAAACAAGATTTAATTAACTTGATGACTGACAGTCAGGACTGGTGGCCAGCGGATTGGGGTCATTATGGCGGATTGATGATTCGTATGTCCTGGCATGCCGCAGGAAGTTATCGCGTGGCAGACGGACGCGGTGGTGCGGGAACGGGAAATCAAAGGTTTGCTCCATTAAATTCTTGGCCTGATAATGCAAATCTGGACAAAGCAAGACGCTTACTGTGGCCAATCAAGAAAAAATATGGCAATAGGTTAAGCTGGGCTGATTTGTTGGTTTATGCCGGAACAGTCGCCTATGAGTCAATGGGCTTGAAAACTTATGGCTTTGCGTTCGGACGTGAGGATATTTGGCACCCTGAAAAAGATATATACTGGGGCTCAGAAAAAGAATGGTTAGCGCCATCGGGAGGAGAAGGCAGCCGATATTCTGGACAAAGAGATTTGGAGAACCCATTAGCAGCAGTAATGATGGGACTGATTTATGTTAACCCTGAAGGAGTGGATGGCAATCCTGATCCATTAAAAACCGCAGCAGATGTCCGTGTTACTTTTGAAAGAATGGCAATGAACGATGAAGAAACGGTTGCCTTGACAGCCGGTGGCCATACTGTTGGAAAATCGCATGGTAACGGTGATGCCGCTTTACTAGGCCCAGATCCTGAAGCAGCAGATATTGACGAGCAAGGCTTAGGTTGGAATAACAAAACGAAACGAGGCATTGGCCGAAACACTGTGACCAGTGGCATCGAAGGTGCATGGACAACGCATCCAACCCAATGGGATAACGGCTATTTTAAATTGTTGCTAGGATATGAATGGGAGTTAACAAAAAGCCCTGCGGGAGCGTGGCAATGGGAACCTATCAATATCAAGGAAGAAGATAAGCCTTTCGATGTTGAAGATTCTCGTATTCGTTATAATCCAATAATGACAGATGCAGACATGGCGATGAAAATGGATCCTGAATATCGAAAAATATCCGAAAAGTTTTATAACAATCCGGACTATTTTTCTGAGGTATTTGCAAAAGCATGGTTTAAATTAACACACAGAGACTTAGGTCCTAAATCACGTTACATTGGGCCGGAAGTCCCACAAGAAGATTTAATCTGGCAAGATTCTGTTCCTTCAGGGAATACTAGTTTTGATATTGAACTGGCAAAAAGCCAAATAGCTGATAGCGGGTTGAGTATAAGTGAAATGGTTAGTTCAGCATGGGACAGTGCTCGTACTTTCCGAGGTTCAGACTATCGAGGTGGAGCAAATGGCGCAAGAATTCGTTTGTCTCCACAAAAAGATTGGGAAGGAAATGAACCCCAACGACTACAAAAGGTTTTAGCGGTTCTAGAAAATATTGCTAGTGATGTCGGTGCCAGTGTTGCAGACATCATTGTACTCGCAGGTTCCGTTGGCATCGAACAAGCAGCAAAAGCTGCAGGTTTTGAAATTACGGTTCCTTTTCAGTCCGGGCGAGGAGATGCAACTCAGGAAATGACCGATGTTGATTCCTTTCAATATCTAGAACCGGTTCATGACGGATTCCGTAACTGGTTGAAAAAGAATTATGTTGTGAGTGCGGAAGAACTGCTGCTGGATAAAGCACAGTTGCTGGGATTAACAGCAAAAGAAATGACAGTCTTAATCGGTGGGATGCGTGTTCTGGGAACCAATCATGGTGGAACAAAACACGGAGTATTTACAAATCAGCAAGGTGTTTTATCCAATGATTTCTTTGTAAATCTGACAGATATGAACTATACATGGAACCCTGTTGCAGACAATCTGTATGAGATTCGTGACCGAAAATCAGGTGAAACTGTCTGGACAGCAACACGGGTTGATTTGGTTTTTGGCTCGAATTCAATTCTCAGAGCTTATTCAGAGGTTTATGCACAAGATGATAACAAGGAAAAGTTTGTGCAAGATTTTGTATCAGCTTGGACAAAAGTGATGAATGCGGATCGATTTGATTTGAAATAATATTGTTTTCTGGCTCCCGGCACAAATTTATCCCTCTCTCCTCCTCCTTTTCAGTGTCGGGAGTATCAAAAAGCCGAAATACTCAATTTTCAAAAAACATTGTAAAACCTGATTGTGCATTTTCTAGAAACAGTATGTTTAAAAACATCCTGTTTATTTTTATTATACGAACAAATAAACTGTGTCAACTACAAAATTAAAGGAAATTTAACATGAAAATCACAGCAATTATCGGAAGTTTGAGACAAAGCTCCATTCATAGAGGGATTTTTGAAAGTTATAAAGAGTTAGCGAAGGAGTTCTTCGCCTTGGAAGAAGGTGTTATAAGGAATATTCCACTTTACAATGAAGACGATGGAGATAATGATATTGCTCATCAACTGGCTGAACAAATTATGCATTCTGACGGAGTGATTTTTTTTGCTCCTGAGTATAATTACTCCGTTCCGGGAGTGTTAAAGAACGCAATTGATTGGTTATCAAGAGCCACCCCTCAACCTTTTGCGGGCAAACCAGCAAGTATTATAGGCGCCAGTCCTGGAGCCATAGGAACGGCAAGAATGCAATATCATTTGAGACAAATTGGAGTATATCTTAATCTACAGTTTTTAAACAAACCGGAAGTCATGATTTCAAGTTCATTTGATAAAGTGAAAAATGGAGTGATTCAGGATGAAGCGACTATAGAGTTTTTAAAACTTCATGCAGGTGAATTTCAGAAGTTCAGCAGTCAGTTTTTAAAAAAATAATATCATAAGCTCACAATAATTCAAAGCCAGAGAAAACATCTGCAATAAATTAAGAAAACTCAGCGTATTTATTTAAACAGAACAAAAGCACTCAGCTTAAACCTTTGATTAGAAAATATTCTGAGTGTTGGTTTTTAACCGGATACTATCAGTGATAGAATAAAAAATCTGAAGTATACGGAATACTAATAAATGTCTCTCTATGAATATGTAAAATACAGAAACGGGGTTCCCTTAGGAGCAAAAGGATCGCTGCCAAACATGCTGAAACGGTCAATGGGAGCTTCCTCGTTTAAAAAATTCTGGCAACACTGGAATCCAGTTTGGGGCTACTATCTTTTAAAACTTATCTATCAACCCATTTTTAAAATAACAAACAGAAATATAGCAGTATGTATTACGTTTGCCGTTAGCGGCTTAATCCACGATGTTATAATTTCTATTATAAAAGGAAATATGATATTTGTAGTTACACCTTGGTTCTTTGCTATCAGTATTTTTTACATAATACTTGAATGGGCAGGAGTCAGTTATGAAAAGGTAAGGTTTTATGTGCGGACATTTATTAATTGTTCTCTAATAATTATCTGTTATTTAATTTCAGTTTTTGTTATGAAATATATATATTAATCGAGTTTATTATTTTTGAGAAAAAAAGCAGACAATAAACCAGGCTTCGAAAACTAACAATTATTGACACTATAAGAAATGGAAACTAAACTCAATTTAAAAAAATTATTGAATTTATGGACTTTCAAATCAAACAAACCCTTCAGCAAAAATTGGATGCCATCAATGAATTTTTGCATGAAGAAATTTATCCTCTGGAAAAACTATTTCTATACCACAAATGGGATGAGCTCTTTCCATCACTCGAACAATGTCGGGAAAAAGTCAAAACTCTGGGTTTATGGGCTCCAAATTTGCCAAAAGACACCGGTGGCAGTTACAGCGGGTTGCTTGATCTGGCTTTGATTGGCGAAGTCTTGGGACAATCTCCTCTGGGTCATTATATCTTTGGATGCCAGGCTCCTGATGCCGGAAATGCGGAGTTATTGCATTTATTTGGAACAGTAAGACAAAAAGAACAATGGTTGCTGCCTTTGGTAAAAGGTGAGATTCGTAGTTGTTTTGCCATGACTGAACCACACACAGCAGGTTCCAACCCTACTCTGCTTGATAGCACGGCTGAATTAAAAAACGGACAATGGCATATTAACGGACGCAAGTGGTTTACAACTTCAGCCGAAGGCTCATCCTTTGCGATTGCGATGGTTGTTACTGACGAGAATACCGAAAAACACAAACGAGCCAGTATGATTATTGTGCCGACTGAGACCAAAGGATTTAACATTATTCGCAATATTTCCGTGATGGGAGAAGAAGGAAGAGGTTATTTCAGCCATGCAGAAGTTGAGTTTGATAATTGTATCGTGCCACAAGAAAACTTGATTGGTCAAAGAGGCAGTGGATTTGCCTTGGCGCAAGAAAGGCTGGGTCCCGGACGCATTCAGCATTGTATGCGTTGGTTGGGAATCGGCGAGCGTTGCATCAATATCAGCAAACAATTCATGAAAAAAAGAAAAATCAGCTCCACTCAAGTTTTAGCACAACAACCTTTGATGCAGGCACAAATTGCTGAGTCTCTGGCTGAGTTGGCAGCAGCCCGGCTGATGGTTTTACAAACTGCTTGGGGCATTGAGCAAAATGGTTTTGAACAATCAAAAAATATGATTTCGTTAATTAAGTTTCACACAGCGAACGTCGTTCAACGAGTGATTGATAGAAGCTTACAATCGTTGGGTGCTTTGGGAATGACTGATGATACTGTTGTTTCATTCTTTTACAGGGAAGAACGAGCCGCAAGAATTTATGATGGTGCTGATGAAGTTCATAAAATTGTAGCTGCCAGAGAGTTTTTAAAAAACTAATGTCCTCATCATATCTAAAAGATTACTCTCAGGCTGTCCGTGAAGAAGATCGCTTGGACATTGCTTCACTTAAAAAATATCTCAGCGAGAACTTCGTTGGAATAAATGATTTAAAGGAACTGAGTGTCAAACAATTTTCAGCAGGTGCGTCTAATCTAACCTATCAATTGCAATGGAATGATCAAAAAGTCATTCTTCGTACAGCCCCTCATGGTGCAAATATCAAATCAGCTCATGATATGTCACGAGAATATGATGTTTTAAAAGCACTTGAATCTTATTTTGAATATTCTCCCAAAGCATTACTTTATTGTGGTGATGAAGAAATTATCGGAAAGCCGTTTTATATCATGGAAAAAATAGATGGAGTTATTGCAGGTAAAGAGTTTCCGATGAAACTGAATTCGGCTCAAGCCGATGATTTGTGCAAACAGTTGTTGGATATCCAAGTAAAACTGCATGAAATTGATATTGCCGAAACAAGTCTGTGTAAACTAGGAAAACCTCAAGGTTATATCCAAAGACAAGTAGAAGGATGGAGTGGTAGATATGAAAATGCATTGCTTGATGATTCATTGCCAGCATTAGAATTACGAAGTTGGTTGTTGAAAAATCAACCAAATGATACTTCCGGTAGTATGATTCATAATGACTATAAGTTTGATAATGTCGTCATCTCTCCATACGAACCCTATCAAATTATTGGTGTGTTGGATTGGGAGTTGGCAACGGTTGGCTCTCCGCTGATGGACTTAGGATGTTCTTTGGCTTATTGGGTTGAAAAAAATGACGCTAAAGAAATGCAAATGATACGAAGAATGCCAACTAACTTAGACGGCATGTGGAGCCGAAAGCAAATCGTTGAATATTATTGTCTCGAAAGAAATATCAGCTCAGAAGGTTTTGATTATTTTTATATATTCGGATTGTTTCGTTTGGCTGTGATTGCTCAGCAGATTTATAAAAGATATGCGACAGGAAAAACATCAAACTCGGTTTTTGCCAACTTTGGTGATTTGGTTAAAGCTCTTCTAAGGCAGGCTGAAAAACAAATATAAAAAAACCCTCAACAATGTGAGGGTTTTTTATGATAGTTTCGATCGGAGCTAAAAGTCTCCGTTTGCTCCTTTTTGCATAATATCAAGGATAGCCGATTTGATACGACTCGCTTTTTTGAACAACTCAGGAGGTAAAGTCTCTCCACCGTGTAAAATCATATCCATGTTCATAGAATAAAGCGCAAAGTTGCCATTATCATCTTCAACCATTGCGACACGACAAGGCAAGTAGGCCGCTATATAAACATTATAGTCAACCATCTCTCTGGCAGTGAGTGAGTCACAATATTCGAAAATTTTCAAAAATTTCTGTGGTTCTCCGGTTTTCGCAAAGACATCTTCAGAAAGAGGAAGCACGCCGACATTTTTTATATTCCATGAATTTGCAGCAATCGCCATAGACTCTTCAGCCTCATCCACAGTAATTCCTTCTGCAAATGGTACCATCCAGACAGTCGCCTCAGCGGTAACCTTGGACTTTTTCAGTTTTTGCCACATTTCCCAATAAACCTCAGGGGCTTTGGCATCGAATGATTTGAATACTTTGTAATCTTCACCAAATTTAGTCCAACCGTATATTCCGCCAACAATTGCCAGAAGTCCGATTAAAGCAAGTAGGTTTTTAATAAATTTCATTTATTGTATCCTCTGTGTGTTGAGAACATGAAGCGAGCTTTTTTAACTCGCTTCATTAAAAAATTAATGCTCTGCTGATTTACCTTCTAGAACGAAACCACCATCAGTTACTTTAGCAGTTCCGGTAAATGTAAACGGAGCTCCTTCAACCTGTGATAATTTTAGAGTGTAAACCTCACCCTCTTCAACATCAGTCTCACCTTCTCCGGGCAAAACAATCGTTGCTTGAGCTCCGGTTTTACCGGCTATACCATAACGAGTACGGTAGAATTTAGAACCCCACGCCATTTTGAATGTGTTGTCGATGTTATCATCACTCATATTGGCTAAAGTATCACCATCCCATTCTGCAACATTATCGCCAAACTCATCTTTCAATTCGGCTTTTATCACATATCCTGCTTGTGTATCAGGTCCGGCATTAACATACCCATAGAATGATAAAGCACCATCCTCCATAACTTTAACATCTGAAATTTTAATGTTTTGATGATGGAATCCTACGCGAGACTTCAATTTACTATAAACAGAACCATAAAGAGCGTTGTAGAAACCAACAACAAATACAAAAGTAATTACAGCCAGCCATATACTCATTTTTTTCAGACCATCATTGCTAAGTGGTAAAGGACCAGAGAACAACCACGGGAATAGTTTTTTACTTCCAAAACCAGTGTTTGCCAGTTTATTATCAATCGAATAATATCCGGCACCGGTTACATAAGCGACGGCACAGATTGCGAAACCAAAGGCTGCCATCGTCCATTCATCCAAACAAGTTGACCCCATCCAGCCGAAAACAAGCATCATGCCGAAGTTAAGTAGCATCCCGCCAATTGCAGCAAAACGAGTCATAAATCCAAAAATTAGAGCTAAACCTACCAATAATTCCGCAATGGAAAAGGCCCACATGGCAAAGTTCATTAATGAAACATTTTGAATCACTGAAACCAAAGTTTCTGGCATAAATGAGCCTGGATAAGCCGCAGCAATTTTGTTTCCTACGAAACCGGAATGCTCGACATCGAGTTTGAAAGTGTCACCTGTTGGTGTAATTCCATAAATCGCACGTCTGGAAAAACCACCCCAGAAAACGAAGCCCATTGTTAAACGAATAGCTAAACTGGATAATCCCAGTTGGCCATAAGTGTTTTTTAAATCATTATTTGACATAATTACCCTCATAAAAATATAGTCGTACTGCTTTTAATTCTATCATAACAAATTCGTACTTGCTACATTAGCAAATGCTTATATTAGAAGAAAAGCCTAAAAAAAGAGGGCAAATTAAGCCCTCTTAATAAATTTTTTAAATAAATTAAAAATAATTATTCGACAGATTCTGCTTCCATTGCTAAGAAAACAGTGTTTGCGTTCAAACGGTTAACACTGTCAAAAGCAGGTAAACTACTGAATTGAGACCAGTCAATTCCTTCATAGGCCTCAACAAATCCCATCATTTCTTCAACAGCTTCACCCATCACTTCACGCATGAATAACAAGTAACTCTTTGTTAATTTGATTGCTTGAGCAGGATTATCAGATGCAGGACCATGACCGGGAACCAAAAGGTTCAGTTTTAAACTGTTTTCCATATCTTGCAAAGTATTTGCCCATCTTAATGTGCTACCGCCACCAATAAAGGGAACACGGCCACCGAATATAATATCGCCTGAGTAGAGGACGCCATCTTCTTGAACATAAAGCGTTAAATCTCCACCTGAATGCGCAGCACCAACAACATTGATAACAAAATGCATACCACCAAGCTCGAACTCCATTTTGTCTTCAACGATAACATCAGGGTGAACCACATAGGTGTCTTCATTAACATAAGGCTTGAGTGACTCTCTTCTCTCGTTCAAACGAGCTGTAGCACCGTCTGAGTTGATATATTTAAAACTACCGTCAGCAGCAATGACTTCTGCTCCCAACTCTTTAAAAACTTGAGTGCCATAAATATGGTCAGCATGATAGTGTGTAATTACCACTTTTTTAATTGGTTTGTCAGTGACTTCACGAATTCTTTTCAGAAGTTCAACTCCAAGTGAAGGAGAACCCAATGTATCAATAACGATAACACCTTCATCAGTAACCACAAACCCTGCATTGGAAATAAACCCTGCATTATCGGTAGCGATTCCGGCTTTACCTTGAACTTGATAAGTATGCTCTGCCAGTTTTTTGGCTGTCATTTCAATATCAATTGGTGGGTATTTTGATACGACCTTTGATTCTTCGCTGCTTAGGCCGTTGTCACTTGATTTTGTGCTTTCAGACTGACATGAAATCAAAGTCACGGCAGCAAAAATAAGCACGAATGCTCTATTAAGTATTGTATTCATAATTACCTCAACTCATGGTTGTAAATTTCAAAACGCTGTGAGTATAGCACAAAAAATCAGTTACATTAGCAACTTCTTATATAGTGATTTATAAATTGATAAATAATGGTGTTTTTGTGATTGCCGTGAAAAGCATAAAAACAATCATAAGAGTTGCCAAGAAGTATGCTAAGTAACTTTTAGCACCATTGGACTTCAACGCCATCATTCCAAAACCAATATAAAAGACCAATGCAATGATTTTTGCACCTAACCACAATTGATCCCAAGGTTTAATTGAGGCCATAAAAGCCAAAGTAAACCCTGAAATCAACAGAAGTGTATCATTGACATGCGGAATAACCTTTAGCAATTGACCGGTTGGTTTTTTGAGTAGCTTTAGAAAAAACCTCAACTCAAACAATAATATACTGACAACAATAAAAAGCAAATGCGCATGTTTAATACCAGCGTACATGAAGAGTTACTCTTTGACTCCTAACATCTTCAAAATAGTAATCATTGGACACCAGTTGGTAAAGCCTGATTGAAACAAATTAAACCCGACAAAAGCAGTTAGCCATAACCATGACATTTGTGTGAGGTTGACCTGTCCCATAACATGCGCCAAAACCAAAGACAACATGATTACCAAACCGGCAATAATTCTAAGCATTCTATTTACATTCATAATAATTCCCCTGTTTAAAGTTTAAAAAATCAGGAACACTCTTGAGCCTCAAGAGCTTCCTTAAGAGACCTTTTCAAATAAAAGTCGTAAAAATCTATTGCTCCCCCGGTACCGATAATTCGTTTACCAATTTCTTTTCCGTTTTTGTCTAGAAATAAGACAGTTGGAGTTAATGTTGCTTTGATAGAGCGAGCATAATCAAAAGAATTGACTTTGTTTCCTTCAAAATCAATATGTGTTTCATTACTGTCTATAAGTAACTCCCGCAACAACCATTGAGTATCAAGTTCTCCGTTAAGAACCTCAGGAACAAAAACCTGCTTTTTCAGTTTCACGCAATATGGACAATCTTCGCGACTAACCATAATCACCATGACCTTGTTTTCAGCACAAGCTCTTTGAGAAAGAGTTTGGAAGTTTTCCAGAATCAATAGTCGTTCATATCCGTCAGCTAGAGACACGCTTGCAAAAAATATCAGCAATATAGACAGAGTTCGATATTGATACATGATGAGTTAATAATTAAAACATCGAATATTAGAACGCAGATTTAACATATTAGCAAATGTTAATATAAGTTTTGAGAGTGAATGGTGTTGAATTCACAATGATTGAACTCAAATTTTGTTTCAAACTAAGTAATTATGCATTAA
>Ga0209203_1002125_pt1 | contig 13562 bp, 11 predicted proteins | sample AD_UKC109_MetaG_FD_184423 | JGI IMG/M metagenome (GOLD analysis project Ga0209203, IMG submission 184423) | Active sludge microbial communities of municipal wastewater-treating anaerobic digesters from Hong Kong - AD_UKC109_MetaG (SPAdes)... | ecosystem: Engineered > Bioreactor > Anaerobic >...
CGGGGGGAGCGCCCCGGAGAGGGCCGCGGCATACGAACTGGGTTGGGAAATGTCGGGGGAGCGCCCCGGAGAGGGCCGCGACCGACGAACTGGGTTGGGAAATGTGAGGGGTCGTCCACCTTGAGGGGGAGTTGCCCACCGCTTTGGTTCAGTCCCACGAGTGATCCGTATGCCGCACGGCCCACCTAACGTCGTGGTCATGATCGAGATCCAGGGATTGACCAGGCGGTTCGGTGACCTCACTGCCGTCGACGATGTGTCGTTCGCCGTCCATGACGGCCACATGACCGGCTTCGTCGGGGGCAACGGTGCGGGCAAGACGACCACGATGCGGATGACGATGGGCCTGCTGGGCATCGACGCCGGACGGGTGCTCTGGAACGGCGCGCCGATCACGGCCGCGAACCGTCAGCGCACCGGGTACATGCCCGAGGAGCGGGGGCTCTATCCGAAGCAGAAGATCGTCGACCAGCTCGTCTACCTCGGCGAACTGTCAGGCATGTCGGCGAGCGACGCCAAGGCCGCGATCATGGACCACCTCGAGCGCTTCGGGCTCGCGGACCGGGCCAACGACCGGGTCGAGAAGTTGAGCCTGGGCAACCAGCAGCGTGTCCAGATCATCGCGGCGTTGATGACCCGTCCCGAGGCACTGATCCTCGACGAGCCCTTCTCCGGCCTGGACCCGACCGCCGTCGACTCGATGGCCGACCTGCTGCGCGAGCACACCTCCCGCGGCATACCCGTGCTCTTCTCCAGTCACCAACTCGACCTCGTCGAGCGACTCTGCGACCACCTCGTCGTGCTGGCCAAGGGTCGGGTCGTCGCCGACGGCACCGTTGCCCAACTCCGCAACCGCGGGCCGCAGCGGTATCGCCTCGTCCTCGGCTCCGACGCGGGCTGGGTGAGGGACGTGCCCGGTGTCCACACGGTCGATGTCGACGGCGCGACCGCGGTCCTCGAACTCACCGGCGAAACCCCCGGAGCCGACCAGATACTCCTGCGCGATGCCCTCGCCCGCGGCGAGGTCAAGGAATTCGCCCGCATCATTGCGCCCCTGTCCGAGATCTACCGTGAGGTGACGGCATGAGCACCATCGAGCAGAACCCCGTTCGCACCACGCCAGCGCCCACTGGGGGCCGGGCCCCCTCCGGGCCGACGCGCACCGCCTGGGCCATCGTCGCCAGGCGAGAGATCCTCGCCAAGATCTTCGACAAGTCCTTCCTCGTCGGGACCGTCCTCACCGTGGCGGTCATCGCCGGATTCATGGTCGTCTCGGCCTTCATGGAGGACCGCACCAAGACCTACGACCTGGTCGCTTCCGGTGCGGATGTCAGCTTTGCCAGGACCCTCGCCTCCGAGGTCACCGCGGTTGACGACAAGGTCATCGTCGACGTCAGGAGCGCGGACAGCGCGGAGGCCGCCCGTGCCCTCGTGCTGGATGACGACGCGGACGTCTGGCTGCACAAGGTCGGCGACGACTGGACGCTCACGGCCGCGACGGAGGTGCCCGACGGTCTCCAGGCCGCCGCATCGACCGTGGTGCGGCAGTCGACGATCGCCACCAACGCCCAGAGCGCCGGCACCTCGGTGGCCGCCATCGAGAAGGGCGCCACGCTGAAGGCGAGCATCCTCAAGGGCAATGCGGACAAACAGGGCTTCGCCAAGGTGATGGGTTTCGTCCTCGCCTTCCTCTTCTACATGGCCTCACTCACTTTCGGCATGCAGCTCGCGGGCAGTGTCGTCGAGGAGAAGGCGAGCCGGATCGTGGAGATCATCGCGACCAAGATCCCGGTGCGGCAGTTGCTGATCGGCAAGATCCTCGGTAACACCGCGCTCGCCGTCGGGCAGATGGTCGTCTACACCGGCATCGGGCTGATCGGGTTGTCGTTCACGCAGTACAAGTCGTATCTCCCCTCGGTCAGCGCCGGCATCGTGTGGTTCCTCGTCTTCTTCCTCCTCGGCTTCCTCGTCATCGCCTGTGCGTGGGCGGTCGCCGGTGCACTCGCCTCCCGCACGGAGGACCTGCAGCAGACGGCGATGCCGCTCACGATGCTCATGATGGCGATGTGGTTCGCGGTCTTCCTCGCCAAGGGAGCCGTGCTCACGGTGCTGTCCTTCGTGCCGCCGTTCTCGGCGATCCTCATGCCGATCCGGATTCTCGACGGCAGCGCAGCCTGGTGGGAGCCGGTCGTCGCTCTGCTGCTGCTCATCGCCCTGGCCGGCGTCATCGTCCGCGGCGCCGAACGGCTCTACCGACGCTCACTGCTCCAGACCTCCGGCAAGCTCAGCATCAAGCAGGCCTGGTCCGCCCCCGAGTGAGCACCGCGAAGGCCGCGCCGGCTCAGGCCAGCGCGGCCTTCAGGGCGGCGGCTGTCTCGGCGAGGACACGCTGCCCCAAGGGAGCGCCCAGCATCGTCAGCATCGGGTGGACGGCATCGGTGTGGACGCGCAGGGTCGTGGGAACGCCTGCAGCGGTGAGCTTCTCGGCATACGCGATGCCCTCGTCGCGCAGAACGTCGAAGCCGGCGACGGCCACGTAGGCCGGTGGCAGGCCCTCGAGGTCGTCGGCGAGCAGGGGCGAGGCGCGCACGTCGGAGGGGTCGGCGGCGCCGAGGTAGTGGGCTTCGTACCAGTCCATGTTGGCCTTGGTGAGGAAGTAGCCCCGGGCGAAGAGTTCGCGCGAAGGTGTCGTCGCCCCGAGGTGCGTGACCGGCACTCCGAGGAACTGCAGTGCCGGCTTCGGGCCTCCGCTCCGCTTGGTCTCCTGGGCGACGACCGCCGCGAGGTTGCCCCCCGCGCTGTCGCCCCCGACCGCGATCCGGCCGGCGTCGACACCGAGGTCGGCGGCGTGTGCATGCGCCCAGCGGAAGGCCGCGACAGCGTCGTCGACCGCCGCCGGAAAGCGGTGCTCCGGCGCCAGTCGGTAGTCGACATTGAGGACCGCGATGCCCGCCTCGGCGCACAGGAAGCGACAGCTCGGGTCATGCGTGTCGATGTCGCCGAGCACCCAGCCACCGCCGTGGAAGTAGACGAGCAGGGGCAGCGGCCGCTCGCGCTCGACACCGAGAGGGCGGTACAGCCGGGCCGGTATGCCGCCCGCCGGGCCGGGGATCGTCAGGTCACGGGTCGCGCCGACGGGGGTCGGGTCGCCTGCGAACATCCACGACCGCAGGGCCATCTCCCGGCGGGCCTCGGGCACGAGAAGCTCGTCGAACTCCTTGTTGGGCAGGCGAGTGAGGATCTGCAGGCCGACGTTGGTGTCCGGGTCGAGGCGATGACCGTCGATGAAGCGTGGGCGCAGGTCGATGCGTCGGCGGATGGCCTCGGGCACACGCAGCAGCGCCCGGAAGGCAGCGCGCTCGATCCGGTCAGCCCGTCCCCACTCGTAGGTCGTCATGGGTCCATCCTGTCGGACGATCACTAGGGTGACCGTCATGGAGAGGCACATGGGGGAGCCGTCACCGGATCGCGCGGAGCAACGTCTGGGCCCGGCCATGAGGGTGTGGAAGTCCAAGCCGCTGGGCATGGCGCGGCGCGGGATCCTGCGCGGCTCGGCGATCGGCCTCACCGAGATCTATGGGCTCTACAAGGTCCATCCGGCGCTCTGGCGGTTCACGGCTCGGCACTACCACCCCGCCATGGGCAGGTTCGCGCGGCTGCACGCCTGGATGACGTGTCAGTTCGCGGGCCTCGACGTTCCGGCCTACAAGAGCCATCTGGCGGCCAACGAGTTCTCCTTCCGATGGTTCGACCTGACCTCCTACCCGCCCACGAGCAAGGACTCCTACGTCAAGAAGTTCAGTGAGGAGCAGCGCTGCTGGGACGGGCACCTCGACCGGGTCGGCACTGTCGTCGACGAGTCCTCCGGCTCCTCGGGGACGCCCTTCAACTGGGTGCGCGGCAAGCGCGAGCTCAACGTCATCCACCGCAATGTCGCCGGCTTCGCCACCCAGGTCTTTCCCCGTCAGCGACTCTTCGTCATCAATGCCTACTCGATGGGCGCCTGGGCGACCGGCACGAACACCGGTATCGCGATGGCCAAGATCGCGATGGTCAAGAACACCGGCCCCGACCTCGACAAGATCATCGACACGATCGAGCACTTCGGGCCGCACTACAACTATCTCGTCACCGCCTACCCACCCTTCCTCAAGGACCTGCGCGACCGGCTCGACGCCCGGGGGTTCGACTGGGACGCGCACGCGATGTATGGCCTCGTCGGCGGCGAGGGGATGACCGAGGCCCTGCGTGACTACTGCGAGCAGCGCTTCCGTCGCGTCCTCTCCGGCTATGGCGCCTCCGACCTGACGATCGGCATGGGCGCCGAGTCCCGGCTGACGGTCTGGCTGCGTGACCAGATCGTCGCCGATGAGGCACTCAAGGCCGACCTGCTCGGCCCCGACGACCCGCGCATCCCGATGGTCTTCCAGTACAACCCGCTCGAGACCTACCTCGAGGTCACCGACGAGGGCGAGTTGTTGTGCACGCTCAACTCCTCGATCGTGCTCTCACCCAAACTGCGCTACAACATCGGCGACGAGGCCAAACTGCTCGACTTCCCCGACCTCGAGAAGCTCATCGCCCGCCACCCGCGCCACGAGGCCGGCTTCCGCGCCGCGCAGGCCGTCGACCGGATGAAGCTGCCCCTGCTCTTCCTCTACGGTCGCGCGGACTCGACGGTCTCCTTCATGGGCGCCAACATCTACCCACAGGACATCGAATACGGCCTCTACGAGGACAATCCACGAGCCGGAGACATCGAGGCCTTCATGCTCACCCTCGAGGAGGACGCCGAGCTCGACAGCCGACCGGTCGTCAACATCTGCGCCCGCGAGGGCGTGCACCTCGATGACGCCGGTCGCGGGGCCCTTGCGTCAGCCTGCGAGCAGGGCATCGTCGCCCACCTCACCGCGGTCTCACGAGACTTCAAGCAGTCGTTGGAGGAGGACCCCTCCGCTGCCCGGATCGACGTGCGCGTCCATGACTTCGGCACCGGACCCTTCGAGGGCGGCCAGTCCAAGATCAAGAAGGTCTACTTCCGCAAGCCGGCCACCGAAACCGCTGCACCAGACGCGACCTCATGAGATCTGCCGACTTCTCCAAGGCGCCACGCATCGCCCAGGCGGGTGCGATGTTCACCGGCGCCACCCGCTACAACGGCATTCCTGCGTGGATCACCCTCTCGTGGACCTGGCGCAAACTCGTCAAGCGGATGAAGGCGATGCCCGGCTACTGCTGGCACACCGTCTACTACGAGCCGCCTTTCACCCTCGGCACCATCGCCTACTTCGACACCCGCGATGACCTGCTGAGGATCGCGCGCTCGCCGGAGCACCGCAAACTCATGCAGTGGATCACCGATGGCACGAAGAACGCCAAGGGCGGCTACATCCGCCTCTGGGTCGCCGAGCCGGACGGCTACACCAACGGCATCTGGCGCGCCGAAGGCAACGTCATGGCGCACATCGAGACCTACAGCCCGATCCGTGGCGATCAGGGCCCACAACGCGTGGACGACGCGACGAGCGAGATCGTGTGAGCGTCAGGGTCGAGCAGGTCCTCACCGAGGAACAGTTCGAGGAATTCGTGGCCCTGCCCGTCACCCTGCACGGGCGGGGAAGGCACGTGCCGCTGCTCCAGCCGACGCTGAGGTCGTGGTGGACCGGCGAGCATCCGCAGGGTCGTTTCGGGCCCGTCACCTTCCTGCTCGCGCGGTCGGATTCCGGGGCGGCCGTCGGCCGAATGTGCCTGCACCACAACCCCTCCTTCGATGACAAGGTGGGCGCTGAGACACAACTCTTCGGGTTGACCGAGTTCGCCGACGTCTCCGTCCTCGACACCCTCATGACGTATGCCGCGGGCTCGGCCCGCGTGACCGCACGCACCCAACTCGTGGGTCCGGTCGCGTTGCTGCCCAACCAGACCGGTGGAGTCATCACGTCCGGCTTCGACGAGCGCGGCTTCATGGACTCGCCCTGGAACCCGGCGTCGTATCCCGAGGCCTATGAGGCGCTCGGTTTCGCGCGGATCTTCGAGGGGGCGACCTGGATCGTCCCGCTCGGTGGAGGAGATGGCGCCGCGAGTGAGCCGCCTGCAGATGAGCCGCCGATCGGTGAACCGTCGGGCGGTGTGGTCGTGCGGAAGGCGTCACGGCTGCGCCTGCGGCGCGACCTGGAGGCGATGCGGCAGGTGCTCAACGCGTCCTTCGCGGCGTTGCCCTACTACACCGAGATCTCGGCCGCGGACCTCGCGCACCAGACTGCCGGGTTGGAGTTCCTTGTCGACCCCGACCTCTTCCTCTTGGCCTACATCGACGGCGAGCCGGCCGCCTTCGTCCTCGTCGTGCCCGACCTCTCCGAGTTTGCGATGGCGCGCGACGGCCGGCTCGCCGTGAAGGACTATCCGGGCCTGCTGTGGCGTCGCCTGAAGGGCACCACCGACGCGATCCTCATCATCAAGGGCACCGACCCCAGCGCCCAGGGACGCGGACTCCAGACCCTGCTGGCCCGCCAGGTGGAGCGCGGCCTGCGCGCGGGCGGCTACCGCACCTTGCGCAGCACCTTCGTCGAGACCGCCAATGCCGGATCGTCGCGCACCTATGAGCGGATGGGTGGGAGGCCTCTGCAGGGCACGACCTTCTACCGACGGACCGTGCGGTGACCTCGCCGCCGGACCGGTCGTGGATCGAGGACCTCCACGCTGCGCACGAGACCTGGGGTCGCGCGCCGAGCGCCCACAACACCCAGCCCGGCATCGTCCGTCCGGACGGGGACTCGGTCGTCATCGACTGGGACCCCGCACGCGAACTCGTCATCGCGGATCCGACGCGCCGCGACCTGTGGCTCTCCCTCGGGGCCCTCGCCGAGTGCCTCGTCATTGCGGCCGGCGACCTCGGACACACCCTCGGGGTCGACTGGCAGGTCGATGCCCGCCGCCACCGCGCGGCCCGACTGACCCGCAGGTCCTCGGCGGTGACGGTCGAGGCACCCTTCACCGCCGAGGACCTGCGGGCCCGTCGCACGGCCCGCGGTGCCTATGTCGAGCCCCGAGTCACAGGGCAGGAGGTCGCCGCCGTGACGGCGACTGCGGACCTCCCGGCCGAGCAGAGACTTGACATCCTCCCGATCGCCCTCGTGAAAACCCTTCTGCCACAGGCGGATACGTGGTCCTTCGGATCGACGCCGCAGGTTGACGAACTCCGGTCCTGGCTACGACTCTCACCCAGCCACCCGGCATACCGAAGCGATGGGTTGACCGACACGGCGCTTGCCCTCTCGCGCAGCGAGGCTCGCGCCCTCGAGACCGCGCTTCACCCCCGCTCCTGGGCTGCACTCCGTCACCTCGGCGGGCCGACTCTCCTGGCCAAGGCGTCCACCGTGTCCGGGCTCGGAACCGTCGTCGCCTTCCACACATCCGCCGACCGCGCACAGACGCCGACCGAGGTGGCCGACGCCGGCCGCGTCCTCCTGCGCACCTGGCTGGCAGCCGCGCGCCATGGCCTTCACGTCCACCCACTCAGCCAACTCATCGACGCCCCGGCGACCGCGGCCGCCCTGCAGTCCCATCTCGGCCCCGACCGCCGCGTCCTGTCCGTCTTCCGGATGGGTCGACCCGAGTCCCCGCCCGTCCGATCCCACCGTCTAGCGCTTGCGGATCACGGGTTGAGGTGACACTGCTCCCGGCCAGCCTCCATGTAGGTGTGGGCCACGGGAGGCAGTCTCTGGATTGTCGAGATCTAGAGAACAGGAAGCCATCCCGTGACCCACGAAGACATTGTGTACGACCGTCGTGTCCGCTTGATCAATTACGCCGCTGAGATCGGCAATGTCACCCGCGCATGCCGCGTGTTCGGCGTCTCTCGTAAGACCTACTACCAGTGGCTGGCCAAGGCCGAGCAGTACGGCTTGTCGGCGTTGTTGCCCAAGGAACGTCGCACTCCGCACCAGCCGAACGCGATGAGCATGGAGGAAGTCTCGGTTATCTTGGCCGAAGCGGTCGCCCGCCCGACCTTGGGGGCTCGCTCGTTGCTGCGGCACCTACACGCACGAGGGGTGCACCGCTCGGCCTCGGGAGTGGCCAAGGTCCTGCACCGGCACAACTTGGGCACTGCCAGGCTGCGCGTGGCGGCCTTGGCCTCCCTGACCGCCGCTGACTCCGGTCAGGTCACGGACGCCGCGATGGAAGGCCCGTTCGGGTTCTGCCTGTTCGCTTCTCGCCCCGGGCAAGTGGTCAGCCTGGACACCTTCTACGTCGGCCGCCTCAAAGGCGTCGGCGCCGTGTGGCAACTGACCGCGGTCGATGTCGCCACTCGGATCGCGGTGGTCCAGCTCATCGTCGGCGACAAGACCGCCGTGATCGCCGGCGCGTTTCTGTCTCACCTGAAGAAGGCCCTGCGCCACCACGGCATCACCCTCGAAGGAGTCCTGACCGACAACGGACCCGAGTTCACCGGCAAGGACTTCACTACCGCCCGGACCGCCCTGGATCTGATCCACCACCGGATCCCGCCACGCTCCCCGAACCACAACGCGGTCTGTGAACGCTTCCACGGCACCGTCCTGCGCGAGTTCTACAGACCACATTTCCACCGCGGCCGCGTCGACGACCTCGCCCTGCTCAACCGATCCCTGCAAGCCTGGCTCAACGACTACAACCACCACCGCCCCAACCACGGCGACTACATGGCCGGACGCACCCCAGTCCAAGCCAAGAAGCAACTGCAACGCCGGACCCGGCATACTGCAGCCTGACCACCCACCAACGAGTCCAGAGACGCCAACCTGTCACCCAGACCCGTGAGCCGGAAGGCCTAGACAGCACTGAATGTGTGAGATCCGCCACCCTGCTGTGCATGGGCCTTGCCCTCGCGGTCGTCGCCCTTGTCGCTGTCCCCGCACGGCGCGAGGGGCGCGACCTGCTCACGGCCCGCGGCGAAGAGGTCGTGGGCGCGCTGCGCGAGCGCAGCGACCAGGTCCGGCCGCGCCGTGCTCGCGAGGCGGCACACGGCTGACTCCTCCGGGGGCGCACTGTCGTGTCGGTGTGATCTGATGGGAACGACGACTCGCCCCTGACCGCCGGCTCTGCCCGGCAGAGGAGACTACCCGTGCGCTCCGGCCTCGACACCGCCTCGATCGACCCCACCATCCGGCCCCAGGACGACCTCTTCCGGCACACCAACGGACGATGGCTCGACCGGACCGAGATCCCGGCTGATCGCGGTCGCTATGGCACCTTCGATGTGCTCCGGGAGCAGGCCGAGGAGCAGGTGCGCGACATCATCACCGAGGTGGCCGCCTCGTCACCCGAGGCGGGCTCGGTGGCAGCCAAGGTCGGCGACCTCTACTCCAGTTTCATGGACACCGAGCGGATCGATGCCCTCGGGCTGGGTCCGATCACGGACGACTTGGCCCTCGCCGCGGCCGCACGGACTCCGCAGGACGTCGTCGCCGCATTGGGCCGATTTGCCCGCGACGGTTTCGGCGGGCTCGTCCATGCCTTCGTCAACACCGATGACCGCGACTCGAGCCGGTATGTGGTCTATCTCGAGCAAGGCGGCATCGGCCTGCCCGATGAGTCCTACTACCGCGAGGAGCGCCACGAAGGGGTGCGCGCGGCATACCGAGACCACATCGCGCGCATGCTCACGCTCGCCGCTCAACCCGACCCCCAGGCGGCCGCGGACCGCATCCTGGCGCTGGAGACGAGGCTGGCGAGCGCGCACTGGGACAAGGTGACCAACCGTGACCCGGTCAAGACCTACACCCTGGTCGATCCCGCAGGACTGGCCGAACTGACGCCGGGACTGGACTGGTCCACCTACCTGGCAGCGATGGAGGCGCCGTCGCACACTCTCGACGCGGTGATCGCCCGGCAGCCGAGCTATCTCACGGCGATGGCGACCGCCCTGACCGAGGTGGGCATGGCCGACTGGCGCGACTGGCTGCGCTGGCAGGTCGTCCATGGTTGGGCGCCCTACCTGCCGCAGGCCTTCGTCGAAGAGAACTTCGACCTCTACGGACGCACCCTGTCCGGCGTGCCCCAGATCCGCGACCGCTGGAAGCGGGGCGTCACGCTCGTGGAGGGCGCCCTCGGGGAGGCGGTCGGCCAGCTCTATGTCGAGCGGCACTTCCCCCCGCACGCCAAGACGGCAATGACCGACCTGGTCGCCAACCTCGTGACGGCCTTCGGTCAGGCCTTTGACTCCTTGGCGTGGATGGGGCCGGATACCCGAGCCCAGGCTCACGCGAAGCTGGCGGCCTTCACCCCGAAGGTGGGCTACCCGGACACGTGGAAGGACTACTCGGCCCTGACCATCGAGGCCGAGGACCTGGTGGGGAACGTCCGGCGGTCCGCGAGGGTTGAGGGCGACCGCAACCTGGCGAAGTTGGGCTCGCCGGTCGACCGCAGCGAGTGGTTCATGACACCCCAGACGGTCAATGCCTACTACAACCCCGGACTGAACGAGATCGTCTTCCCGGCGGCCATCCTGCAGCCGCCCTTCTTCGACGTCGACGCCGACGACGCGGTCAACTACGGCGGCATCGGGGCAGTCATCGGCCACGAGATCGGGCATGGCTTCGACGACCAGGGGTCACAGTTCGACGGCACCGGCAACCTGCGCAACTGGTGGACGGACGAGGACCGAGCCCGATTCACCGAGCGGGCCTCCGCCCTCATCGCCCAGTTCGACCAGCTCGAGCCCGACGATGCGCCGGGGCAGAAGGTCAACGGTGCCCTGACGGTCGGCGAGAACATCGGCGACCTGTGCGGCCTGGCGATCGGCCTGGCGGCCTATCGGATCGCGCGCGAAGGCGCGGGCGCGACGGATCTCGACGGCTACACCCCGGACCAGCGGTTCTTCCTCGGATGGGCGCAGGTGTGGCGCGGGAAGGCACGCGAGGCCGAGGCCAAGCGGTTGGTGCAGGTCGACCCGCATGCCCCCATGGACCTGCGCGCCCGGGTGGCCCGCAACCTTGACGCTTTCCACGAGGCCTTCGCCACCACCGCCGAGGACGGCATGTGGCTCGAGCCCTCCCAGCGGGTCGCGATCTTCTGACGGGTTTGGGTGACGACCGCCGGGCTGGGAGGATGAAGCGGTGAGTGCGATCGACACCCTGTGGGAGTACCTTGCCGTCGCGGTCGGCATCCTCGTCGTCCTCGGCGGCCTGACCTTCGGCCTGCTCCGTGGCAGGGCTGGGCGCACCCAGGACCTCCCTGCGCCGCCCAGCGGACAGCCGTCGACGACATCGCCGACATCGCAGGAGGCGAATGACTCGCCCACCACTGCGCCGAGTCGGGCACCGGTCGACACGCTGCCTCCGCCCGCCGAGTCGACCGAGGTCACCGAGGAAACCCTCCCACCGCCTCCCAGCCGGCCCACGGTCGAGACCCCCGACGCACCTGCTGGTCGCCTCCAGCGCCTGCGCGCGCGGCTGGCCCGTTCGAACTCCGCGCTCGGCAAGGGCCTGCTCGCGCTCCTCTCCCGGGGCCAACTCGACGAGGAGGCCTGGGAGGAGGTCGAGGACACCCTGCTCGCCGCGGACCTCGGCGTCCAGGCCACGACCGAACTGGTCGACAAGCTGCGCACCCGGGTCAAGATCGAGAACACCACGGACGAGGCCAGCGTGCGCCGCTGGCTCCACGAAGACCTGCTCGCCCTCGTCGACCCGTCGATGGACCGGTCGGTCGCCAACTCGCGCATCGAGGGGCGCCCTGCCGTCGTGCTGGTGGTCGGTGTCAACGGCACCGGCAAGACGACCACGGTCGGCAAGTTGGCCCGCGTGCTGGTCGCCGAGGACAAGGACGTCGTGCTCGGCGCCGCCGACACCTTCCGCGCGGCCGCGGCCGACCAGTTGCAGACCTGGGGGGAGCGCGTCGGCGTGCCGACGATCCGCTCGGACCGTGAAGGTGCCGACCCGGCGGCAGTGGCTTTCGACGCCGTGAAGGCCGGCGCAGAACTCGAGGCCGATGTGGTCGTCATCGACACGGCCGGCCGCCTGCACAACAAGGTCGGCCTGATGGACGAACTCGGCAAGGTCAAGCGGGTCATCGAGAAGCAGTCCCCGGTCGACGAGGTGCTCCTCGTCCTCGACGCGACCACCGGACAGAACGGCCTGCGTCAGGCCGAGGTCTTCGGCCAGGTCGTCGACGTCACCGGCATCGTGCTCACCAAGCTCGACGGCACCGCCAAGGGTGGCATCGTCGTCGCCGTCCAGCGCCAACTCGGCGTGCCGGTGAAACTGGTCGGCCTCGGAGAGGGCCCGGACGACCTGGCACCCTTCGACCCTGAGGCCTTCGTCTCCGCAATCCTCGACTGATCGTCCGTGTCCCACACAGTGGGACGGGGCCCGGGATGAAACGCAAAGGCAACCGCGCGCGCCCGACCGCAACACGGGCGTAACACGACCTGAGACCGGCCTTAACGCGAGACGCGCAGAGTCCTCGCCATGAGCATCGCAACCTTGCCCATGGCCGAGGCGCCCACGATCGACTACGCCGCGACGGCGTTCCTCATCGTCTGCGCCTCCCTCGTCCTGTTCATGACCGTCCCCGGACTGGCTCTCTTCTACGGAGGCATGTCCCGGGCCAAATCGGTCCTCAACATGATGATGATGAGTTTCGGCGCCTTCGGGGTCGTCGGGCTGATCTACGTCATCTACGGCTACTCGATGGCCTTCGGCAGCGAAGACATCGGTGGCATCATCGCCAACCCCTTCGAGAAGCTCGGCCTGGCCGGGACCGACGGGCTCGTCAACCCGTTCGGTTACGAGGGTTACGGCAACATCCCCGAGTTGATCTTCGTCGGCTTCCAGTTGACCTTCGCCGTCATCACGGTGGCCCTGATCAGCGGCGCCATCGCGGACCGGGTCAAGTTCTCCACCTGGCTGGTGTTCTCCGGCCTCTGGGTCACCTTGGCCTACTTCCCGATCGCGCACATGGTGTGGGGTGGTGGTCTGCTGTCCGGCAGTGAGTCCGGCCTGTCCTCACTGATCTTCGGGTCGACCGACGGGGCCGCCAACGTCGCGCCGATCGACTTCGCCGGTGGCACCGTCGTCCACATCAACGCCGGTATGGCCGGCCTGGTCCTCGCCCTGGTCGTCGGCAAGCGCCTCGGCTTCGGCAAGGTCGCCATGCGACCCCACAACGTGCCGCTGACCATGATCGGCGCCGGCATGCTGTGGTTCGGCTGGTTCGGCTTCAACGCCGGATCCGAGCTTGCCGCTGACGAGACCGCCGCGCTGGTGTGGGTCAACACGACCGTCGCCACGTGCGCCGCCATGGTTGGCTGGTTGCTCATCGAGAAGCTGCGTGACGGTCACGCCACCTCGATCGGCGCCGCCTCCGGCGTCGTGGCGGGTCTGGTCGCCATCACCCCGGCGTGTGGTGCGCTCTCGCCGATGGGGTCGATCATCCTGGGCCTGGTCGCCGGTGTCCTTGCCGCGTATGCCGTGGGGCTGAAGTTCCGCTTCGGTTACGACGACAGCCTCGACGTCGTCGGTGTCCACCTGGTCGCCGGCCTCTGGGGCACCGTCGGTGCCGGCCTGCTCTCCACCTCGACCGGC
>Ga0209203_1002126_pt1 | contig 13562 bp, 16 predicted proteins | sample AD_UKC109_MetaG_FD_184423 | JGI IMG/M metagenome (GOLD analysis project Ga0209203, IMG submission 184423) | Active sludge microbial communities of municipal wastewater-treating anaerobic digesters from Hong Kong - AD_UKC109_MetaG (SPAdes)... | ecosystem: Engineered > Bioreactor > Anaerobic >...
GGAACAATCCCCCCCGGTGGAAATAAAAACAGCAAGACCGGCGTTGAGATGTATGCGTTCGGCCGCTATTTCACCATGACCGGTAACCGGTTGGACAACGCGCCATTGTCGGTACAGGAAGATTCCGGCGCTCTGGCTTGGATCCATGCGACGTATATCAAACCGTCGAAACCAGAGAAAGCGGCGAAACCGAAAAAAGAAAAGCAGAGTTCGCGCTCCCGAAAATCGAAGACCGCGCCGCTTACCGACGAGGCCGTGCTCGAGCGCGCGCTTGCCGCGGATAAGGATGAATTATTCTCCAAGCTCTGGTCTGGCAGATGGGAGGAACAGTACGACTCCCAGTCCGAAGCGGATATGGCATTGTGCTGCAAGCTGGCGTTCTGGACAGGAAAAAACCGAGATCAGATGGACCGGTTGTTCCGGCAGAGCAAGCTGTACCGTGACAAATGGGACGAACGGCACCATGCCAGCGGCGCGACGTACGGGGAAGAAACGATCGCAAAAGCGCTCGATCTGGTCGCGGAATCCTTCAGCCCGGCGTCAAACGTGCCGGTGTTCGAGTTCGAGGGCAGGTATTACCGCGCCAAAGGCGATACGGTGACGCCGTTGACGAATTTTATCGTAAAACCGCTGGAGATGATCGAATCCGAAGAGGAGACGCAGCTCACGGCCGATCTGGTCACCGTGCGCGGTGAAACGTTCCGGCACTCATTCCTGACGACCGATTTTGCGAATCTGCAGCGATTCAAAAACACGCTGAATAAGCGCACGATCGCGCTAAGCTATACCGGTTCGGAGGGCGATCTGGAATTGCTGAAAGCGTTTTTGTCCGAACTGGACTGGGTGCGAAAGAAGGGCGTCCGAGCGGCCGGCATGTACTTCTATGGCGGTCGATGGGTTTACGTCGGTGGAGATCGCGCCGTCGATGGCAGTAATAATAATGTCGTTGATATCCAGCAGTTCGAGCAATACCGCGCGTCCGGGCCAGGCATCCTGGATGCAAAGCCGCTGGCAGCGGAGCAACTGCCGGAGCTTGGGAAGCTGTTGCTCGGTTATAACGAACCGGCAAAATCGGTCGCCGTGCTGGCATGGTGCGCGGGATGCTTTGTCAAAGAGCATCTCAAGAGCTTGAAGATCAAGTATCCGCATCTATTTCTGATCGGCGAAGCCGGCAGCGGCAAGAGCAACACGCTCGAGCGTGTGATCCTGCCGATCTTTTCCAAGACACGCATTGCCGCGGCGTCGCAGGTGACGCGGTTCACGATTATCAAGGAATCGACGTCTTCGAATCTACTGCCGCAGCCGCTGGACGAGTTCAAACCGTCCAAGATCGACCGGCTGACGCTGAATGTATTGCTCAACCATATGCGTAACGCATATGACGGCACAGACGGCGAACGCGGTCGCGCGGACCAGACGTCGGTGAGATATCCGCTGACGTCGCCGCTCGTGGTAGCCGGCGAAGAATCACCCGCCGAGGCGTCGATCCGGGAGCGCAGCATTGAACTGCTGTTTTCGAAGAAAGACCTGAAACCGGAAGCCCACCGGACGGCATTTGTAAAATTATCCGCCATGCCGGATGCGCTGGCGTCGTTCGGTCGTTCGTTGCTCGATGCGGCGCTGAACACAGCGGCGGTGGACGTGGAGTCGTGGTACAAAGCGGGGATTGCGCAGTTCGAGCCGGAATTGCCTTCGCGGATCCGGAACAACCTCGCCTGCTGCGTCGCGGGGCTGCGGCTGATCGAGCGGTTATGCCTGAAATCCGGACTGGATTGGTCGCAAGTATACGACATTCCGTTCGACGGCTGCGTGCAATATCTCGCATATGGCGCGAAGGAATATCTGCTCGACGGCGGAGACGCGAACAAGGGAATTATTGAACAGACGCTTGAGATCATGGCTCGTATGGGGCTTTACCAAAACGAATGGACGATCATGGAGAACCTCGATCATGTGGCCATCTGCTTCAGGCGTTGCTATGACCGCTACACGCAATACCGCCGGGAGCATGCGATCGGCGGCGAATCTCTGGAATACGCGCAGTTTCTAAAGCAGCTGAGACAATCGGATCTGTTTGTCGCGTATAAGCCGGTGCGAATCAACGGAGAACTGCGGCGAGCGTATGTGCTGGACTATGACGAGATCAAAAAACGCTGTGATGTAGCGAGTTTTGACAGCACGGCCCCAGAGCCGATCTCCCCTTGGGAATAAGAATCACCTGTTACTTGTTACTAATGTAACCTTCATTTTTAGAGCTACGCGGAAAAGTTGAACCTCTCACGCGTGCGCGCGCGTACGCGCGTGTGCGTGTATATAGCCGCAACTCTAGTTTCAGGAAGTAACACGTAACAGGTAACGGAAAGGAATCAGATGCTGGAGAAAGATATCGTCGCCGCAATCATGCGGTGGCTGAAGACGGTCTCACACTGTTTTGCGTGGAAAGAACATGGCGGGATGTACAGCACTGCCGGGATCCCCGATGTGATCTGCTGTCTGGACGGCCGGTTCTTTGCTTTCGAGGTCAAAACCCCGGAAGGCAGGTTGACCAAACTGCAGGAGCACACGGTCCAAAGAATCAAAGACGCCGGCGGCCACGCGTTTGTGGTTCGGTCGGTCGACGACGTAAAAGCCGTCCTGTGGGCGTACGCAGGAATTGAAATCTAACCAAAGGAGGATGACCCATGAATGCCAAAGAATATTTATCGCAGGCATATCGCATTGACCAGCGGATCAACAGTAAGCTGGAACAGGTGATGTCCCTGCGTGATCTGTTGGGAAAAGCGAATGTGACGCTGACGGGCATGCCCAAGACCCCGACGCCGAACCCGCACTCCATGGAAGACATCATTGTGAAGATGGTTGATCTGGAAAGCGAGATCAACGACGACATCGACACGCTGGTCGATCTCAAGGCGGAGATCATGCGCTGCATTAAGCGCGTGGACAACCCGGAGTACCAGACGCTGCTGGAGTTACGATATCTGTGCTTCAAGCGCTGGGAAGAGATCGCCGCTGAGTTGGGGTACACCCAACGGCACCTGCTGCGAATTCATGATCTTGCGCTGGAAAGCATTAGCGTACCGCTGGAGGTGGAACGATGAGTTATCAGGAAGCCTTACGCGATGGTGTGCGCATAGTAAAAACTGGTAGGAGAACGCTGTATTACCCGCGGTGCCGGTTCTGTGGCACGGAAGTCGAACAGATCAGTTATATCCCCAGAAACAAGTATGTATGCGCCGATTGTAAACCGAACATGAAGGTGCTGTTAAGAACCGGATTATTTTTTGAAAAGTCGTCACCAAATGACATTGAATGTCACTTTAGAAAGTGATCTTGTTCAAACTGCAAGAAAAGAACACAGCGGCTTCCGTATTGCGAGGGAGCCGCTGTTATTTGAAAGAGAGTGTATCATGCCAAGGAAACCGAAGCGTCCGTGTTCATATCCGGGCTGCGGCAGGCTGACCGATGGTCAATACTGCGAAGAGCACAAACGGATAGCGGAGCGGCAGTACAACCGGTACGGTCGCGATCCCGATACCAACAAACGCTACGGCCGCACGTGGAAGAAAATTCGCGCGCGGTATCTTTCACAGCACCCTCTGTGTGAACAGTGCAGGAAGGCAGGCAGGCTGACTCCTGCGGAGGAAGTGCACCACATCCTGCCGCTGGCAAACGGCGGTACGAACGACGAGAGCAACCTAATGGCGCTGTGCAAGAGCTGTCACTCAAAGATAACGGCGGCAAGCGGCAATGGCAAAGGATATTGAAAGATATATTGAGATATCTTCAAAAAGTTACCCCATGGGGTATATAAACCTCTACAGCTTTAGTTTTCGGACAACGCGGTCGGGTCACGTACAAACTTTCGCGGAAGTTTTAGGGGGAATAGCCCAATAAGTTTTTTGAGGAGGAAACCACATGGGAAGACGAGGGCCAGCGCCCGGTCAGGGCGGAAGACCGCCGAAACCGTTGGCGGAAAAGGTGCTGGATGGAAATCCCGGTAAACGAAAGCTGACAGTCGTCGAATTCCCCGGTGCCAGCGAATTCCATGGCGTGAATATGCCGCCGCCGCGGGAGATGCTCTCCGCCGTACAAAAAGACGGCAAGCCGCTCATTGCGTCGGAAATATATGAGCGGACTTGGGATTGGCTGAACGAACGAGGCTGCGCGAACATCGTCTTACCGCAGGTGCTGGAACGATATGCCATGAGCGCGGCGCGCTGGATTCAGTGTGAAACGGCGATTTCGGAGTATGGGTTTTTAGCAAGACATCCGACGACGGGGAATGCGATCCAGTCGCCGTATGTGGCTATGAGCCAGACGTATATGAGCCAGACGAACCGGCTCTGGTACGAGATCTATCAAATCGTTAAAGAAAACTGCGCAACAGGATATACCGGCGAAACGCCGCAGGACGACGTTATGGAACGCCTGCTGACCGCGCGAAAGGGGAAGTGAGTGTGGACGAAATACAGGAATTCATCCGTTCCCTCCGGTATCACCGTCTGACCAACCAGCAGCGAAAGACGCTGCGCGGGCAGGCGCTCGCGGGAAATCTCCCGGCGGCGCAGGCTGGATTACGAAAAATCGTGTCGAAAGGAACTATTCATGGTCATTCAAACACTGCCGGCCGATAAGCTCGTTCCGGCGGATTACAATCCGCGCAAAGACCTGAAGCCCGGCGACCCGGAATATGAAAAGCTGAAACGCTCGCTCATGGAGTTCGGGTATGTGGAGCCGGTCATTTGGAACAGGACCACCGGCCATGTCGTCGGCGGCCACCAGCGCCTGAAGGTCCTGATCGATACCGGCGTGACCGAGGTCGAGTGCGTGGTCGTTGAGATGAGCGGAGAAAAAGAAAAAGCGCTCAACGTCGCGCTGAACAAGATCAGCGGCGAATGGGATAAAGAAAAGCTCTCTCTGCTCATCGCCGACCTGCAGGGCGCGGATTTCGACGTATCTCTGACAGGCTTCGATGCGCCGGAGCTCGACGCGCTGTTCAAGGACGCGCAGCGCAATGGCGTCCACGACGATGATTTCGACGTTGACGCCGCGCTGAAAGAACCGGCGATGACGAAGCCTGGCGACCTGTGGCTGCTTGGCAAGCACCGGCTTATCTGCGGCGACAGTACGAAAAAAGATGTATTCGATCTGCTCATGGACGGCTGGCAGGCAAACCTTGTGGTCACCGATCCCCCTTACAATGTGAACTACGAGGGCAGCGCCGGCAAGATCAAGAACGACAATATGGCGGACTCCGCGTTCTACGATTTCCTACTGGCCTCGTTTCAGAACATGGAAGTCTGCATGGCGTCCGACGCGTCGATCTATGTGTTCCACGCGGATACGGAGGGCCTGAACTTTCGCAGAGCGTTTTCGGATGCAGGATTCTATCTGTCCGGCACATGTATCTGGAAGAAGCAGTCACTCGTACTCGGACGTAGTCCTTACCAATGGCGGCACGAACCGATTCTTTTCGGCTGGAAGAAAAAGGGCAAGCACGAATGGTACGCCGACCGGAAGCAGACGACGATCTGGGAGTTCGACAAACCGAAGAACAACCCCGACCATCCGACCATGAAGCCGGTGGAACTGCTGGCATATCCGATCTTGAATTCCAGCATGGCAAACTGCATCGTGCTTGATCCATTCGGCGGAAGCGGCAGTACCTTGATCGCCTGCGAGCAGACGGACCGCACCTGCTTTATGATCGAGCTGGACGAAAAGTTCTGCGACGTAATCGTCAAGCGGTATATTGAGCAGGTGAACGGCTCCGGCGATGTATTTCTTATCCGGAACGGCGAGCGGATTTCTTACAAAGAAATCGCCGTCTCGGCTGAGAATTAGCTTGCTATATACAGAACGTGGAGTGATATATGTACTACCGAAATTGAAGGAGGTAGACATAGGATGCAGATCAAATACCATTTGGAAGGCAGCGAACGGAAAGCGCTGCTGGCCGCCATGCGTGAAATCCTGCAGGACACGCCCCGATACTTGGGGCCGCCGAGCTTCGCGTTCACCGTCGGGCCGTACACCATCGACCGGCACGGGACGCTGAGCTGCCCGGAGGATGCGGATCCGGCGCAGATTGAAATGCTGATCCACGAACTGGAGCACGACGGATTCATCGGCGAGCGCGTCGGCGAATCGGCGCAAACGCAGGAGCGTACCACGGTTGAAGCGACGGAGGAACCGGACCGATTGGCGATTGAGATGCCGAAGGACGGCATGACGCCGGCCGCGCTGGAGAACCTGCGGCGGCTGGTAGCAAGCAAAGCTACACTGCTGAAGAAAGCGCTCGGCACGGACAGCCTGCCGATTACAGAGCATTCGGATCGGATCGAGTTCGGGTGGTTTCGCCCGACCGACGAGCAGGCGGAGATCGGAGCTTATTACCAACTGGTGCAAAAACTTTGCGAAATGGCGAAAACGCAGAAGCGCGTAACTGCCACCGAACAGCCGGTGGAGAATGAAAAATACGCGTTCCGCTGCTTCCTTCTGCGGCTCGGATTCATTGGAGCGGAGTACAAGGAGTCGCGGAAGATTCTGCTGAAGAACCTTTCCGGCAATTCAGCGTTCAAAGACGCACGGGAAACGGAGGCGGACGCATGAACGGAATTCATCCCGACCTGTTGAAGCAGATGAAAGAGTATTACCGCCCGGGGACGCGCGTTATGTTAATCCGCATGCGCGACCCATACACGAACCTCCGGCGGGGCGATCGTGGAACGGTGACCTGCGTCGACGACGTCGGTACCATACACGTTGCGTGGGACCGCGGCAGTTCTCTGGGTGTGGCGTTCGGCGAGGACGAATGCCGGAAGATTGAGGAGGAGAACCATGAGTAACCGCTTGCTGATCGCTTACGGCAGCAATGTGAACCGCAAGCAGATGGCGCATCGGTATCCGACGGCAAAGCTGATCGGCGCGTCGACGCTGCGAAATCACCGGCTGCTGTTTCGGGGGCCGCATGCCGCGGCAGTGGCGAACGTGGAAGCCCTGAAAGGTCACAGCGTTCCGGTTCTGGTATGGGAAATCACGCCGGCCGATGAAACGGCACTCGACAGGTACGAGGGATTCCCGTACCTGTTCGAAAAACGGCAGTTCCGAATCCGGCTCGATGGCAAGCTCGTCAGTTGCATGGCGTATGTTATGACCGGTGACCATCCGCTTGGGAAACCGAGCGCTTTTTATTACAGCGAGATACTGGAAGGATACAAAGACGCTGGTTTCGATGTGGACGTCCTGCGCACCGCGGTCAGCGAGTCGGCTGAGACCACAGAGGACTAAATACCATTCGCATTGCCATGAAGGCTTCCATTTCGGAGGCCTTTTTTCGTTGGGAGGGAGGCGGCGTCGATTCGAAAACTCAGGAAATACATGCCGACTCGCTTCATGTCGCGAAACTCGGTTTACGATAAAATGAAGGCTGACTTTGCCGTGGACTTTATCGAATGCCTGTCTCATACCAAGGGAACGTGGGCCGGGAAGCCGTTTCTGCTGATCGATTGGCAGGAGCGGATCATTCGGGATCTTTTCGGAGTAGTTAAGCTGAATGGGTATCGCCAGTTCAATACGGCGTATATCGAAATACCAAAGAAAAATGGCAAGTCGGAGCTTGCAGCCGCTGTCGCGCTGCTTTTGACCTGTGGGGATAATGAAGAGCGCGCTGAGGTGTATGGCTGCGCCGCCGACCGGCAGCAGGCGTCGATCGTATTCGAAGTGGCAAAGGACATGGTCACCATGTGCCCGGCGCTGTCGAAACGAGTGAAGATATTAGCGTCGCAGAAGCGGCTCATATACTTACCAACCGGAAGCTACTACCAGGTGCTATCCGCCGACGTTGCGAATAAGCACGGCTTCAACACGCACGGCGTCATCTTCGATGAACTGCATACACAGCCGAACAGGAAGCTCTTTGACGTTATGACCAAGGGCAGCGGCGACGCGCGCATGCAGCCGCTATATTTTCTGATCACAACGGCCGGCGACAATACCAACTCGATCTGCTGGGAAGTGCATTCGAAGGCGAAGGACATCATTGACGGCAGGAAGACGGACGCGACGTTCTATCCGGTTATCTACGGAACGGAAGAGAACGATTTCTGGACAGACCCCAAGGTGTGGCGGAAGGCCAACCCGTCGCTCGGGATCACGATCGGGAAAGATAAAGTTCAGGCGGCGTGCGAGAGCGCGCAGCAGAACCCCGCCGAGGAAAACGCGTTTCGCCAGCTTCGCCTGAACCAGTGGGTGAAACAGTCGATCCGCTGGATGCCGATGGATGTATGGGACAAATGCGCGTTTGCGGTTGACCCGGAGGAACTGGCCGGCCGTGTCTGCTACGGTGGCCTCGACCTTTCGTCCAGCACGGATATCACGGCGTTTGTGCTCGTGTTCCCGCCGCTGGATGAAACGGACAAATACCTGATCTTGCCGTTTTTCTGGATCCCGGAGGAGAACATCGATCTGCGGGTCCGGCGTGATCATGTGAACTACGATCTTTGGCAGAAGCAGGGCTTCCTGCAAACGACCGAAGGCAACGTTGTACATTACGGGTTCATTGAGACGTTTATTGAACAGCTCGGTATGAAATACAACATCCGCGAGATCGCGTTCGACCGCTGGGGCGCGGTGCAGATGGTGCAAAACCTCGAAGGCATGGGATTCACGGTCGTTCCATTCGGTCAGGGCTTCAAGGACATGTCGCCTCCGACGAAGGAGCTCATGAAGCTGACGCTGGAACAGAGGATCGCGCACGGCGGTCAGCCGGTGTTGCGTTGGATGATGGACAACATCTATATCCGCACCGACCCTGCCGGAAATATCAAGCCGGACAAAGAAAAAAGTACCGAGAAAATCGACGGTGCTGTGGCAACGATTATGGCGCTGGACAGAGCGCTCCGCTGCGGCAACGACAATGGGGCTTCCGTCTATGATAACCGGGGCCTTTTATTGATCTGACTGCGGTTCTTCAGCAACATCTTCGGTGATTAATTTACCGGTTTTTTCATAACGCAGACCTTCCTTGGAACTGATCAGTTTCTCACCGAGGACATATTTTCCGTGGTAGAAATCGGAGATGTTCATTTCAAGGGCCTCAATCACACGGCAGACAATCTGGAATGAAGCTGTTTGAATATCACGATCCCCGCTTTCAAATCGTTGATAACTTTGCAGCGGGATCTTTGCTTTCTCTGCTACCTGACTCTGCGTCAAACCGAGAATGACTCGACGCTCACGCAATATTCCGTCGTTCTTCAGATGAGCAACCTGAAAGCCGTCGAGACTAAAATTCTCCATATTGAATACCCCCAAATTGAATTACATCCAGCTGGATGTAAAAATAGTACAGCCAATTGGATGTAATGTCAAGATCAAAAAAAGCCAGATGGCTGCATTTCTAAGGAGAGAGTGTGGATGAGCTTTTTCACAAGTATTTTCCATTCCCGCGACAAGCCGAAAAACTATTTGAGCAGCAGCTTCTACAGTTTCTTCTTCGGTGGCACGTCGAGCGGGAAGCCGGTGAACGAAACGACCGCCATGCAGATGACGGCGGTGTACTCCTGCGTGCGGATTCTGTCGGAAGCCGTGGCTGGACTGCCGCTGAACGTCTACCGCTACAACAATACCGGCGGTAAAGAGAGAGCACTGAAGCATCCACTCTACCGGCTGCTGCACGACGAGCCAAATCCCGAGATGACGAGCTTTGCGTTTCGGGAAACGCTCATGAGCCACCTGCTCCTTTGGGGTAATGCCTATGCGCAGGTGATTCGAAACGCCAGAGGCGAGGTGATTGCGCTCTACCCGCTCATGCCGGACAAAATGACAGTCGACCGCGATAATAACGGCCGGCTTTTTTATTTGTACCAACGCGGAGCAGAGGACGCGAAAGCGGTCGGAAACGACAGGCGGGTTTATTTACCGCCTTCGGACGTGCTTCACATCCCCGGCCTCGGGTTCGACGGCCTGATCGGATATTCTCCGATCGCCATGGCGAAGAACGCGATCGGCCTGGCCATGGCCACGGAAGAGTACGGCGCGAAATTCTTCGCCAACGGTGCGGCCCCGTCCGGCGTGCTGGAGCACCCGGGTACGATCAAAGACCCGCAGCGCGTACGCGACAGCTGGAATGCGGCGTATCAGGGAAGCAGTAACGCACATAAGATCGCCGTGCTTGAAGAGGGCATGAAGTATACGCCCATCGGCATTTCGCCCGAGCAGGCTCAGTTTCTCGAAACACGGAAGTTCCAGATCAACGAGATCGCACGCATCTTCCGCGTGCCGCCGCACATGCTGGCAGACCTTGAAAAATCGTCGTTCAGCAACATCGAACAGCAGTCGCTCGAGTTCGTGAAATATACGCTCGATCCCTGGGTCGTGCGTTGGGAACAGAGCATGTGTCGGGTGCTTCTCTCCGAAAGCGAGAAGCCGGCATACTTCATTAAATTCAACGTCGACGGGCTTCTCCGCGGCGATTACGCCTCCCGCATGAGTGGGTACGCGACCGCGCGGCAGAACGGCTGGATGAGCGCAAACGATATCCGTGAACTCGAAAATCTCGACCGCATTGCGCCGGAACTTGGCGGGGATCTGTATCTCATTAACGGCGCGATGACAAAACTTCAAGACGCAGGGCTTTTCGGGAATGCCCAGCAGAAAAAGGGGGATTCTTCTTGAAACGACAATTTTGGAACTGGGTGCGAAACGAGGATGGCACCCGCACATTGACCCTCGACGGCGTGATCGCCGAGGAATCGTGGTTCGACGACGATGTCACCCCGAAAGCGTTTAAAGAACAATTGAACGCCGGAACGGGTGACGTTGTTGTATGGATCAATAGTCCAGGTGGCGATTGCGTCGCGGCAAGCCAGATCTACACCATGCTCATGGAGTACAAAGGCAGCGTCACCGTTAAAGTCGACGGCATCGCGGCGAGCGCCGCATCTGTTATTGCCATGGCGGGCACCGAAGTGCTCATGGCTCCGACGAGCTTACTGATGATCCATAATCCGCTGACCGTGGCCATCGGCGACAGCGAAGAAATGCAGAAAGCGATCGCCATGCTGGACGAGGTGAAAGAAAGCATCGTCAACGCGTATGAGCTAAAAACAGGACTGTCCCGGGCAAAGATTTCGCACCTCATGGACGCAGAAACGTGGATGAACGCGCAGAAGGCGATCGAGCTTGGTTTTGCCGACGGCGTGTTGACACGCGAAGCGGCGCTGCCCGAGGACGATATTCCGGTCAACAGTTATCAGTTCAGCCGTCGGGCGGTGACGAACTCGCTACTGAGTAAATTGCAGCATATCCGAGCAGAAAAAGAAACCGGCAACGAGGAAACACCGCCGAACGAACCGCCCGCAGAACCGAAATATCTTGTAGAGCCGCTGATTCAGCGGCTCAATCTTTTGAAAGTATGAGGAGGAAATCACATGAACCGTATTCAAGAACTCCGCGAAAAGCGCGCCAAGGCGTGGGACGCGGCAAAGGCGTTTCTCGATACCAAGCGCGGTACGGACGGCCTGCTGTCCGCCGAGGACGTGGCCACATATGACAAAATGGAGGCCGACGTCGTCAATCTCGGTAAAGAGATCGACCGGCTTGAACGACAGGCGGCGTTGGACGCCGAACTGAATAAGCCCACCGCCGACCCTCTGACGAACAAGCCCGCCGCTAACGGTATGGATACGAAATCCGGCCGCGCATCCGATGAGTACAAAAAGGCGTTCTGGAACGTCATGCGCGCAAAGAATCCGCGCTATGACGTGGTCAACGCGCTTCAGATCGGTACCGACAGCGAGGGCGGGTATCTTGCGCCTGACGAGTTCGAGCGCGTTTTGATCGATTCGCTCGAGGAAGAGAATATCTTCCGTAAGCTCGCGCGGGTGATCCAGACATCGAGCGGCGATCGCAAGATTCCCGTCGTGACGACGCACGGCTCCGCGTCCTGGCTGGATGAAGAAGAACTCGTACCTGAGAGCGATGAAGCGTTCGGTCAGACCTCGATCGGCGCGTTCAAACTCGGCACGTTTATCAAGGTATCGGACGAACTGCTCAACGACTCCGTGTTCGATCTGCAGAGCTATATCACGACGGAGTTCGCGCGCCGGATCGGGCATAAGGAAGAGGAAGCCTTCTTCATCGGAGATGCGGACGGTAAACCGACTGGTATCTTCCACACGACCGGCGGCGCGCAGGTCGGCGTTACCGCGGCGGCGACGGCGGCAATTACCGTCGACGAAGTGCTTGACCTGTTCTACAGCCTGAGATCGCCGTATCGGAAGAAGGCCGTTTTCGTCATGAACGACGCGACGGTGAAGGCGATCCGTAAGCTGAAAGATGGACAGGGCCAGTATCTCTGGCAGCCTGCGCTGACAGCCAACACGCCTGATTCGATTTTGAATCGTCCGGTGCAAACGTCTGCCTATGTTCCGACGATCGCGGCGGGCGCAAAGTCGATCGCGTTCGGTGACTTCTCCTACTATTGGATCGCTGACCGGCAGGGACGCTCCTTCAAACGCCTAAATGAGCTGTTCGCCACTACGGGCCAGGTTGGCTTCATGGCGACGCAGCGCGTCGACGGCAAGCTCATCCTACCGGAAGCGATCAAGGTCCTGCAGCAGAAAGCGTAAGAGGATACGGACATGGAATATAACGCAAAGAACTATATGGCGCAGGGCGGCGACCGGCTGGTGATCGGCGGATCGCTCGAAATTCTGGAGGGGGCCTCGGTGACGGGGCTTCCTCCCACTGCGGTTACGCCGGCGACGGAAGAAGCGCTCGGCGGCGTGCTTGCGGCGGCAAAGGCGGAAACTGATACTTTGGAAGCGAAGATCGGAGAGGATCATAAGCTCTACGTATCGCCGTATACGCTTCCTGCGGCGGAAGCAGCTGCGCTGGGCGGCGTCCTGCTTGCGGCGAACCAGGCAGCCAGCACGGCGACGGAGCTATCCGGACTCGTTACTGAATTCAATACGCTGCTTGCCGCGCTGAAGGCAGCCGGGATCATGGCGGCGGACGAGTAACGATATGAGCACGCTGCTGGAGAAGGTCAAAGCGAATCTGATCCTCGATCATACGGAGGATGACGAACTGCTGCAGCAGTATATCGACGCGGCGGTTTCCTACGCGGAAGGCTATCAGCATTTGACCGTTGGAACGTACGAAGCGGCGGTCATGCCGCCGACGACCGAACAGGCCGTGATCATGCTCGCCTCCCATTTCTACGAGAGCCGGGACGGCAGCACGGGCGGATTTTTCGCCGATAACGTGCAGGCCGGACAGCAGGTATGGAACGCAGTGAATACGCTGCTCCGGCTCGATCGGGACTGGAAGGTCGGCGTATGAGCTTTGGCAAGATGAACATACGTATCTCGATTGCAGAGGAAACGGTAACAAAAGACGCGGATGGTTTCGCAACAAAAACCGATATCATCCTCGCTTCTCCCCACGCCTATCGGGAAGGGCGGCACGGTTCCCAGAAATGGGTCAACCGTGCCGCTTTTTCCGAGGCGACCGATCTGTTCCGATTCCGGGTCATCCCCGGACTGACCGTTACG
>Ga0209203_1002127_pt1 | contig 13556 bp, 14 predicted proteins | sample AD_UKC109_MetaG_FD_184423 | JGI IMG/M metagenome (GOLD analysis project Ga0209203, IMG submission 184423) | Active sludge microbial communities of municipal wastewater-treating anaerobic digesters from Hong Kong - AD_UKC109_MetaG (SPAdes)... | ecosystem: Engineered > Bioreactor > Anaerobic >...
GCCTTTTGTTGTGTTTCCTGTTATTGGTGTAACATATTGAAACATAACAAATTGCAGCGCATTTGTCAACCTCATGCACTCTGTTTATTGGTCTATGCTATACGGTAATAAGTTTTCGGATGGGGTCTAGCTGATTATGGATGTTGAGTAGAATTCTCTAAAATCAGCCAAGGTCTTCACGCAGCTTTTTTTCAAAGGCAAGGATCTTTTTTTTCTCTCTCTCTTTGGACGGTCGCGCTGGAATTCCTTTATAAATCATCCATGGAAGAAGATTCCGTGTGACCAGCGAACAGCTTCCTACGGTTGCGCCCTCACCAAGAGTGATACCTGGGTGCACAACTGTATTAGTGCCGAGGAGAGAGTGCTTCTCAAAAATGACACTGGAAAAATGCAAATCAGCGTGATATGAAGTTGGAACAGTAGGGTTTGTTAATCCGCTACCTGTGTAATCGTCAGAGCCACATATCACGCGACATCCCGCGGCGATGCCAGAAAAATCCATGAAAACGCATTTTGATTTAGAACCACCAATAATGCTGCAATGTGGGCCTATGTGAACATAATCATGTATGACAAGTTCAGTTGTAATGTAAACGAATCCATCGATGGCTACGTGATTACCAATTGAAACGAGTTCTGGGTATCTGAAAAATGCTGTATCAGAAATCCTGACATCTGCACCGCAGGAACGGAAAACACTGGTATCAATGAGATTCATAAGCAACGCCAATCCTGTCGATTTGCACAAAGATCAAGCTACAATCCACCTGATACAGTTATTGCAGTGCCCGTAATATAACTATTGGCTTCTAACATGATGAGTATTGAAACGAGTTCTAGTGGATCACCTAGCTTCCTCTCTGGAATTCTGTCCAAAATCCCTTCCATTACTTGATTTGGAATAGAATCCGTGAGGCCTGCATTCATATAGCCAATTTCCAAGAGATTAGCAGTAATTCCTTTTGTAGCATTTTCAGAGGCAACAACTTTCATCAGGCCTTTCAAGCCCTCTTTTGAGGCACTGTACGCTACGGTTCCAATAGACCCCAGCCTGCCAGCAACAGAACCAGCGTATGCGAAACGCCCATAGCCAGATTCTCTCATTACAGGTAAGAATGCTCTTGTAATGTGAAAAGCACCTGTAAGGTTTGTCATAATCACTTTTTCCCAATCGCAAGGAGTAGTTTTATGGGCCATCGAGCTTTTTGATATGCCTGGAAGGTATACTACAAAAAGATCGTTTGACAAAGATTGGCTTACTGCGGCCAGTTGGAGGCAATCATCGTAGTTTTCTACATCGCACCTAAAGCTTTTCATAGCGGGAAGCAACTCCACGGGATTCTGATTGTATGAACACAAAACTCTTCTACCTAAATCACTCAATCCAGTTGCTACTATTTTCCCCAGAGATGAAGAACCACCAATAACAACATAAAGTGGGTGATTCATGAAGTCACCAGCGCAACAGGGAGGCGCCCCATGTCCACCCTGCACCAACAGCAACAAAGGCGACAAGATCACCTTGTTCAATGCAGCCTGTTGAGTTGACTTCATCAAGAAGTAAAGGAATAGTGGCACTGGAGGTGTTGGCATAACGATCCATGTTTGTGTGGAACTTCGAGAATGGAATGCCAATTCGCTTTGCGCTTTCCTTTAAAATGTTTATGCTGGGTTGATGCGGTATGACATGTTTTATGTCATCAATGGAAACTCCAGATGAGTTGATTACATGCAAGAGTGCCTCTGGTATAACTTTTACTGCTGTCTCAAAAACAGATCTCCCATTCATCTGAAAATAGTGCAAACCATCAGAAACGGTTTTCTGTGTCGGGGGCATTTCCGAACCACCTGCAGGAACCGTAAAAGACTCGTAGCCATTTCCATCAGAATACAATCGCGAGCAGAGAAAACCTGTATCATCAAGTGTGTCCGATAGCACCACGGCTCCAGCCCCATCGCCAAAGAAAACACAATCACGCCTTCTCCAATCAATTATCTTGGAGAAAGTATCAGCGCCTATTACTAAAACCTTCCTGGACATACCTGTTCCAACAAATTGAGCACCAATTGTTAAACCATAAATAAAACCTGCGCAGACTGCATTGATATCGAAAGCAGCAGCCCTGACAGCCCCTAACTTAGCCTGAACCTTTGGTGCAGTAGCAGGAGCTATTCTATCTGGGGTCGCAGTTGCTAGTATGATCATATCAAGTTCATCAGCCTGAACACCCGCGTTTTGCAAAGCTTTTTCAGCAGCCGCATAAGCAAGGTCAGAAGTTGCACAATCTGAACCTGCAATATGCCTTTCTCTAATACCCAAGTTCTCTTGTATCCAAGTGTCATTGGTTGAGACCAGTTTCTCGAGTTCTATATTGGTAACAACTCTCTCAGGCGTATAACTACCAGTGCCAATTATCTTGACTCTTTTCACCATAGATTCTTGAGCCACTCTCAATCCTCCTTGTATCACTCCATGTATAAAGCAGAATAATACATAAACACAAGTACTTACCAGCCAGCGACAACAGAGTTGACAATTATACCTAACTGCTCGTCGTTTAGGTCGTTTCTACAAGGAATAGAAACCTGCGACTCATCAAACAACGCTTGATTCGGAAGATCGTTCCTTTCTCCGCCAAAAAGAGAATTCCTGTCTATTCTCTGATGCCAGACCGCAGCTTCAACACCTCTGGATTTAAGAGCCCGTATGAAATCCAACCTTCGTTCAACTCTAACGGTGAAAAGCCAAGTGGAGCTTGTTCGATCTGGCTTCTCTTCAAGCAAAGCCAAGCCGGGAACACTGGCCAACGCGTTTCTATAAATCTTGTTCAGCGTTTGGCGTCGCTCATGCGCAGCCGGGAAATACTCCAGCTGCGCAATTCCCATTGATGCGGCAATATCGTTCATGTGGTACTTATAACCAAGCTCTGATATATCCCATTCAGGTTGACCCAAAGGAGAAGGCTTACGGTTAGCGCGGTCTATCCCAAACCATCTGCGACGGTAAGCCGCTTTGTAGTCTTGATAATCCTTTGCAACAAGCATACCCCCATCTCCAGTTGTGAGTTGCTTGATGGCCTGAAAAGAGAATATTGAGAAATCTCCTAGTGAACCGACCGGCTTTCTTTTGTAGGTTGCTCCGAGAGCATGGGCTGCGTCCTCGATAACGGAAAGACTATGTTTTTTTGCTATCTGGTCGATCTCATCCATATCACAGGGATAACCTCCATAGTGAACAGGAATAATGGCCTTTGTTCTTTCTGTGATTCTGTGCTCAATGTCATCTGGATCTATGTTCGGTCCTCCAGGCTGTATGTCGGCGAATACGGGAACGCCTCCAGCCATCATAACAGAAGTAGCTGTGGCGACGAATGTTTGGGCAGGGACAATAACCTCATCTCCGGGGCCCACTCCTGCCCCAAGAACCGCAAGATGCAGTGCTGCCGTCCCACTGTTAACGGCAAGAGTGTGTTTAACATCGAAATGACTCGAGAAAGCTCGTTCAAACTCTCGGACATTCTTGCCTTCGCTGAGCCAGCCATCCCGCAAAGTTGCTGCTACCCGATCAACAACAGCAGCTGGAACAAATGGATTGAAGATTGGGATCACTTTGTGCCTCTCATTAAACGCTCTCAGCTTTCAATGGTACTATAGACCAATCTACAATAGGTCGAACCAAACCCGGAATTGGCTTACCCCATCCGGAGCGAACGCTGCCAGGCTCTCCAGTGTCTATAACCTGGAAGGCGGCAGCATCATGCTCAAGAAAATGGATTTGATAGACTGGAGATCTTGTGCTGACTTCAGCGCAGATTCGAACAACACCCTCGGCAAGAAGATTGCCAGGAATAGTAAATGTTGCTTTGAATATACCTTTTCTGTAAATCGACTGTGTGTTATTCAAATCAGCGGCATTGAACAGGTGTTGACCCTGATCCGAAAAGAAGCTTAGTGCACACAGGAGATTGACAGGATCCTCAGTTACTTGAAACACCATATTAATGTCAACGGGATAACGGATATCAACAGAGTCTGTGTGGTTCCCAGCTTGTTTTACGCTAACAGAAAGCAATCTGGCTATAGCGTCCCCCGGTGCAGTTTCCAAGTCCCAAGTACGGTCTCCCATTTTGTTTCCGCCGCCGGTCAAGTACATGCTGGTGACAACATCTGCTTTGCCGTCTGCTATAATTCTCCCTGAGTCAAGAAGAATTGCTCTTTGACAAAGCCTTGTGACCGCTGCCATCTGGTGACTAACAAACAAAACAGTGCGCCCGCCTTTCGCTACATCGCTCATCTTGCCAAGGCACTTCTTCTGAAATTCAGCGTCACCAACTGCCAGAACTTCGTCAACTATAAGAATCTCAGGCTCAAGGTGTGCTGCGACTGCAAACGCAAGACGAACATACATACCAGATGAGAAGCGCTTCACAGGTGTATCAAGGAACTTCTCTACTTCAGCAAAAGCGACGATTTCATCGAACTTTCTCTGTATCTCATTGCGCGTCATGCCGAGAATCGCGCCATTAAGAAAAATGTTCTCTCGACCGGATAACTCTGGATGGAAACCGGTTCCCACCTCAAGGAGACTGGCTGCTCGGCCCCTCATGGTTATCTTTCCCTCTGTTGGTGGGGTAATCTGAGAAAGAATCTTCAGAAGCGTACTTTTCCCGGCACCGTTACGGCCGATTATTCCGATAGCTTCGCCTTCACTAACATTGAAAGAGATGTTCCTCAAAGCCCAGAAGTCATTCTGTTTTGGAAGGACATGCTCTTTTCTAAGAAGAATGTTGAAGATGTGCTGAGTCTTGCGTGAGATGCTGTCTCGAAGACAAAGATATTTCTCTTGGTGTGCCCCGATTCTGTACTTTTTTCCAAGATCTCTAATCTCGATTATCGGCTTACTCATCATGCAATATCCGCGAAGTAGCGTTCTGTCGAACGGAAATAGCGCAAGCCCATCAGCAGATAGACAAAACTCATCAATAATGATATCCACATTGCAGGCCAGTCAAAAGCTGAGTTCCCTAAAAGCCCAGCACGGGCATTAGAGATAACTCCTGACATTGGGTTAAGCCAGGTCATGGCAATTTTTGCCCAAGGATATTTGTCAAGCATTGATACGGGGTAGATAACAGGTGTAACATACATCAGTGTTTGAATCAAAAAGGGCAAAGCATACCTGACATCTCTGTATTTAACATTGATTGCAGAGAGAAACAAACCAATTCCCAAGGAACACATTACGGTTGTCATCAGAAGAACAGGGAACATTAGTAGACCAGTAAGCCCGGGGGAGAAGCCATACCAAATCATCATTCCTGCGAGAATAATCAAAGCAATGAAGAAATCGACAAATCCTGTAGTAGCAGCAGTGGCCGGGAGAATCAGACGGGGGAAATAGATTTTTTGCACCAAGGTCGCATTTGCCACCAGTGAGTTACTGGCATGGCTTACTGTATTTGAGAAGTATAGCCAGATAAGCTGCCCAGTATACAGAAAGATGGGATATGGAGTGCCATCTCCGCTTTCAATGCCCGCCATTCGGTTAAAAATGAAAGAAAAAATGACCATTGTTGTAAGCGGTTGCAGAACAGCCCAAACAATTCCGAGCGCAGTCTGCTTATATCTGACAGACACATCGCGCCACGCCATAACCAGAAACAGATCTCTAAAGCGCCAAAGTTCATGCCAGTTAATCTTACCTAGACGACTAGGTGGCAAAATATCAAACTCTCTATGCACTGCGCATCCCTTGCAAGGTTAGTTCTAACATATATTGCAAAGAAGTATTCTACCTTTGAAGGAACAGGATGGCAAGCGCGACCATGGTTTTTTTTGTGAGAAATGGCGTTTGTGTATTATGCCATAAAGATTATGAATATTGTAAAATGACAGAATAGAGTAATGCAATTCAGAATGGAGAGTTTTGACATGCTTAAAGGCAAACGGGTTCTGATCACCGGCGGCACTGGTTCTCTTGGCAAAGTCCTCACTAAAAGGATACTGTCCGGGGAAATTGGAGTGCCTGATAAACTTACTATTCTTTCTCGTGATGAAGCCAAACAGCACTTCATGCGTGTTGAGTATGAAAACTCAATGGCGGCGACAGATGAGATTATCTACAGCAACTTCAAGCGTCTTCTCGAGTTCCGAATTGGAGATGTAAGGGATTTCCATTCTGTTGCATCTGCTGTTAAAGACGCGGATGTTGTCTTCAGCGCAGCCGCTTTAAAGCAGGTTCCTACATGTGAATACTTCCCCTTCGAAGCTGTTCGCACGAACATTGCGGGGCCTGAGAACCTTGTTCGTGCAATTCAGGAGCATGGGCTCGATGTTGAGACTGTTGTTGGAATCTCTACAGACAAGGCTTGCAAGCCTGTTAATGTAATGGGAATGACAAAGGCCATTCAGGAAAGGGTGTTCATTCAGGGGAACATGAGGTGCCCAAAAACACGCTTTGTCTGTGTCCGTTACGGCAATGTGCTTGCTTCCCGTGGGTCTGTGATACCTCTGTTTCACAAGCAGATTCAGAGTGGAGGGCCTGTTACAGTTACCACCTCTGATATGACCCGGTTCCTGTTGAGCCTTAATCAGGCAGTTGATGTAATCTTCGCAGCCCTTGCCAATGCCAACCCGGGTGAGACATACATTCCCAGGGTGCCCTCAGCCAGGATGACTGACCTTGCTGCTGTTCTGATTGGTGACAGAGACATTGAGGTTAAGATTACCGGGATCAGGCCCGGGGAAAAGATACATGAGATACTTGTTTCTGAAGAAGAGTCTTTCATGACTGAAGACAGGGGTGAGTATTACTCAATCGCACCTATTCTGCCGGAAGTTCTCGGTGGGCGCGAGATCACCCGAGCCCTGGAAACAGAATACAGTTCCCGGGATTCCATTATGACTCGGGAAGAGCTGCATTCACTGCTTGAGGGTTATGGCCTGCTGGTAGAACAGCAGACAGGCAATGGAGAAGGCGAGCTGCTTCGATGAGGGTAGTAACCGTACTGGGAACCAGGCCGGAGATAATCAGGCTCTGTAATGTGATAGAGAAGCTTGATGAGTTCTGTGACCATGCTTTGGTACATACCGGGCAGAACTATGACAACAAGCTCAGTGATGTGTTCTTTGCAGACTTGGGAGTGCGCAAACCGGACATATACCTGGGTGTAGACACTTCCTCATTTGGGGCGCAGATAGGCCAGATCATAAGCGGTTGTGAAAAGGTGTTCCTGGCGAAGAAGCCCGATGCTGTTCTGATACTAGGAGACACCAACAGCGGTCTCTCCGCATTCGTTGCCAAGAGAATGGGAATCCCAGTATACCACATGGAGGCCGGCAACCGCTGTTATGATGACAGGGTGCCTGAAGAGGTCAACCGCAGGGTGATTGACCACTCCAGTACTGTTCTTATGCCTTATACCAACAGAAGCAAAGATAACCTTGTTGCAGAGGGCATACATTCTCGGCGGATCTATGTTACCGGCAACCCTATTTATGAGGTGCTTAACAGGTTTGAAGACCGGATCGAGGCTGCATCTGCCATGGGTGAATATGGAGTTGCTCCGGGTGAGTATTTCCTGGCAACCCTTCACAGGGCAGAGAATGTGGATCTTCCGGATCGGCTGGCCGGTTTTGCCAGGGCTCTGGAAATGGTGCGGGATAAACACGGGCTGCCGATGATAGTCAGCACTCACCCCAGAACAAGGAACAAGCTTGAGTCTTTCGGGTTGTCTGACTCCCTGGGTGAGGTGAAATACATGGAGCCGATGGGTTTCTTTGACTTCGTCAATCTGGAGAAGAATGCAAGATGCGTTCTGTCAGACAGTGGGACGGTGCAGGAGGAGTGCTGCATCTTTGGTGTGCCAACAGTAACATTGCGTGATGTTACTGAAAGGCCCGAAACAATTGACTGCGGTAGCAATGTGCTTGCGGGGGGTTCCCCTGATAAGATCCTTGCCCTTACTGAAATGGTTACACGGGTTGCTCCAGACTGGAACCCCCCGGCGGAGTATCTGGTGCCGGATGTGTCATCAACAGTGCTGAAGATAGTAACGGGGTATCTCCATGGTAAATAAAGTTCTTGTGCTTGGCGGAGACGGTATGCTGGGGCATAAGGTGTTCCAGGTGTTCAATGAAGAGCATGAAACCCATGCTTCATTCCTGACCCATGGCCATTATGCCTCTGCATTTCCAACATACCGTGATGTGCCTGCTTCAAGGATACACCTGGGAGTTAACGCCCTTGATAATGCTGTCCTTGAGCAGCTGGTTACTGATTTTAACCCTGATGTGGTGGTTAACTGCATAGGCCTCATTAAGCAGCTTAAAGAGGCTTCAGACTATGTGCTGGCCATTCGAATGAACTCTCTGCTGCCTCATAGTCTCGCCGGGATTTGCTCCGCTGCCGGGGCAAGGCTGGTGCATGTTAGCACCGATTGTGTTTTTTCAGGCAACAAGGGGAACTACACTGAAAAAGACCCTTCTGATGTTATGGATATTTACGGTAAATCCAAATCCCTTGGTGAGGTTGACTACTCACCCCATCTCACTGTGCGTACTTCAATTATCGGCAGAGAATGGGTAAGGTCAACGGCTCTTCTGGAGTGGTTCCTGTCACAGCGGGGCAAAACCGTTAAGGGATTTAAGAATGCAGTTTATACAGGCTTTACAACTGAAGCCATTGCTAGGCTTATCAGGAGAACCGTGGTTGAAAGACCGGATATGACAGGCCTCTGGCATGTTTCCAGCGACTCTGTAACGAAACTGGAACTGCTGTTGAAACTAAAGGAAGCCTGGAATATTGATATTGAGATAGTTCCCTTTGATGACCCTCCCTGCGACAGAAGCCTGGATTCTTCACGATTCTTTGGTGAAACAGGTTTTGAAAGACCCTCATGGGAGTCTATGATCAATGGCCTTGTTAATGACCCAACCCCGTATGAGGAATGGCGGGAACGGAATCGCAATATCCCTGACTGATATGAAAGGGCACTGATTTGAAAGCACTAGTAACAGGCGGAGCTGGCTTCATAGGATCGAACATTTCGCTAAAGCTTCTTGAAATGGGTTACGAAGTTATAATTCTTGATAACTTGAGCAGCGGCTTTGAATCCAACATACCAGGGCAAGCATATTTCATTAAGGGTTCCGTTGTTGATGGCAAGGCAGTGAAAGAAGCTGCTTCAGGAGTTGATTACATTTTTCACCTGGCAGCCAGCGTTGGCAACAAGAGATCGATAGATGACCCCATCTATGATGCTACTGTGAATGTACTGGGCACCTTGAATGTGCTTGAAGCCGCCCGTTCGAATAACATTAAGAAACTTGTATACAGCTCTTCAGCAGGAATCTTCGGGGAGCTGAAAACTATCCCCATAGGGGAAGACCACCCCCAGGAACCTGATTCCCCATATGGCGTAAGCAAACTGGCAGCAGAGAAAGACTGCCTTGCTTACATGAAGCTCTACGGAGTGCCTGTAGTGTGTTTGCGTTACTTCAATGTTTATGGAGTGCACCAGCGCTTTGACGCCTATGGTAATGTCATTCCCATCTTTGCCGACAGGATTCTCAAAAGCATTCCAATGACAATATTCGGCGATGGAGAACAGACCAGGGATTTCGTAAATGTGAAAGATGTTGTTCAGGCAAACATCAAGTCTGCACTATCTGAAGCAACAGGAGTATTCAATGTGGGCAGTGGAACCAGGATTACTATCAACAGTCTTGCTGATATGCTGCTTGAGATATCAGGAGCTGATTCAGGTAAAGAATACGGACCGGAAAGACCGGGAGATGTAAGGGATAGCCTTGCTGATGTATCCAAGGCTAACGATGCATTTGGTTTTGCTCCTTCAGAAGATATGTATGGTGGGTTGAGGGAGTATATGGGGTGGATAGAAGAGGATTCTAAAGATTAGGCGAAAAGTACTGGAGGTAGAAGATTACTATGCACAAAGTTCGCAGATGGGTTTTTGCCAATTACTGGTGGATAGTAATTGCTACTCTGGTTACCTCTGTTTATCTTATTTTAAGAATTCCACCAACATATAGAGCATCACTATTTGTTTCATGCGTTGGAACAGCATTGGCATTCTGCTTTTTCGTATTGCAGCAAAAGCTTTCTGAAGACAGGATGTTCAAGGATTTGTTCACTGAGTATAACTCTAGATATGACGAATTGAATGGCATTCTTACTGACATATCGCAATCTGAATCCACTCCAACACCTGAAATGGAAAAAGCAATACAAGATTATTTTAACTTATGTGCGGAGGAGTACTACTTTTATAAGCAGGGATATATTCCAGAAAAGGTGTGGAAATGTTGGCATAATGGAATGAAGATTTATTTTAAGGTAGAGATAGTGAAGTCATTATGGAATGAGGAAGCAAAGCAGAACAAGACTGATTCAGATTCATATTACGGATTTAGCGAAATCGCTAACAAAATGATAGGAATTGAAGAATGTCAATCCACTTAGTCACCGGCGGAGCCGGTTTTATTGGCAGCAACATTGCCAGAGAACTTCTGAAGAGAGGCAAAGAAGTCCGAATCCTTGATAACTTCTCAACAGGGTATCGTTCCAACATTGCGGACATCCGTTCTGACATTGAGGTTTTTGAGGGGGATCTCCGCAGTTTTCACATAGTCAACGAGGCCATGAAGGATGTGGAGGTAGTTTACCACCAGGGGGCTCTACCATCTGTACCCAGATCAATTGCTGATCCTCTTACATCCAATGAGGTTAATGTTACCGGAACACTGAACGCTCTGTTCGCAGCTTTGGAGCAGGGCGTCCGTCGGCTTACTTTCGCTTCCTCTTCTTCCATATATGGCAATGCTCCCGAGCAGGTTAAGAGTGAAGACCTTCCTGTTCGGCCACTTTCACCCTATGCTGTGAGCAAGCTTGCAGGAGAGAAGTACTTCCAGGTGTTCAACAATATCTATGGACTTGAGACGGTTGCCATTCGTTACTTCAATGTGTTCGGGCCGTGGCAAGACCCAGACAGCCCCTACTCGGCGGTTATTCCCCTGTTCGTTAAGGCTTACATGGAGGGGCGGGCCCCGGTGATCAACGGTGATGGTCTGCAGAGCAGGGACTTCACATACATTGCCAATGTGGTACACGGAAACCTGCTTGCCGCCGATGCTCCGCTGGCTCCTGGCAATGTGATCAATGTGGCCTGCCATGGTTCGGTTACTGTGAATTCTCTTGCTGCTCAGATTGGTTCCTTGATCGGGCGGGATGACATTGTTCCTGTTCATGGCCCGGACCGTTCGGGGGATGTAAAGCACTCCATGGCTGATATCTCCAAAGCAAAAGAACTGCTTGGTTATGAGCCTGTGGTGCCATTCTCCCAGGGCCTGGCTGAAACGGTGGAGTTTTACATGGAGCACGGGTTCGGGAAATAGATGCAATCAACAGCGAGTATGAGTTTTTTCCCTGGTAATACCTGTGATGTATAGACTCCTGCTTAGAATGATCGTGTTTTTGGCTATTTCAGCAATCGCTTTAGAGTTGTTTTTTCGATTTGTATTACCTGCAAGAGAGTATCCCAGAGGCTTTCATGACCCTGAAACAGGTATTTTGAAAGCCGACACTTCTTGGGTTACAGAAGGAGTTGGGTCATATGGCCCCTATTGCAGACCAATGGGATACTGGAGGATAAACAATGCGGGCTGGAACAGCGAATTCGATTACCTTCCCCGCTCGGACTATTCCAGACCTCGCATTGCTATTCTAGGCAATTCGTATATAGAAGCATGGGCGGCAGATGTAGATTCTCACCTGGATGCCGAGCTTTTTCGACTTCTTGGTGCAGAAGCCGATGTTTATTCTTTCGGAGTATCAGGAGCCACTTTCGCACAGTATCTTGGAATGATCCCTTACATTGAAGAAGAATTCGACCCTGACCTGTATCTAATAATGCTCAGCAGTTTTGGGATTAGTCGGAGTCTGGATTCAAGCATCAGTCCATTCCGCTTTTATCTCGAGGAAGCCGATACCGGGTTCGTTCTTCATGAACCGCAGCAGATATATGTTCAAAACAGATTTGGCAGAGTTATCTTCAGAAGTGCATTGGCTAGATATCTTTACCTCAACAAGCAAGTTGGTTCAAAAAAGCTTGATGTAGATGCTGAAGAGATGGTATTGGATTCGAATGTTGATGAATCAATACCTGAAGAGTACTTTGAGGCAGGCAGATTCTTCCTTGGCTCCTTTGAGGAAGCACTGCCAGGACATCGAATCATTTTCTTTGCTGATGGCAATAGAGAAGCTGTATATGAGAATTTGACTGATTACCAGCAATCTATGGATTACAGAGTGATGGCACCCCTTGTTACACAGGAGTCAATGTTTTCTCTGGTCGATCTTACTGAGTATATGAGAGATGATTTTGCTGAGAATGGAATTAGATTTAGCCGAGATTATGATCCTCATTGGAATAACTACGCTCATACAGTTGCGGCAGAGGCATTGCTGCCATATGTAGTTGAAGCTCTTCAGGAGTTGGGCTTCTGATGCTTTTCAACTCCCTCCACTTCGCCGTCTTCCTTCCAGTGGTTTTCGTTCTTTACTGGTCATTGCAGAAAGCTGGCTTGAAGGCTCAGAACCTGCTTCTCCTTGCTGCGAGTTATGTGTTTTACGGCATGTGGGATTGGAGGTTTGCAGTTCTGCTTCTGCTGGGTTCTTTTGTCGACTTCCAGGTTGGCAGGATGCTGGGATTCGAGGCTGTTGAGAAGCGAAGGAAGCTGCTTCTGTGGATCAGTGTTGTTGTGAATCTTGCCCTGCTGGGCTTCTTCAAGTACTACGATTTCTTCGTTGAGTCCTTTGCCGGTCTGCTGGGTCTGTTCGGGGTTAATGCAGGGCTGCGTACCCTGGGGATACTGATGCCGGTGGGGATCAGTTACTACACCTTCAAGAAGCTCTCATACACCATTGATGTTTACAAGCGGAGGCTTGAGCCCACATCTGATGCTGGTGTTTTCTTTGCCTTTGTTGCCTTCTTCCCTCAGATACTTGCCGGTCCCATAGACAGGGGCACGACACTGCTTCCCCAGTTCCTCCGCCGGCGTGAGTTCTCGGACCCCCTTGCCCGGGATGGCCTGAGGCAGATCCTCTCCGGCTTCATGAAGAAGATGGTCATAGCGGATAACCTGCTGCCCATGGTGAACGATCTGTTCGAGAACCATGGATCCTATGATGGAGTAAGCCTTGTAATAGGGGTCTTCTTTGCGGCGATGCAGCTGTACTTTGACTTCGCAGGCTATTCCGATATAGCCAGACCCCATCCGAAAACTTATTACCGTATAGCATAGACCAATAAACAGAGTGCATGAGGTTGACAAATGCGCTGCAATTTGTTATGTTTCAATATGTTACACCAATAACAGGAAACACAACAAAAGGCAGCGCAAATGGAAACTACAACACTTTTCTCCGAAAACAACCCCACCTTGTTCTCAGTCGAGATGAATGTGGACATTGCCGACTTTCTTCAATGCGCCTTTCAGGCTTTGAGGAAAGATCCCGGGATTCTTGATGCAATCAC
>Ga0209203_1002132_pt1 | contig 13535 bp, 11 predicted proteins | sample AD_UKC109_MetaG_FD_184423 | JGI IMG/M metagenome (GOLD analysis project Ga0209203, IMG submission 184423) | Active sludge microbial communities of municipal wastewater-treating anaerobic digesters from Hong Kong - AD_UKC109_MetaG (SPAdes)... | ecosystem: Engineered > Bioreactor > Anaerobic >...
CCACGCCTATGATAAAGGAACCGCCTCCCATTTTGGCGGCCATACGAGGAAAGCGCCAGATATTGCCCGTTCCTACCGCCATGCCGATGGCAGCGAGAACCAGGCCCCACCTTGTTGCAAAACCACCTTTGTTTTCATTGGAAGCCATACGATATAATCCCCCTTATTAAAAGATAAAAGCGCCACCTGAAGCCTGTACCGCAAATAAAGAACGTTCCCTGCCAAATCCTTGGACTGACGGTGAAAGAGTTCCGATGATCTTGAAATAGGGAGATCTTCCCCGAACTTTGTTTTTAAGAATTGCCTAAGAGGGGGGAGATCCATTACCTCCTGTTTTTTTGGATTTGGCTCCGAAAGGCTTACCTCCTTTCTCCCTTGAGATTAACTCTAAAACACTCTGTATCTGGAATCTTCTCGACATTATAACGCCCATTCGTTCGAACTGCCAGAGGTTTTTGCTATTTTTTTTGATATATTTCCAACTCTCGCATATGCTTTTTCGTTTAAAAATCAAAGGTACGAGGCTTTGAAGAGGTTCCGCCCCTCTTTTGTGCGCAAAATAATAAAAAATCTCAGGATTCCTCTGAGAGGGTTCCCGAGATTTGATGGTCCTTTTTATCGTGTGGGGCTGAAGGATTTTTTAGTGCTGTAAGGCGATTTCCTTGCGCTTGTGAATGTACAGCGCCGCCAGAGCCATGGAGTAGAGTTTGCTTTCCGGTGATTCGGACCGGGATGTAATGAGCGCCGGAGCGGCGGCCCCCAAAACGAGGCCTCCCATTTCCGCTCCCACCAAATTTACCAGGGTTTTCCCTACTGCATTTCCCACGTCCATGGAGGGCAGGAGAATGAGGTCCACCTTTCCAGCTATGGTGCTGCGAAGCCCTTTTTTGATTGCCGCATCCTCCCGAAGAATGACGTCCATTGCCATGGGGCCTTCCAGAATACAGCCCGGAAAGGCTCCCGCCTCGTATCGTTCTGCCAGGGCCTGGGCATCCACGGAGGATTGCATTTTGGGATGCACCTTTTCGTTGGCTGCCAATACCGCAACCTTCGGCACGGAGAGCCCGAAGAGATGAAGCGCCTTCAAGGCGTTTCGAAGAATCTCTTCTTTCTCTTCCAGGGCAGGAGCTATGTTGATACCTCCGTCGCTCATGCAGAGCATGCGGTTCCATCCGGGAATCTCGAAAAAGGAGAGAATGCTCAGAAGTCTGTCCGTGCGGAGACCCCGCTCCTTATCCAGGATTCCCCGCATGAAATCCGTGGTGTTGGCCTGGCCCTTCAGGAGAATGTCCGCCTCCCCGTTCCGGACGAGTTCCGCCGCCTTGAGAGCGGAAGCGGGTAGGTTCTCCTCGTGAAAGAGGGGCGTGTTTTCCGGAAGTCCCACTTTTCGAAGCAGAGGTTCCACGAGATGGCGGTTTCCCACCAGCACAGGTTCCACAAGCCCTCTTTCCCGGGCCATCTGGACCCCCCGAAGGGCGCTTTCGCTTTCCGCTCCCGCCAGGCTTACCCGCAGGGGCGGAAGGGCTTGAACGATTTTCAGAAGTTCCTCGAAGCTCCGAAACATGGGGTTATTCCTCCTTCCCCGAGGGGTAGATCCGGGGCTTTTCCTCTCCTCGAAGAACCCGAAGGGCTCCTTCCGCCAGGGAGATAAGTTCTTCCTCTCCCGGTACTACTTCCACCGGGGCGATGAAGCCTATACGTTCCCGGATGGCTTCTATCAGCCTTTCCGAATAGGCCATGCCCCCGGTGAGGATGATGCGGTCCACCTTCCCCGAAAGCACCGAGGCCTGGGCGGCGATCTCCTTGGCTATCTGGTAGGGAAGGGCTTCCAGAAGAAGGGCTGCGGTTTCGTTTCCCTCCCGGGCCATTGTTTCCACTTCCCGTAAATCCTTGGTTCCCAGATAGCTGTAGATTCCCGACTTGGTGTAGAGAGTGCGGAAAAGTTCTTCGAAGGTGTATTTTCCGGAGTAGCAGAGCTGCACCAGGGTCGCTGCGGGAAGTCCCCCCGCCCGTTCCGGCGAGAAGGGGCCTTCGGAGACCGCGTCGCAGACGTCGATCATCCGCCCCTTGGCGTGAGCCGCCACGCTGACTCCGGTGCCTAGGTGAGCTACCACGAAGTTGTAGTCCCCGTAGGAACCTCCCATTTTTCGGGCCACCCTCCGGGCCACCGCTTTGTGATTCAAAGCGTGGCAGCGGCTGGGGCGTTCCATTTCGGCAAATCCCGAGACGCGTCCCACCGGTTCCATTTCGTCGGTAGCCACGGGATCCACGATAAAGGAGGGGGCTCCTGCAGCATCCCCGAGCTCCTTCGCCAGGGCGGCTCCCAGGTTCGAGGCGTGCAGGCCCTGGGGGCGTTCCCGGAGATCTTCCAGCATAAGGGAATTGACCCGGTAGGTTCCTCCGGGAATGGGCTGCATAAGCCCTCCGCGTCCTACCGCCGCGGCAATGTCTCCGAGGGATATTCCCGCATTTTCCAGGGTTTTACGGATGACCTCGCACCGATAGGGATACTGGTCGAAGATGCAGGAATACTTCTTGAGCTCCTCTGCGGAATGCTCCACCACCTTGCGAAAGACCTCTTCCTCGTTCCGGAAGAGAGCGATTTTCGTGGAGGTGCCTCCGGGATTTATCGTCAGAATGCTAAAGATCTCTTTTTTGGAAGAATCCATCATCAAGGGCTCCTTTTATGAAGATAACATTTCCTGTAACGCTTTTCCGAGGCGTCGGCATCCTTCGAGAATATCCGCTTCTTCGGGAAAGGTGAAACAGAGCCGGCAGGAGTGTTCGCCTCCTCCGTTGGGATAGAAGGGAGCTCCGGGAACCACCGCTACCTTGTGGGCGATGGCTCTCTCGAAAAGTTCTCCCGAATCGAGAGACGGAGTGGTGAGCCAGAAGAAAAAACCTCCCTCGGGGGTTACGAAATGCGCCTGGTTTTGCGGGAGATGCTCCCGAAGACCCCGCTCCATGGCAGCGCATTTTTTCCTGTAATAATCGATAATGCCGGGGAGATATCTGTCCAAATCTCCCCGGCGGCAATATTCGTAGACCAGGGCCTGGGAAAGAACGCTGGTGCTTACATCCTCTCCCTGCTTGAAGGTGTTCATCACCTGGATGAGATCGGGATGCCCCGTGCACCAGCCGATGCGGACCCCCGGAGCGAGAATCTTGGAGAAGGATCCTGCGTAGAGCACTCTGCCGGAAGTATCCAGGGAATAGAGGGTGGGCTGGTGTTCGCCGGAAAAACGAACGTATCCGTAGGGATCGTCTTCGAGAATTACCAGGTCCAGCTTTTCCGCCAGCTCCACCAGCTTTTTGCGCCGTTCCAGGCTGAGAGTGGTTCCCGAAGGGTTCTGGAAGTTGGGAATGGTATAGAGGCACTTGATGATTTTTCCCTCTTTCCGCCCCCGCTCCACGGTTTCCTCCAGGAGATCCACCCGGAGCCCTTGGTCGTCGCAGGGAATGCCGATAAAACGAATGCCGTGGTTGTTCATGGAGCCCGTAACTCCCATGAAGGTGGGCTCCTCGATGAGAGCGTATTCGCCGGGGTCCATCAGGGCCAGGGCAAAGAGATGCGCGCCCTGCATGGATCCCGCGGTGATAAGAATTTCTCCGGGGGAGACGTTCCTCCCCATCCGGGGAGAGGTCCATGCTGCGAGAAATTCCCGGAGAGGAGCGTATCCCTGGGGATTGTCGTACTGGAGAATCGTGGTTCCTTCGGCGCGGATGATCTCGGCGCATTCCGCGAAGGCTTCGATGGGAAAGGTGTCCGGAGCGGGCATGCCGCCGGAGAAGGAAATCATTCCGGGTTCCTTGAGATAGGCCACCATTTTCTCGATTCCCGAGGGCTGAAAATGTTTTACGGGTTTGCTGAAAAGATGGGCGGGAAAGTTGTTCACACTATTCACCTCCAGAAAGAAATTTGCAAAAGATGGGCTATTTGGTAGCTTCGTAGCCCAAATGCAGAGCTTTGAGATTGGCTTCCAGGAATTTCGGAGGTGCCAGATCCCGAAGGGCCTTTTCCATCTCTTCCAGGGAGAAGCCCCCCACTCCGGAGCCGCAGAGAGCGCCGAGCATGAGGACGTTGAGGAAGAGGAACTTTCCTCCCATCTCCGCTTGAAGAATGTCATATCCCTTCAACGTGTGCAGGGAGATCTCCCGCTTTTGTACATATTTTCGAAGGTCTTCGTTTTCCAGAATCTCCGGAGCGTCCAGGTTGATCACCGCATGCCCTCCCCTTTTGAGAAAGGAGAAATTCCGGATCGCCTCGGTCTGGTCGAAGGCCACCAGTACATCCGCAGATCCCTCGGGAACCATGGGAGAATCGTAGTTCCCCATTTTGAAATGGCTGATCACGGAGCCTCCCCGCTGGGCCATGCCATGCACCTCGCTGCCCAGAACCTCCTCTCCCCGGGCGAGGGCGAGATGTCCCATTACCCGGCTGGAAAAAAGAATGCCCTGTCCTCCGATACCCACGATAATGTATTGCATGGTTTACGCTTCCTCCTTTTGAACGAAACGGATGGCCCCCTTGGGGCAGACTTCGGTACAGACGCCGCAATCCACGCAGAAACGATGATCCACGTAGGCCTTTTTGGTTTCCTCGTTCCACAGCAAGCCGGGGCAGTTGAATTTGGTGATGCAGATTTTGCAGCCGATGCAGGTGTCGGAATCCACGAAGACCGGTTTCTTCTCGGGCCGCTTTTTCAGCATGGTGATACAGGGATAGCGGAAGATGAGCACCGCGGGCTGTTCGTTTGTCACCGCCCACTCGTGAGCTTTTTTGATGGTTTCGAGATTGTCGTTGATGGCGTAAGCGTTGAGGACTTCCAGGTATTTTACGCCGCAGCCTTTTACCGCTTCTTCCAAATTTACCTGTGCTCCTTCGTCCCCGGAGCGCATCTTGGAACCCGTACCGGGGTTGTCCTGTCCTCCCGTCATGGCGGTAATGCTGTTATCAAGAATGCAGAGCACGAAGGCGTGTTTGTTGTATACCGCCGTGGCGAGTCCGGTCATGCCGCTATGAAAGAAGGTGGAATCTCCTAGGGTGGCGAAGATGGGCTTTTCTCCGACTTTGCCGTCCGCCTTGTAGGCGGTGTACACGCCGGAGGCCACGGTTACCGCTCCTCCCATGCAGACGATGGAATCCACGGTGCCCTGGAAGAAGGAGAGGCTGTAACAGCCGATGTCGCTGCAGATGATGCTTTTGGGAAGGGCCTTGCGGAGAGCGAAGTAGCTCGGCCGGTGAGGGCATCCCGCACAGAGTTTGGGAGGCCGTTTGGCGAGATGGAGAGCCTCCTGAGCTTTGACGAGAAGAGAGGTCTCTTCCTGAGAAGGAGCTTCCTCTCCCAGGGCCTGGAAAAGGAGATCCCGAATTACCTCGGGTACCAGCTCTCCCTGCCGGGGGACCTCGTTGTTCCAGCGCCCCTTGATTTTGGTGCGGTCCGGAAGCTGTTCTTCCATGACGCCGTAGGTCTCCTCCAGCACCATCACCGTGTCGTAGCGGGCTATGAAATCCTCCACCATGCGTACCGGCAGGGGAACGGGAGTGCCGATTTTGAGCACCCCTATATCCTCCCGCCCGAGATCCCGGAGAAGGTCCATGACGATGGAAAAGGAAACCCCCGAGGCGATGATGCCCAATGTGGCCTTGCCCTTGGCGGGGACTTCGTAATTGTAAGATCCGAAGTCGCTTTCAAACTCTTCCCGGATAGCTTCGAAACGCTGGTTGTGTTCCTTGATGCTCTGAATCATCCGGGCGGGAAGAATGGCCTTGTGTCCCCTCGGTTCCTGCTCGAAATGGGCGGGTTTTTGCGGCGTGAGAGGGCCTTCGGTCTCCATGCTCTGGCGGCAGTGATCCACCCGCACTGCGGGGCGGAGCATGGCCATCACCTTATGGCGTTCCGAGAGCTCGTAAGCCCGGTGTACCATGTCCCGGGCCTCCCGGGCGTCGCAGGGGTCGAAACAGGGAATTTTGGCGAAGAGGGCGAAGTTTCGGCTATCCTGATCGGTCTGGGAGGCGTGGCATCCGGGATCGTCCGAAACGATGAGAAGACATCCTCCGGGAAGCTTGAAATGAGCGGCGCTCATGAAAGGGTCCGCCGCCACGTTGAGCCCCACCTGTTTCATGACCGCGCAGGAGCGCTTGCTTGCCATGGAAGCTCCCAGGGCGATTTCCAGGCTTACCTTTTCGTTGGCTCCCCATTCCACTACGGTGTTGGTTCCCAGCTCGTCCGCATACTTCGCGATTCCCGGCAGGATCTCCGAGGAGGGAGTTCCCGGATAGGCGGAAGCTACGGCGCATCCCGCTTCCACAACTCCCAGGGCCATAGCGTCGTTTCCCTGCAGTATTTTCTTGGCACTCAATTGTGATTCCTCCTTAATGTGTGAAGGGTGAGAATTTTCGGAATTACTTTTCTTCTTCCCGGATTTCCCGGAGATAGCGATAGATGGTAAAGACGGAATTTCCCGTCTCCTGGGCGAAGGCTTCCACGGCTCCTTTTAGGAGGAAGAAACCCTCTTCCTCGAGGTGCCGTATGGCCTGGAGTTTTTCCTGCTTTTTCGAAAGATGCAGGGGCTTTCCCACGTATTTGCGGATCATCCGCAGATTGCGTTCCAGAATTTCCTCGGAACGGCTGTTCACCTCTCCGGATTCTCCGTCCCGCTCGAATTCGGAGTAGCTCGTGGTGTCTCCTATAGTCACGAGATGATCCACCATGCTCTGGAGAATTTCCGCCTTGGTCATGTCGTAATTGATACAGAGGAAGCCGATGATCTTTTTCGAGGGATCCCGGATGTATATGGTGTTGGAACGGATTCGTTTGCCCTCGGAAGAACGGGTGAGATAGTTGGAGACGAAATTTTCTTCTCTCCGATCTGCGGTCTGCAGCAGATAGAGAGCGTAATCCCGGAGAGGGGCCTCGTCGGAACGCCCGGTGATATGGGCGTTTTCCATGGCCAGAATGGAATGTTCCGGAGTGGCCACATCGTGAAGCACAATTTCGTAATCCGGCCCCAGGGCGAGGGCGAGCCCCCGGACCAGCGGAATAAAAGCCTGCAGTATGGGATGAGGAGATGCCATGCAAACCGCCTCGCTTATCCTGAAAGTAAAAAACCGTGCCTCCTCATTCTTGCAAAAGCGGATCGGATTGTCAATAATTTGTACCCATGAAAAATTTTTGGAATAAACTCCTTGAAGGTTTTCTGTATACGGAAAGATCTGCTTCGTGTTTTTCGATTTCCGGGTGCGAGAAGAAGAGAAGTGCTATACTGAACCGAAAACCTCATGAAAAAAAGTAGCCGAGAGAAGAACCGAAAAAGTAAGGAGAGAGCGAGAGAGTGCAGACCTTTTTACCCTATCCGGATTTTTACGAAAGCGCTTCGGTCCTCGAGCGTTCCCGCCTGGGGAAGCAACGGGTGGAAGTGTTACAGCTCATGAATAGCCTCCATCCCGAAAGCACTTCCCGGGGATGGCACAATCATCCTGCCCGCAACATGTGGAGGGGGTGGGAGGATGCTCTTGCCCTGTACGGCGTGATCATCTGCGAAGAATGGATCTCCCGGGGATACAAGGATACCTGCCGGGAAAAAATCCTTCTTTCCCGGCAGGCTTTTTCGTCTGCCTGGCAAGGCCGGGAGCTCGAAGAGATGCGGAGGCTTCTGGAAGAGCGTTATCGCGGTGCCCGAAAGGGGGAGGAACCGGATTTCCTTCCGTCTTGGATTGGCTCCGATTCCTTTCACGCTTCCCACCGGTCGAACCTTCTCAGGAAAGATTCCGAGTGGTACGGGCAGTTCGGATGGACCGAGCCCGAGGATCTTCCCTATGTATGGCCTCTTCGGGAGGAGGGAGGTGCTCCATGGCAAAACGTGAGGTAGCCTCTCTCAAGGGAGGCATGATTCTCGGAGAAGATCTCTACAATCCCGAGGGAAAACGGATTCTCCGCAAGGGGGAAGCTCTTTCGGAGCGCCATATCCGGATGCTCAAGATATGGGGCATTCCCGAAGCGGAAATTTTTGAAGAGGAGCTTCCGGAGGAGCCTTTCGAAGAGCAGAATCCCGAGCTTTCCCCTTTTTACGACAGGGCTCTCCGTCTCGTGGATGCCTGGTTTCCCTTGCAGTCCCAAGAACAGCCTCTCATGAAAGATCTGCGTCGTTTTTGCGCTTATCGGGTGGCTCGGGCCATGAGGGAGGGCACTCTTCCGGAGGGCCTTTTTCCAAAGGTGCAGCTCGCTCCGCCCCAGATGCCCCATGCGGAGGATCTGGATTTTTCCGCTCACTCCCTGGTGCGGAACGAGGCTCAGCTCGTCTCCTATCCGGACATCTATTTCCGCATCAAGGAGGTGCTGGATTCTCCCGTAAGCTCCGCCCGGCATATCGCGGAGGTGGTGGGCAAGGATCCCAACCTCTCCATGCGGCTTTTGCGGCTGGTGAACAGTTCTTTCTACGGCTTGCCCTATCCCATCGAGTCCATTTCCCGGGCGGTGACCATCATCGGCTCCCGGGAGCTTACCAACCTCGCCCTGGCGGTTTCCACCATGAGTATTTTCAAGGGAGTTCCCGAAGAGTACGTGGAGATGCGTTCCTTTTGGGAGCACTCCCTCGCTTGCGGGGTCATCGCTCGTATTCTGGCCAATCTCCGGCGTTTCCCCGAGGAGGAGCGTTTTTTCTTGGCGGGGCTTTTCCACGATGCGGGAAAGCTGGTGCTCTACCGAAAAAAACCCCGGCTTATGACGGCAATTCTCGGTTTTTCCCGCTACGAAAAAGTTTCCATGTTCGAGGTGGAGGACCGGCTTTTAGGGTTCAATCACGCCTACGTGGGGGGATTGCTGCTCAAGGAGTGGAATATCCCTCTTACGCTGCAGCATCTGGTGCAGGTACATCATTCTCCGGATGTTCTGGCCTTCTCCCCGGAAGCCGCGGTGGTGCACGTGGCGGATGTGCTGGCGGGGGCCATGCGTTGGGGAACCAGCGGTTCCTTCTACGTTCCCTCCTTGGATCCGGAGGCGTGGAAAGCCCTGGATCTTTCTCCGGGAGTCCTGGAAAGAGTGCTTGCCCAGAGTGAACGACAGATGCGGGAGATTCTGCAGGTCTTTTTCGGAAAGGAATATCACCATGGTGGCATGGCATGAGGTGCGGGCGCTTCAAGTGAAGCTGGATACCCTCCTCCGGGAAAGGGACGAAGTTAATCGGGTGCTCGAAGCGGCGGTGAACACCGGGTCCTTTTTTGCGGAGCTCGATCGGGCGGCGGAACCCGGGGAAGTTTTGAAACGAGCCTCCCGAATGGTGCGGAGTTTCGTTCCCTTTAGGCATCTTTCCTTCTATCTCCTGGGAGAAGATGGGCTTAGCTTCGAGTGCGCCTATAGCGACAGCGAGGATGCCCGTCGCTGGATTCAGGGAGAGCTGGATTTTCTCATCGAAGACGGTACCGTGGCATGGGCTCTGGGAAGGAACAAGCCCGTCATGGTCACCGCCAGGGATGGAGAGAGCCACGTGATGCTTCATGCTTTGGTAACGCCGAATCGGGTGATGGGGCTTTTCGTGGGAGTGCTCCAATCCTCTCCGGAAATTATCATGGACGTGGCTATAACCTTTCTCACGGTGGTGCTCGGAAGTACAGCCAGCGTGCTTTTGAATGCGGATCTCTACCGGGAAGTGACGCATTTGAACCGGGAGCTGGAGGAAAAGGTGCGCTATCTCCAGGAGTCCGAACGGGCGGCGGATGCGGCGAATCGGGCGAAGGATATTTTTCTGGCCAACGTAAGCCACGAGGTGCGAACTCCTCTCAACGGTATTCTGGGGATCGGAGAGTTGCTTCTGCGTACCGACATGAACTCCCGGCAGCGAGAGATGGCTTCCACCCTTATCCAGGAGGGGCGGGTGCTGCTGCATCTTATCAACGATATCCTGGATATTTCCAAGATCGATTCCGGAGCCTTTCATCTCGAAAAGATCCCCTTTTCCCTGCAGCATCTCTTGGAGGGCGTGTACAGCGCTTTCTTGGAACGCATCCGGGAAAAGGGGCTGGATTTCCGAAAGGATTTTTCCTGGAACGGCATTCCGCCTCTTCTTCTGGGAGATCCTCTTCGAATTCGTCAGATTGCGGCGAACCTCATCAGCAACGCCGTCAAATTCACCTCTCGGGGAGAAATTCTTTTCGGATGCCGTGCCGAGGGATATCGAGAGGGAGCTTACGTGCTCTCCTTCTATGTCCGGGATACGGGGCGCGGCATGAGCCAGGAGGAACAAGCCCGGCTTTTCAATACCTTTTCTCAGGGAGATCCTTCCATTTCCCGCACCTATGGCGGTACCGGGCTGGGGCTTTTTATCTCCCGGCGCCTTGCGGAGATGATGGCGGGATCCGTTATTCTGGAAAGTTCTCCCGGAGAAGGGAGCTGCTTCACCGTGCGCATCGTACTTCACCGGGCCCCCGAGGGAGCCCGGGAGGAGAAGATGCAGCCTCTGGAGGATTCCTATCTTTTGTTTGAAGGAGATCCTTTGGAGCCCCCCTCTTTTTCCGGGAAAACGCCTTCGGAGGTTTCCCCCAGGCGTTTTCTCGTGGTGGATGACAACCGGACCAATCTCAAAGTGCTTTCAGGGCTTCTGGAAAATCTCGGATATACCGCTGTGGGGGTTTCCCGGGGCGAGGATGCTTTGGAGCTTCTCCGAAAAGAGAAATTCCAGGCGGTGTTTACGGATATCCGAATGGAAGGCATGGATGGAATTGCCCTTAAAAAAACGCTTCAGAGCCCGGATTTTCCCGGTCCCAACAACAACATCCCTCTCGTGGCGGTGACCGCCAATGCCATGCGGGGAGATCGACAACGCTATTTGGACGAAGGTTTTCATGCGTACCTTCCGAAGCCCGTTTCCACGGGACAACTTCGAGAGCTTGTGCAAACTCTTTTTTCTTCCGATACTCAAGGCGAGGCGGAGGATCTTTCCATTTTCGACCGTAAAAGGCTGCTCTCCCGACTCGAGGGAGATGAGGATCTTTGCCGTGCTGCCTTGGAAGAGTTTTGCCGGAGTGCGGAGGAGAGCCTGGAATCTCTCCGGAAGCTTTGGAAAGACGGGGGCGAAAAGGTGGGTTTCTGCGCTCATAAAATTCGGGGAGGAGCGGAAAACGTCAATGCTTCCCGTATCGCTCTCCGGGCGGCACGCCTGGAAAAGGCGGAGGCTCAGGGGAAGAACCGGGAGTATGTGGAGAGGCTTGTCGATTCCCTGGAACGGGAAATACTTGTTTTTCTCGATTATGTAAAATCTTTGTAGGGGGAATTATGATGAGGGTGCTTTTGGCGGAGGATGAACGAGCCTCCCGGATGATGCTGGGATCCTTGCTCACGAAATGGGGCTACGAACCCCTTCCGGTGGAGGATGGAAAAGAGGCTCTGGAGATTCTCCTGGGCGAAGAACCTCCGGAACTTGCTTTGGTGGATTGGCTTTTGCCGGGAATGGAGGGAACCGAAATCTGCCGCAGGGTGCGGGAAGAGTTCAAAGAGGATGTAGCCTATCCCTATATCATCCTTTTGACCGTGAAGGATCAAAAAGAAAGCCTTCTCCAGGGATTCGAAGCCGGGGCGGACGATTACGTCACCAAACCCTTTGATCCCCGAGAGCTTCGGGTGCGTCTCTCCGTGGGCAAGCGTATCGTGGAGCTTCAGCGAGCTTTGCGGTACCAGGCGGAGCGGGATTTTCTCACCGCCCTCATGAACCGCCGGGGCATAATGAAATATCTTGAAGGAGAGATGGAGGAGGGTGGAGCGGACGGAAGCTCTCTCAGCATTGCCGTGCTCGATCTGGATCATTTCAAGAAGGTGAACGATACTTTGGGGCACAGTGCGGGAGACGAGGTGCTTCGGGAAGTGGCCCGGCGGATTACTTCGGCTCTCGAAGGTACCCGGGGTGTAGTAGGTCGCTCGGGAGGAGAAGAATTTCTGCTTGTATTTCCGGGATGCGCCGAAAAAAAAGCCTTTGAAATTTGTGGGCAGATTCGGCGTTATATAGGAGAAAGCCCCGTGAAATCTGTCAAGGGGGATGTCTATGTTACTGCCAGCATGGGCGTGGCAGGATATTCTGTGGGTTGGTCCCTGGACGATCTCGTGAATCTTGCGGATACTGCCATGTATCGGGCCAAGGCGGAAGGACGCAATCGGGTCTGCCTCGGTAATGGGGCCTGCGAAATGGAAGATATGCCGAAAACTTCCTAAGATTCCGGGGAAACGAAATGGAGTTCGGGAGATCCGTATCGCGCCTTTCCAGAGGAAGGGACGGATACAGCCGCTCTGGATACGAAGGAGAGGGGGCGACAGCATGCCTGGAAAGCCTGAAATCTCGGTTCGGGAACTTTTAGAGGATTTGGAAGGAGACGAAGAGCTTCTCACAACGATCCTTCAGGATTTTTGCGAGGAGTACGAGGGGCTTCATGAAGTCCTGAGGGAGGCCCTGAAAGAGGGCAATCCGCCTCTTGCTTCCCGCACCGCCCACAGTATGAAATCCGGCTTGGGAACCCTGGGGTGGGCCGAAGGCGTGGAGATGGCCGATAACATCCATCGCCTCTGCCATGGAGAAAATCTCCAGGAGGCCTCGGAAGCGATGAAAACCTTCGATCCTCTGCTCTCGGAATTTTTGAAACAGGTTCGGGAAAAACGTTTGGCCCTGGAAAAGCTTACGGGAGGAAAATCATGAGAGAGACTCCGGTGATCCTCATGGTGGATGACGATGCTTTCGTGCGCCGTTCCATGATCAGGGTGATTCGGAAGCATCTCGGAGAGATCCGTTTTCTCGAGGCTGGAGACGGGCAGGAGGCCATAGACTGCCTTGAATCCGAAGATGTGCATCTTCTCATTCTCGATTTGATAATGCCTCATGTGGACGGTTTCGGAGTTCTCGAATGGCTCCAAAGACACCGAGAATACCAGGACCTCCCGGTAATCGTGAACTCCGGCAACAGCGACTGGGAAAGCATGCGGACCGCCTTTTCCATGGGAGCCCGGGATTATTTCCTCAAGCCCCTTACGATTCAGCAGATGTCCGTTTTTCTTCCCCTGAAAATAAAGAACGCCCTGGCTCTGTACGAAAATACCCGGATTCTCAAGGAGAGGGATGAACAGATCCGCAAGGAACTTGGCATTGCCCGGGCTTTTCAGCAGACTCTCCTGCCTCCTTCCTATGGGATCAACTTTGAGGAAAGGCGTTCCTGTGCCTATCGGTACATCCCTTCCCGGGAGCTGGGAGGGGATTTCTTCGATTATGTCCGTCACGGAAAGGATGCCTGGGGAATTCTCATGGACGTTACGGGGCACGGCGTAGGGGCCGCCATGGGCACGGGAATGGCAAAGCTCCTTTTTTTGGATGCCCTGGAAAAAGCCGATACTCCCGGAGAAGTCCTCCGAAGGATGAACGATTCCCTGTACTCCTACTTCGGGGAGGATTCGCTGCTCTCTTTCACCGCCCTGGTAGGAAGAATGCGGGGGGGCGAACTGCTTCTTGCCTCGGCAGGGCATCCCTGGCCTCTTCATTGCGATGTCCTGAAGGGGGAGATA
>Ga0209203_1002139_pt1 | contig 13524 bp, 11 predicted proteins | sample AD_UKC109_MetaG_FD_184423 | JGI IMG/M metagenome (GOLD analysis project Ga0209203, IMG submission 184423) | Active sludge microbial communities of municipal wastewater-treating anaerobic digesters from Hong Kong - AD_UKC109_MetaG (SPAdes)... | ecosystem: Engineered > Bioreactor > Anaerobic >...
CTCGAAGAAGAGTTCGAGGCGGGAATTTCACTTGCAGGAACTGAGGTGAAATCCCTGAGAGCCGGAAAGGTGAACTTCAGGGACAGCTATGCAATTATCAAAAATGGTGAAGTCTATATAGTAGGCCTTTATATAAGTCCTTATGAAATGGGCAATATAAACAACAAGGATCCTGAAAGGGACCGAAAGCTTCTTCTGCATAAGGAAGAGATAAGGAAACTCATTGGAAAGACCGAACAAAAAGGATATTCACTCATTCCGACGAAGATATACTTCAAAAGGAACAAGGTGAAACTTGGATTTGCCCTGGCAAAGGGCAAGAAGCTCTATGATAAAAGACAGTCCCTGAAGGAAAAGGACGCAAAACGCGAAATCGACATCAGGGTAAAGGGCTTCAATCAATAGGCAATAGCGCATTCAAATGCGTTTAGGCATTCATAGAACGTGGGGGCGCAATGGTTTCGACGGGATTATGGAAGCAAGATAAGCGGGTAGAGGATCCTCGTTGGCCTCTTTAAAAAACGGGGGACATTTAAACTAAACGCAGACAATACTGCTTTAGCTGCTGCCTAACTTTTAGGCCGCCATCTCCCCGGGATACCCGAGTTCCGGACCAGAGGTGTCATCTATCGGGCCTTAGGTGTAGAAGGTCAAACACCGGCACCGTTCTCCCAATGCTTTGAGGGAGTTACAGGACTTATTAAGCACCCCTTCCCGGTGAGCCTGCCTGCTGGCGCGGCGGGGTAGGGTAACAAAAAGCAGGATACACCCGTAGAAAATCTCGTGGATATTGTTTCGGACGGGGGTTCAACTCCCCCCGCCTCCACCAAAATTTGTCAGAAGGCTCCGTATAATCGGGGTCTTTTGTATTATCCACTCTTCGTAGATAGAATCAAATATACGTAGCTTTAATTAATTCCAACAATAGCTTAGAATGAAACCAAAAGAGACAAGGAGTTTGTTCATGGATAATAAAGCGATTGGTAATTTCATTTCGATAATAAGGAAAAGCAAGCATATGACACAGCTGGAACTTGCAGACAAACTTGGAGTCACTAATAAAGCTATTTCTAAATGGGAAACTGGCGAGGGATACCCTGAAATCACTATAATTCCTGATTTGGCTACAGAGTTGGGTATAACAGTTGATGAACTCCTTGCTGCCAACCTAAATGAAAGCTCTGACACCTATATGACTTCATTAATACCGCTAAACCAACGTTATAATGAAATAATTAAATTTATGAAGCTCAATTCAATTGCTCTTGCTTTCATCTTGACCGGACTTGGTTCCTTTATATACTTTCACACATGGAGCTGGAATTTGGCTCTTTTAGGTTTCGCAATTATGCTTATCATGAGTGTAAGCAGTATCTTCATAATTATTGCAGCATACAGCGGAATCAAGAATCTGAAGCTTGAGAATCCCGATAACAATTTTACAGAAGAAAAGAATATAACGGGGAAGAAACTTAGAAGAATGTTCTTGAATAGAATTACAGGGGCAATTGTTTTTATTGCAGCTACAATACCATTCGTACCAAGTGCATTGGCAAATAGATTCTTAGCGAGTTTTGCTTACTTCATGTGGCTTATAGTTTCATCAATCTGTGCATTTGTGATTCTATTCTTTATATATAGAAATACAAAAGAACCGAATATATCATGACTGAGGAGTTTAAAATGAGGCGCATCATACTGATGATATTAATTTCAAGTTTATTTATAGGTCTATTTACTAGTTGCGGAAATAGAATTGTTATAAATGAGAAACTTAGCGGCAATAGCGATCACTGGGCAGTTACTTATGAAATTAAGGGAAGAATCTATACACGAGTTGACAGAAATGGTAATGAGACACTCAGTAGTTTCGGCAAATATAAAGCTACTTACGAATATATTGGTGATTTAAGCGAAATTGAGAACCTCCATCAATGGGGTATGAATGCCACGCCTCTTTTTAATTTCGCAAAGGGAAGGAACTGTCCTCCTGATGAAGCGCCTTATGCAATATCAAAGGGAGGAACATATACAAATGCTCTCCTGGCATTTTACAACGATGAAGTTCCAACAATAACAGTAACTTGGGATGGAGATGGTGATGTCGGTGGTGAAGAGACAATAAATTTACATTAGTATTCAACATTAGCAGCCTTATAAAATAATATTATACATAAATGAAGTTCTGTTTGGTGAAGACAAACTCGAAATATTTTTATAACATCAAGATAGATTTTAAATTAATAAGAGTAAGATAATGAGTGGTCTGCCTTAACCAGAACTTGTCAGAGACCCCCGGATGTTCAGTATTCTTTTATTTCCCAGCTAACTTCTATAAACAGCGTATGGCAGTTTGGCGCTTTAAAATTGTAAATTATTTGTGAATTTTATATTATCATTAGCCTGTATTCTATTAATAAGATTATAATTGTATTGTTTCCGGAAATGAAGGTGTACATTATGAAAAGAGTACTATTATTCATTTTAAGCTTAGTCTTGATATTGATCCATTTGACAGGTTGTAAAACAGATAACCTGAAAGAGTTTGATGATATTCAAGTACATTTATCGAATGTACCAACGGCAGATATTGAAGAAAATGATAATAATAAAATTATCATCTATTATCCGGTGCAGATCGCAAACGACTCTTTCTATCAGAGTATGCCGGAGAATATTAAACAAGAGTGGGAAAGTATAATTACAGATCTTGGTGGAGTTGAAGTTGAGATAAGGTTCATCAGTGATGAATTTGACTCAGAAACACTGATCTCAATGAAACCAGGTGGTCTCGTGTATATCCAGGATCCAGGTATTCTATATAAACTCATTCTTACGGATGTTCTTATTCCGTTAAATGATTATAGGGTTTTGGTAGACGGCTTTGACTCGCTTGATTTTGAGGCTTTTCTTGCTTTCACGGATGATTATGGGAAAATATGGGGTATGCCTTCATCAAATAGATCAATAGTACTGACAAGAGCATATAATTCAAACTGGCTGAATAAAATGAATGCTGAAATCCCATCTTCTATTTATGAGCTTGAAAGGCTGGGTTTACAAGCGAAGCATATGAAATCCGATAAGGAAGTTTTTATCCTGGGACTGGATGACAGTTCGCTTTGTTCATCAGAATTATCGGATATATTCAGAGCTTTTGGATGTTTCTCGCAAATAAAAAATGAAAACATTTCATTTGACCAGTCAACTGGAACCTATTATGACATTGTTTTCACTCAGGAATTTAAAGATGCTATGGAATTCATTGCTCATCTGGTTAAAACGGATTTAATATACTTCCAGCCTGGCAAAATCAATGAAATACAGATAGAGGGCAAAGAGTTTTTATCCGGTATATATGCCAAAGGGGATTCGGAAATAGTTTACGGCTATCAATTGTCTGGCCCGAATGAAGAAAAACTGATTTCCATACTGCAAGTAGCAAGAGGTTTCGGAGTTATTAAAGGTACTGATGATATTGAATCCAAACTGGATTACTTCATTAATAATGCATATTTGAACAAAGAGCTGATAAATGCTTTTCGATATGGAGTAGAAGGTTTCCATTATGAAATAGAAAATGGATATATTAATCGTCTGAATTATACAAGGATGCTGACTCCAATCGAAGCCGATATTGCCTTAATGGAAGATACAGAGAATGATATTTTGGACGGAAAGATACACCCTGCAAATTCGTATACATTCATGCGCAATTTGATCGATGCAAATCCGGATGAAATATATTATCAGCATATTTTTGATAAATCCCGAATGGGTACTGCACCACCGGAATTCAATGAGAATGATGGACAAAGCATTGAGCGGATTATCACTGCAAATTACAAAAAACTAATGAGCGAGATTTTATCATTGGATAAAAGTGTTGAGGAAGCTATTCTAGATTATGAGTTCAGGTGTAACCAAATCAAGTATCAGGAATACATAACCTGGCTCAACTCTCCTTAATAATTCCAAAATTAATAGAGTATTATTATATATAGAATACAAAGAACGAAGTTTTACGAATAAATTGCTATCCATGGGGAATTTTATAAAAATATTTGGAATTGTATGTGACCATTTGTTTGCCAGGTACGTTACTATAGTGAAGAGGATAAAACATATATGAGCGCGTCACCTGATGGGGATCGGTTATTCACAATAAAATATGACCAGTACAGCAACATGATATTCAAGATGACCCTCATGTATCTGAACAACTCCATGGATTGTGAAGATGTAATGCAGGAAGTTTTCATCAGGCTTTTGAAGAAAGGTGATGAATTCAAGGATAATGAACACGAAAAAAGATGGGTGCTTCGAATAACAATAAACTGCTGTATAGACAAAATAAGAAAAAACGAAAAACAGAAAGCCTTGCCACTGGATGAAGGTATCCTTGTAACTGAGTCAGAGGAAGAGGATCACCTGGCACAATTGATTGTAGGTTTACCCGAAAGCATAAAGGGTCCGATTCATCTCCATTATTACGAAGGATATAAAGTGCATGAAATATCAAGGATTCTTGGCATTGGTACCTCAGCGGTTAAAATGCGGCTCAAAAGAGGGCGGGAGATGCTGAAACTTTTGCTAGGGGAAGAATGAAATGAGAGATAACAGATACAGGACACTACTGGACAAGACAAAACTCGATTCCTCCTTAAAGGAGAGGATTGAAGACAAGGTATACTCCCTTAAATTCAATCTCGAAGTAGGGAACGAAGAAAAACACATGATTGATTTTACAGTCAACCAGTTCTGGGGATATGTTGACATACGGATAGATGGGCAGCCATACATCCAGGAAAAATTGAGAAAGGTGATATTCAGACAGAACTGGACCTTCAACATTATAGTAGGGTCCGGGGAAAAACATGATGTTCGAATAGAGCTTGTAAGATCACTGTTTCCGATTGGATTAAGGGAGTGTACTGCCTGGGTGTATATAGATGGAGAAAAGAAGGGTGAGTATACTGGTAAATTGTCTGCAAAGGATAAATTGTTCAGGGGAATGAGTCTTCGTAGAAAGACTGTGATAATTCTTGTATCTTTGAGCGTACTCCTAATTTTTTGTTCACTGCTTGTATACTGTTGGCCAATACGGATTGACAAGGAAATGGAAGGCATTCTGTTCAGGGGCGGTCCATCGGAACCGGAATATAGTGAAACCATGTCAATTAATATTAATGGCAAATACCATAGAAAAATATTTTCAAATGATAAGTTTGTTGGTCAGGTATATATAGAGGATTTGCATCCGGATATCAATGAAGAAGTTCTGAAACAGGAAATGGTACTGGATTTTTACAAGGGAATGCCGGCATCTCTGATATATTGGAAAGTCAATGTGGGTACTTTCAGCGACCTTATACGCACTGGGTATATTTACATGGAACCCGGAGCCAAAGCCATCGTGGTGCTTGTTGTTGAGAAGGATGAAAGTGGTAAGGATGTATGGTACGGAGGTAACGGAGGACTTTTTTATGCGTCTCCCTGCAGCAACAGGGAAGAAGCGCTTTCGATTGTCAATGGACTGATCCATAAAATATGGAGCAGGGAAGTGAAACCCATCGAATAGAATCCGGTATTCCCAATTGGCTGCAATAATGCAGCAACCATGTTTTTATAATTAAACAGATACAGGATAAATGTCTTATCCATGACAAAATGATATAATTATCAAAGCGCTGTTATTGAAATAAATAGGGGGATGACATGATCAAGCTGGGTGAAGGAATGTCTGCCAATGTATATTCCGACGGGAAATATGCATACAAGAAATACAAGGAAGGCTACAACCTTGAAAACATGAAGTTCGAGGTTGCAGTTCAAAACGAGATATTTCAGAATACGAATCTGAAGGTCGCTGAATATACAATTATAGATAATATGATCAGAATGACTTTGCTGGATGGAACCAATCTGGCAGATAGGATTTTGAATGAAAATTATTTACAGGGCTTTCATGAATTCATGGACTTGCAGTGTGAAACATTTAAATATAAGGATCTGAATCTTGCAGATTCATATAAGACATTTTCGAAACAGATCAGGGCTTCGGTTATTGATGAGTCTTTGAAATCCATGGCGCTGAAATCAATTGACAGGATCGAAAAAAAATATCACTTGTGTCATTTTGATTTCCATCCTGAAAATGTTGTATATCATGAGGGTGTTCCTTACATCATTGACTGGACAAATGCTAAACTAGGTAATCCGGCTATGGACATTGCAAGTACATACATTATTTTTCGATTGTATGCCCCGCAGTTCGCAAAACCGTATCTGGATGCAATGACAGGCAGGGGTTATGAAATGTCTGAAGTTCTTGAATCCATTCCTGTCATGGCTTTTATCAGACTCAGGGAGACCAACGAAAAGGAAGCCGGAGAATCCCTGAAGAAATTCATTCTTGGAGAGGACAAAATTCTAATATCCTATCAAGAGGCCTAACAATAGGAATCCAACACTCAGCAACAGTACAACAGTCTGCAGTAGAAACGTCCATTTGAACCATTTGGTATAGCTCATGCCTGTCAGTCCCAATGCCACAAGAAGAACAGGATTCGTCGGATAAAACATATTGGTGAATCCGTCTCCGAACTGATAGGCAAGAACACCCAGTTGTGAAGATATGGAATGGTTGTTCAAGACCGGATCCAGTATAGGTAAGATAACGGCTGCTTTTGCCGATCCGCTGCTTATGAAGAACTCTGCGATCAAGGTAAAACCGAATGAACCGGTAATGATGGCGCTCTTATTTGCTCCTTCAAAAGAGCTGGTTAAGTATAGGATTAGCTTATCCAATGTTCCGCTTATTGTAACCAAATGATTGATTCCAAAAGCTACTAGAACTAGTAGTATTCCAGGGGCTAAATCAAGGGCTCCGCGAAGATAGTTTCTTAATCCCTCAGATGGCTTTGAATATGATAGGAATGATACACCGATTCCCATAAGCAGGAAGTAAAGGGTAATCAGAATCAGATTGATATCCCGGAGTATTGGAACAAAAGGACTTGCCAATATTGACAGCATCATCAAACCGAATAAAACCAGCACCCAGACAACAGCCTTTTTCTTTGGTTTGACGTAATCCAGTTCTTCCAATGTTTCATCTGTTTCAACTTCCACCTTTTTGGAATGAATGTATAGAAATGCATATAGAACGAAAAATACTATTATGAAAATAACAAGGCGATAGAAGAACCCGCTGTATAGGGGAAGTCCAACGATATTCTGGGCAATGCCGATAGTAAAGGGATTCGTAACCGCCGCAGAAAAACCAAAACCAGTAGCCAGGATACTCATACCGAGTCCTGTTTTAGTATCCCAGCCAAGTTTCCTGGCAAGGATAATCATGACAGGAACCAATGGAACTATTTCTTCAAATACACCGAACAGTGCACCTATTGCCATGAACATCAGGGTAATTGCCAGCAGCAGAACATATTTCGAATCCTTGTAGCGCCTTATTACACCATTTAGCATGTGTTCAATTATATTTGCCTGTCTTAAGACATTGATACTGCCGCCGACCACAAGAATAAATACTATGATTACAATGACAACTGTACTGTTGCCACCCCAAAGGGATTCTATGGGAGCGGTCAGGATTCTCCATATGGCAATGGGAGAATCACTGTTAATTGTTGCCAGAACTGCAATAATACCTGTAGCAACCAGTAATATAAGTAATATAATGGTGGCAGTTAAAAATGACTTCAACTGGATTCTTTTTGTGTTTTCCATTCATAGACTCCTTCAGAAACCCCGCTTATTACCGCATACGATATTGGTCTGAACCATCATAATACCGCGTTGCTGGCCTAATTGTAGAACACTTGCCCTAATTCTGTCAAAGTCCGCAATCCGACATTTATCAGATATAATTGACATCTTCAGATTTCCGGGAGTAATATAATAATGTTTCAAAGCAAAGACAGAGGTGCTGATTATGAAAAAAATAGTAGTAAAGCCAGTCCTGTTTATTTTGCTCCTTGTAATGATTTCACTTACTTTGTTTGCTTGCTCAAGTAAAGAGAATACGGACTCATTGGAATCAAAATCACAAGTCCCGGATTCAACATCAAAACCGAACATGACAATTGTTCCTGTCAGTCAGGCTCCTGAAACTGTACCTGCTGAAGAGGAACTTGATTCAGGGAAAGCAAGAGAGGTACTCAGGGAGTTTCTGACAGCTCAGTCACTTCACATGAAGTGCGTTGTCACATATCTGCCTTATGACCCGTCTCCGGTTGCACCAAAGACATTTGAACTCTGGACAAGGGGGATGTCTTATCGAAGTGATGAGTATGAGGGTAATAATATTAAATTTACGATAATAGTCAAAGAGAAGGATGCAAAGCAATACAGCATGAAATCAGGTAACATCCTGTCACCGATATCACCACCTGAAAACTATACTGATTATTACAAATGGGATTTTGCGGCAGTTGATGAAGGAACTCCGGGAGGAAATGGTGCTTATATGGTCTATGCAATCGACGGTATTGATAGGTTCTATAAAAAGGAAGGTGCCCAGGCGGGTTATTACTACACTAAGGTGGAATTCGGTGTTGATAACAACAGGGTCATTTATCTGACTCTTTATGGGAATTCATCTTATGGAGACAAACCTACGGGCGTAAATGCCGTAACACAGACGTATGAATTTGTTAATATCAATGAGGATTTCACTGATTCTGTATTTGATGCTCCTTTCTAAAGCTTCTTGCAGCATTTGAATACACATGCAGTTCAATGGCGTTGTTGCCAAAGGCAGTGACATTTAATAAAATAGAGGCTGGAATAGTCGGGGGAATAAAACAATGGAAATCCCTATTGTGGATTTCTTGTTGTTAATGATTGGGTGTTTTATGAAAAATCCAGACTTCAAGGGGAAATATGGACCATATGCATTGGTGGCAGGTGGATCTGACGGACTGGGTCATGCCTTTGCCGAAGCCATTGCAAAACGTGGCCTGAACCTCGTTCTGATTGCAAGAAACAAAGAAAGGCTTGAGGCAACTGCAACAAAGTTACATGAAGCATATGGTGTGGATGTAATTTACCTGGTGGCTGATCTTTCCGATTATGAAAATGTTAAAAGTCAGTTAAGCGAACTCAAGGTTTCAATTGGACTTTTGATTTACAATGCTGCCTTTGCACCCATTGGTTTATTCGAAGAAATAGATGAGTCGCAACTGATGCTTGCAGCTGATGTGAATGTTAAGGCTCCTATGTTGCTTTCAAAGCTCCTGTCTGAACAAATGATAACAAGGGGAAAGGGAGGTATCGTACTGATGTCCTCTCTGGCAGGCACTCAGGGCAGTCCGAGGCTTGCGGCTTATGCTGCCACCAAATCCTTCAATGCCATTCTGGCCGAAGGGCTATGGAGTGAGCTTAAACCCCGGGGCATTGATGTCATTGCCTGCTGCGCCGGGGCAATCATGACTCCTGGCTACAGGAATGCAGAGAAAGCAAAACCTGCACCGGGGACATTGAGTGCAGACAAAGTGGCGGAGAAGACTCTGAAAGCCCTTGGGAAAAAGCCCATAGTTGTACCTGGGATTATAAATAAAATCGCGCGTTTTGTATTCATGAGGTTATTGAGCAGAAAAGCTGCAATTAAAATAATGTCAAAGAACACCGGAGGTTTGTCATGAAAATATTCCTGGGGCTGGTTACTCCAATGGTAGCCTATTCGGTAATAACCTTGTTGCATATCATCATACCTGTGAAGAAAACAAGGGGATATGTAAGGAATGAGATTACGGGAGAGGTAATGAACTATAGGATAAACGGTAAGTTTGTTCTTCCGGCTGCTATCCTGGTTTGGGTTTTGCTTGGTTATTTCGACATTGTCCCATACACCTGGTTATATGAAACCCGTTGGCTCGGACTCATCGGAGCGGTTGTCATCGGCTTATCATATTCCCTGTATATTGTCCTGAAGCATCCCCCAACCGGCAGATCATTCGCGGCAGACCTATGGTTCGGAAGGGTGAAGGATGCAAGGATTAAAGATGGATTCATAGATGCAAAGATGTGGCTTTATCTTATTGGGGCTGTGATGCTTCAGCTCAATGTGCTTTCATTTGCAGTTTATCACTTCAGAAATGTGGATAATTTGAACCCCGGATTCATATTGGGGTGTGCAATGCTGACCTGGTTTTGCTTTGAGTATCTGATTTTTGAAAAAGTACATCTCTGGACATATGATTTTATTGCAGAACGAGTCGGTTTCAAACTTGGTTTCGGATGTCTGGCTTTTTACCCCTACTTCTATTCGGTGGCTCTTTGGTTCACTGCACATCTTCCAAATCCGGGACATCCTGTATTGTTCACTGTAGTCATAGGATTGCTTTTCATGTGTGGTTGGGTATTGACCCGGGGTGCAAACATGCAAAAGTATTACTTCAAGGTTCATCCGGATAAAAAATTCCTTTGGATCACTCCGGAGGTAATAACTGATGGACAGCGCAACCTTCTTGCTAATGGTTTCTGGAGTGCAAGCCGACACATAAATTACCTCGGAGAAATCATTCAGGCGATGGCAATAGCACTTGTAGTCGGGTATCCCGGTGTTCTTTTGGTCTGGCTTTATCCGCTCTACTATATAGCACTTATGTTTACCAGACAGGCTGACGATGACAAAATCTGCAGGGAAAAATATGGTGAGTTATGGGATGAATATACAGGAAAGGTTAAATACAGAATCATTCCATACATATATTAAATACTCACTTCAGCCAATCATCCCAAGGATGATTGGCTAAAAATGACTAATTATCCCAAGGATGATTGGTTGAAAATGACTAATTATCCCAAGGATGATTGGTTGCACGGTTGCGCCCCTGGGTAGAGATGATATATGGAAAATGAAACCATCAGACAATTTATAGAATACAGGGACAAGACCGGCGACAGAAAAGCACTGTATAAAGCAGTGGCAACGGAGTTTTCTGTAAAATCCGCAGCCTATCCAGGGTCTTTCATTGACATAAGCCCATCCCTTGTAATACCTGAAGTTACATATATAGATAATTTCAAAGGTGCAGTCAAATTCTTCAGGGACATTGATTCAATTAAGGAATATATTGAAGCCAATAAAGAATACACGGAGCAAACCCATATTGATTTCATTGGACAGGATTACACTGACCCGATGAATATAGATAAAGTGGATCTTATAATTTCCCAATATGCGGGCTTTGTTGGACAGGCAACCAAATATCTACTGAAGAAGGGGGGGATTCTTCTTTGCAATGACAGCCATGGGGACGCTACTTTGGCAAAGCATGATGAATATGAGTTCATTGGTGTCGTAAACAATAGTAATGTAATTGTAAGGAAAGACCTTGACAAATACTTCAGACTTCCCGGTGGAAAGCCTGTTGATATCGAAAAAGTTAAGCAGAGCATGAAGGGTCCGAAATATACTTCATCTGCTGCTAATTATCTTTTTTTAAAAAAATAATACTGCTCTTCTTTTAAAAATTAATAATCCATATCAAGCTACAATGTTGCATTTTCCCAAAACAAGTATTAAAATAAAGGTCAGAGAAGGTCAGTAATTTACTGGAGGATAATACAATGAATTTAGATAGATTTACAGAAAAGGCACTTGCTGCAATAACTACAGCCCAGGAACTGGCGGTAAGGATGGGCCACCAGCAGATAGAGGGTGAACATCTTCATATGGCGCTGGTTTCCCAGAAAGACGGATTGATAAGCAAGCTGCTTGGCTATATGGGCGTTGATGCAGGTTCATATATACAAGAGCTCAATGAATACCTGAGTGGTCTGCCTTCCATAAGCGGTGATGCTGCATCTCCGGTTTATGCATCAAGAAGGCTGAATCAGATTTTTGTGAAGGCACAGGATGAAACAAAACGTTTCGGAGATGAGTATGCAGGCGTAGAGCACCTGTTCATTGCCCTTTTGGAGGAGCATAATACTCCTTCACAGAAAATTTTCAAGAAATATGGCATAACCTCCGACAGCTTCATGAAGGCATTGTCAAAGGTAAGAAGCAACCAGCGGATTACTTCCCAGAATCCAGAGGATACCTATGACACCCTGAAAAGGTTCGGCCGTGATCTGGTCGAAATGGCCAGGCAGGGAAAGATAGATCCGGTAATCGGACGTGATGAAGAAATCAGAAGGGCTGTACGTATTCTTTCAAGGAGGACGAAGAACAATCCTGTATTAATCGGGGAACCCGGTGTGGGAAAGACGGCTGTGGTCGAAGGCCTTGCCCAAAGGATACTGGCAGGGGATGTGCCTGAAGGATTGAAGGACAGAACCATATTCGCCCTTGACATGGGAGCGCTTATAGCAGGGGCCAAATACCGTGGTGAATTCGAGGAGAGGCTGAAGGCTGTGCTTCAGGAAATAAACAAATCCGAAGGAAGGATAATACTCTTCATTGATGAGCTCCACAACATTGTGGGAGCAGGAAAAGCAGAAGGAGCCATGGATGCAGGCAATATATTGAAACCCATGCTTGCCAGGGGGGAACTGCATTGCATCGGTGCCACGACCCTTGATGAGTACAGAAAATATATTGAAAAGGATGCAGCCCTTGAAAGAAGGTTCCAGCCCATTCTTGTAGACCAACCTACCGTTGAGGATACAATCTCTATACTGAGAGGCCTGAAGGAACGTTTTGAGATACATCATGGCGTCAGGATTACCGATGGAGCACTCATAGCCTGCGCCGTTCTTTCCGACAGATACATTTCAGACAGATTTCTCCCTGACAAGGCCATTGACCTGATGGATGAGGCTGCCGCCATGATCAGAACAGAAATAGACAGCATGCCTGCTGAACTTGACGAGATTTATAGAAGGGTAATGCAGCTTGAGATTGAAAGACAGGCCTTAAAGAAAGAAGATGACCCAGCTTCAAAGGCCAGGCTTTTGAAACTTGACAAGGAACATGCTGAACTTAAGGAAACAGCAGACAAGATGAAGGCCCAGCTTGAACTTGAGAAAATAAACATACATCATGAAAAGGAAATAAAGCAACAGATTGAGGACCTCAGAAGACAGATTGAAGAGGCGAAGAGAGAGTATAATCTTGAGCTGGCTGCCAGACTGGAATATGGTGAACTTCCGGCACTTCAAAAACAGCTTGAGCAGGAAAAGACAAGAAGAGCTTCGACAGGCAATGAGCTTCTGAAAGAGGAAGTAACGGAGGATGAAGTTGCTGAGATTGTATCCAGATGGTCCGGCATTCCAGTCACAAAACTCGTTGAAAAGGAAAAAGACAAACTGATGAACCTTGAAGGCATCCTCCATAGAAGGGTCATTGGCCAGGAAGAGGCAGTGACTGCAGTAAGTGATGCAGTCATCAGGGCAAGGTCAGGTCTCAAGGACCCCAATAGACCCATAGGCTCATTCATTTTCCTCGGCCCTACAGGAGTTGGGAAAACAGAACTTGCAAAGACACTGGCCGAAGCACTCTTTGACAGTGATGCCAACATGGTCCGTATAGACATGTCTGAGTATATGGAA
>Ga0209203_1002147_pt1 | contig 13492 bp, 10 predicted proteins | sample AD_UKC109_MetaG_FD_184423 | JGI IMG/M metagenome (GOLD analysis project Ga0209203, IMG submission 184423) | Active sludge microbial communities of municipal wastewater-treating anaerobic digesters from Hong Kong - AD_UKC109_MetaG (SPAdes)... | ecosystem: Engineered > Bioreactor > Anaerobic >...
TTGTTTGTACGCTTTGTTCTGTTGGTGTTGCTGCGATGTTTATGTTTGTTGGTATTGGTTCGTAGGGATAGTTTTGTGCTGGTAGGTTTATTTGCGTGTTGTATTGTCCTTGTTCGTTTGTTGTTGTGTTTATTGGTTCTTGGTTTTCTGGTGTTATGGTGATGTTGAAGTTTGGTCCTACGTTTTGTTCTCCTATGTTTATTGTTCCTTGTATTGTTGTGTTGTATATTTCTAGGTTTGGTGTTATGAATTCGTTTGTGCTATTTGGTTTGATGTAGAATGTTGTGTCTTTTTCTAGTCCTCCTGCGAGTTGCGCGTAAAGGTTAACAAGCATGCTGTCTAGTTGTGTTTGTTCTATTGTTGGTAGTTGGTCTGTTCCGCTACTGGTGTAGTTCCAGATTTGTTGTCCTGTTTCTTGGTTTGTGATGTTGATGTTTGCGTTTTCGTTTGCGGTGATGCGCATAGTATATTCTGCCATTTGGTCTTGCATGGTAAATGAGATGTTGTTTTCTTCAAATGCTGGCAGGTTTTCTCGCAAGTAAAATGTTGTGTCAAAGTCTATTTTTCCTTGTTTTTGTGCGTGTAGGTTTACTAGTATGCTGTCTATTTCGTTTCGTTCAATTGTTTGTAGTTGGTCTGTTCCGTTGCTTGTGTAGTTCCAGAGTGTTTCTTCTTCCTTGTTCGACGTTTCCATGAACCGCCTATCGGCGGCACGATGGAAAGTCGAAAAATGGCTGTATGACTTTCCAAGGTTCGAAGGACTTGGAAACGTCAATTTGGCTTTATCGTTAACTAACGTAATGGTAACGCTTGCTCCTTCTTCACCGTTGATGTTTGCTGTATATTCTGCTGGTATGAGTGTGAGTGTTGGGTTGTATTCGTGTGTTTCCCAAACATTTACTGTCGCTGTGTGATCAACTGATTCGTGATGATATTTATTTAATTGATATTGTGCTTGAACACTTTGTTTAATTGTTTTTATATCGTTAAACGCGTATTGTTCTGGCCAGTTTCCTGTGAATATTGTTTTCCCATCAACAATAACAGAACCCTGAACTTCGCTTGGTAGATTTCCGGTTAGCCCGATTGATGCGCTGTCAACTGCCATATCAATAGTGAATGGTGTTGTGCTGTGCGTGATGGTAATTTCTTCTTGCGCGTTTGTTGTTTGTATGCTGTTATTTGTTGGCTGGGCAAGCGCATCTAAAGATAACGTTGCAGGATCGTATGGAAAACTTTGTGGTGGAATAGTAAAACTTGTGCTAAACGTGCCGTTTGCATCGGTGTAGAGTTCCTGCGCGTTTCCTTGCTGTGGCGTAAGCAGTATTTTAAATCCTTCGCCAACTGCTTGTCCATTAAGCTTTACTTGTCCTTGAACTAATGCTGTATAATCAGGAATGATGGGCATAACAACATGTTCTGGATAAATTGTTTCTCCGCCATAGGCCATGACTGAATCAAGTTTACTTACAAAGTTTATCGGCTCATTACCATCGCTACTGAGCTCAACATAATATTTGATTGCGTCACCCATCGAGCTTTGTTTTGCGATGTTTTGTTCTTGCGCTCGTAGTGTGTGCGAATGTGCTGGGGGGATTGCATTATTGGTGGTGATGAACTTCAGAACTTCCCGTGAGGTTGGTGTTACGATTTGTGCGAAGTAAATTCCTGAAATTTTTGATTGCCATTCGGCCTCTAGCTGCTTGCTAAACCGATTATAGGTAAATGGTATATTCGATATAATACGTCCTGTGATATCAGAAATAATGATTGCTTGTGGCTTTTGGTCAAGCCATCCGCTAAACCTAATATGGCTGCTAATGCCGTTGTTAATTACAATTATATTGTTATTGATTTGGCTTACCTCGCTAATTGATGTAGAAATACCCAAAGAGTACTCGCCCAAGGCATCGGTTTCGGTGGTTTCGGTAATGCTGGAATTGTCGGCTTTCCAAACCGAGATATTTACATTTTCCACTGTGTGGTTGCTGGTATCGCGAACTGTTCCTTGAATTTGAACCTGAGTTTGTGCAACACTTGCCACTGCAATGGCAATAAGTGCAATGGTTATGGAGAATCTAAAAACTTTGTACATAGGTTCGGGCTAATGATTTTTATGAAAGCAAGTTAGTGAAAAATGATTTTAAAAGCGAAATGGTTTGGGCAAAATGTTTCGGTTTTGGTATTGCACCGCACCCTGCCGCCTGGCTGGTGCAAGCAGGTCATTCAATCTTCACTTCAATATCATCGTGGTTTCGACAGGCTCAACCACCGCTCAATCTTCACTTCATCATTCGATGTTCGATATTCGATGTTCGATATTTTTATCCACGAACCCGCCCTGCCTACCGGCCAGGCAGGCTGCGGCAGGCAGGTGACACGAATAAACACGAATTGTATCAGTCTCTTCGCTCTTGCTTTAAACACAGTGTTACTCTGTGTAGACACTGTGTAACACTGTGTAACACTGTGGTTAAAAATCATCCATTCATCCAATATCATCGTGGTTTCGACAGGCTCAACCACCACTTTCAATTATTCAATCCCCAAATTTTTATCGGGGCAATCATCCAAACTCTTTCTCCACTCAATGTACCCAACAATACTCATGCTAAAGTAGAAAAAGAATAGCACTGAGGTAGGGTAGAGCCCTTTAAAAATGTAAAGTCCAAGCGAAACTGCGTTCACAACAATCCAGAGCCACCACATTTCAATAATTTTCCTTGCCAGCATCCAGGTAGCCGTAATGCTGAGTGCGGTTGTGAAAGCATCGCCAATTGGAACTGGCGAGTCGGTGTAGTTTTTTAGAACAAAGAAAATAACAAAAAATATGGCAATCGTAACAGGAATAAGAACTAGCGTTGTTTTTCGGTTAATACGAGTTACTGGTAGTGAGTTAGCTTGCCGTTTTTTGCCTCCGTAAAGCCAGTGCCACCAACCGTAGATACTAATGAAAAGGTAGTAGAACTGCAGGCCCATATCGGCGTAGAATTTGGCGGCGAAAAAAATGTAGATGTATAAAGCTGAGGTAGCAAGCCCAAAAGGCCAAAGCCAAACTTTTTGCTTTATTTCCAGGTAAAGGTAAATTAGGCCGGTTACCGCACCCAGAATTTCTACGTAGTTATTTTGAATCCAGTGGAGCATGTTTTTTACGTTTAATTAAGACCGGAGACGGAAGTGACTGGTTACTAACCACTGATCACTGACCACCGATCACTGATCACCCAAATTCTTTTGTCTCCCAACTTCCGTCTTCCGACTTTACTAAAACTCAACTACAATTCTTGTCATCAAATTAATTCCCGCTTGCGGGAAGAATCCATCCTCGCGGTACTCTGGGCTACCATCGGCGAATGCTGCGCGGTAAACCCAAGCTGTTGCGAGGTAATCTTCGTTGAAAATGTTGTTAACCATTAGTTCAAGGTTTAGTCCCTTTGTGCCCTTCAGGCTCAGCTTGTAGTCAATTTTTAGGTTGTTTACCAAATACGCATCAAGCATTCTTTCCTTGCTGCTGGTGTTGTCGAAGTACTGTGAATCAACGTATTTTGTGGTGAAGGATAGGCCAAAGTTTTTTAAGGGTTGAAACCTTAATATGCTCGACAGAATTGCTGAAGGGGAGAAGGAAATTTCGGTATCCCCTAATTTATTCTCCTGTTGTCCAATGAATTCCCATGTCTGATCGCTGTCGTACAAGTCAATGTACTCCACGAAATCCTTAATAATGTTTCTGCTAAGGGTAAGGTTCCCATCCCACCGAAGCCAGCTCGATGGTTTTATTCCTAGTGTAGCTTCAATGCCAGCACGGTAGCTTTTGGGAACGTTTGTCATAAGAGGGTAGCCAACATCGCTTAGCTTACCGGTTAGTACTAGCTGGTCGCGGTAGTCCATGTAGTAGAAATTAAGCCCAAAGGCGTAATTTTGGGATTTGTGGTTGTAGCCCAGCTCGTAGTCCATTAGCTTTTCGGGAGTTGGCGTGTTGTTGGAACCGTACTTCATGGCGTCCTTTATATCGGCACGGGTTGGCTCGCGATGAGCCATTCCAAACGAGAAGTAAACATCGTGCGAAGGGGTTATTTTATACATTAATCCTGCTTTTGGATTTAAAAAATCCCACGAATGCGATTGGTCGAGCGATGCCAGATCGTCATCAAAACCACTCAGGATGTATTCGATTCTTCGGTACTGCACATCACCAAAAAGGTTCAGCTTTTCGGCCACCTGCCAGTTAGCTTTGGTGAAGATGTTGAAGTCGGTTTTTGTCCCGTTGTTTCGGTACCATTCAAAATCTTTTGGAATCCCTGCATTCACTTCAGTCCAAAGAACTTTACCGTAATGGTCGCCATCGTACTTGTTCCAACCTCCGCCAAGGGTTGTTGAAATGCTGTTTTTCCTATAAACCAGCGAGTAGGTGCCGCCATAGAAATCGTTATCCATAAGCTTTTGCCGAATCATGTTTGTATGAGTTACCGTTTCTTCCCCAATAGTAATTGGATTTATTCCGTAGTCTTCCAACTCGCGGTTTCGTTTGTACTGCTCGTAGTAACCTTTACCAACGGTCCAGTGTCCAGCAACGTTCATCGACAGGTTTTTTGAAAGATGGTGGCTGTAAACCAGCTGGTAGTGAGTTTGGGTGTAGTTGTCGGTTTCGTTTCGGTAGAATTGTTCAACGCCAAACTCATCGGTAAACATGTACCCGGCTGGGTTATAGCGTGGGTTTTCGTTGAGCATGTAGCCTGGCGTTCCCTCCCAGGTAATTCCTGTGTGCTGGTCGCCATGAATCAGGTTTAAACGCACGATGCTTTTTGCTGTGTGCCAGGCACCGGTAAAGAAAAGCGACTGGTGATCGGACATTCCACGCTCAATGTAACCGTCGGAAGCAACCCTTGAGTAGCGCCCCTCGAAGCTGAACTGGTCGTTCACCAAACCGGTTCCGGCTTTTATGGTTGTGCGGAATGTGTTGAATGAGCCACCCATAATTTCGCCATAGGCGAAGGGTTCGGGCTCTAATGTAACGGTTTGGAAGTTTACGGTTGCACCAAATGCACCAGCTCCGTTGGTTGAGGTACCAACGCCCCGCTGCACCTGAATGTTGTCGACAGAACTTGTGAAATCGGGCATGTTTACCCACCAAACCCCCTGCGATTCGGAATCGTTCAGCGGAATTCCGTTAACCGTAACGTTAATGCGGGTCATGTCGGTTCCTCGAATTCTGAAAGCTGTGTTTCCAACCCCAGTTCCACCTTCCGATACAGCAACTACCGAGGGAATCATTTCCAGAAGGTAAGGTACGTCAAACCCTGAGTTTCGTTCCCTGATTTCCTTTGAGTTAACCGATGAGTGTGCTATTGGCATTCGCTCTGAAACACGCGTTGCGCTAACAATTACCGCTTCACCCATTATGGTCTCGGGAGTTAGCGTGAAGTTAACCTGTTTATCTCCATCAACACTTACTTCAATTACCTCACGCTTATAACCTACAAACGATGCTGCTAGGTTATAGGTTCCCTTGCTGGTTATTTTTAGCATGTATTCTCCATTCAGGGTGGTGGATGTTCCCTGAAGTGTGTTTTCAACGGTTATGGTTGCACCAACTAGCTCGGCACCATCGCTATCCGTTACCTTTCCGCTAATCGTAATACCTCCCATTGATTCGCTTGTATCTGCAAACGAGGGAGCGAAAACTCCCCAAAAACATAAAGCAATTAGTAATTTTTTCATTCAAAATTCCTTTTTAGGGTTAGTAAATTTTAATGAGTTTGCTGCATCGGAACGCAACAAGAAACATTGAACCGTAAAAAGGGGAATTAATACGTTAAGGTTGATTGCCGAACTCTTTTCCCTTCGCCGGCACTACCCGGATCAGGTTCAAAGGGTGTAATCTCAGCCTGTTGTATTAAGGCACCCCTAAAAGTGATATGCTGCAAAGGTAATGCTTTGAATGTCCTATTTCAAAATAATTACTAGCTAAAATTCATCTTTATTTGGTATATTCCACATTTATAGATGTTTACTTGTTGGTTGAATTATTAGACTAAAAAAAAATACAAAAAGTTAAACAAAAGTTACATAGTTATGTTACTCATAGCAAATTGAGTATTTTTAAAATTAGTTATATCTTTAAAACAAATAAGGAACCAATGAAACTAAAAAACCTTTTATCAGTAATATTTTTAATGTTGTTAGTCGTTCAGGTTTTTCCACAGAATACTGGAACCATTGAAGGGCGTATTTTCAACAGTAAGAACAATGAGCCGGTTCCCTTCGCCAACATTGTTGTTTGGGGAACTAGCATTGGCTCATCGTCCGATTTCGACGGGAACTTTAAGTTTGCAGGCTTAGCCCCTGGTTATATTGAGCTTCGGGTTTCGGCAGTTGGTTTTGAACCCTACGTTTCAGAAGCAATAATGGTAACCAACGCCAGGACAGCCTTTATTGAAATACCTTTGGAAGAGGCTTCGGTTGAGCTCGAGGGGGTTGTTGTTACCGCCAGCCCTTTTCGTAAAAGCGAGGAGAGCCCTGTTTCACTTCAACGTATTGGAATTGATGAAATTGAAAAGAATCCTGGAGGGAATCGCGATATTAGCAGAGTAATCCAGTCGCTGCCTGGGGTTGCCTCAACTCCAGCCTATCGCAACGATGTGATTGTTCGTGGCGGTGGTCCCGGTGAGAATCGTTTCTACCTCGATGGCGTAGAAATCCCCAACCTTAACCACTTTGCTACGCAAGGAGCATCGGGAGGTCCTGTGGGTATTATCAACGCCGATTTCATTCGCGAAGCGAATTTTTTCTCAGGTGCTTTTCCCGCATCAAAGGGTAATGCCCTTAGTTCCGTTTTAGATTTCAGGCAAATTGATGGTAACAGCGAACGAATGAAGTTCAAGGGCGCCGTTGGTGCAAGCGACCTGGCTCTTACCCTCGATGGCCCGCTGGGCGATAATACCACATTTATCTTCTCAGCACGTCGGTCGTACCTTCAGTTCCTATTTAGCGCCATTGGCCTGCCTTTCCTTCCTACCTACAACGATTTTCAGTTTAAAACCAGAACCCGCATCGACGAGAGGAATGAAATTACGGTTATCGGCATTGGTGCCATCGATGAATTTTCGCTTAACACGGGATTGGAAAACCCAACGCCCGACCAGCGTTACATTCTCAGCTACGTTCCGGTTAACACTCAGTGGAACTATACCAACGGAATTGTTTATAAGCACTTTCGCGACAAGGGCTACGATACCTGGGTTCTTAGTAGGAATATGTTGAACAATAGGCAGTTCAAGTATCCCGATAACGATGAGAGCCAGCAGAAAATTCTCGATTACATTTCACAGGAATCTGAGAATAAGCTTCGCTACGAGCACGATAGGAAGCTCGACAACGGAGTTAAGCTAAATGTGGGGGCAGGTTTCGAGCATGCTCGCTACACAAACCAAACTTACCGCTCATTCTTTACTAATGGGCAGCTCGTTCCAATCGATTACGATACGAAGCTGCACCTTTTCAAGTGGAGCGTTTTTGGCCAGGCAAGTCAAAGTTTCTACAACGACAAGCTAACCCTTTCGTTAGGGTTACGAGCCGATGCCAACAGCTACTCATCGAGCATGGCCAATATGCTAAACCAAGTTAGTCCGCGTTTATCGGGAGCCTACTCGCTTAGCAACGATTTTTCGCTGAACTTCAATGTTGGCCGATACTACCAGCAGCCTCCATACACCATGCTAGGTTTTGCCCTGGCTGACGGAACGCTGGTGAACAAGGAGAACAATTTGAAATACATTCGTGCCGACCATGTTGTTGGCGGTTTCGAGTGGTTGCCGAACCAGAAGAGTAGGATAACGCTTGAGGGATTCTATAAGTGGTATTCAAACTACCCTTTCTCACTCAACGATTCAATCTCCTTGGCTAGCAAGGGTGCAGATTTTGGAACCTTTGGCGACGAGGCTGTAACTTCAACATCAACGGGAAGAGCTTACGGGTTGGAGCTGCTTTACCGCTCAAAGGATTTGCTTGGTTTCAATACCATTCTTGCCTACACGCTGGTTTGGAGCGATTCAGAGAACTCAATCCCAACCCTTACGGGCGACTGGGTTCCAACAGCCTGGGATAATAGGCACATACTTACGTTAACCGCTACCCGCGAATTCAACAAGGGTTGGGATTTTGGTTTCAAGTGGCGTTTTGTTGGTGGCTCGCCATACACTCCGTGGGATTTGGAAACCTCCTCGATTATTTCGGCTTGGGATGCACAGGGAAGAGGATATTTGGACTATTCGAGGTTTAATACTTTGCGTTTGGAACCTTACCACCAGCTCGACGTTCGGGTTGACAAGATGTTCTACCTTAAGAAAACGACCCTTAACTTCTATGTCGATATTCAGAACCTTTACGGTTTTGCCGGCGACCAGCCCGATAATATAATTGTGAGCGTTGATGAAAATGGAAACCGATTAGTTGAGAATGGAAGGTATGTGCTCGAAACCATTTCTGGCACCGGAGGTGGAACCATTCTTCCAACCGTTGGAATAATTGTAGAATTTTAATGAACGAAAAAATTTAATTTACCGATAATAATACCAGCCATGAAAAGATACTTCATAATATTACCCTTGCTTGCTTTACTCATTTCGTCATGCGTTAAGCCTCCCAAGAACACTGAGCAGGAAACCGTAACAACACTAAAAACATATCCCTACATTGAGGGAACTCCCATTCGCATCGATTTCACCAAGGGTGAAGAGTTTTACTATCCGCTAATTGTATTTTGGATTGAGGACGAGCAAGGAAACTACATTGAAACGATTTACGCGTCGCAGTCAATTGCAACCGGAGTTTTTAAGTTTGGGGTGAACGATAAGGGGAAGTGGGCTCCCGGCGAACGCCGTCGTTCTGCTGCACTGCCATACTGGGGGCATAAACGTGGATTCAAAGCCCCCGACGGGCTTTTTCTTCCAACCCCACAGGATCCCTTGCCCGATGCCATTACAGGAGCAACGCCCAAAACCAGCTTCGTGGTGAACTCCTTCGTAAAGCCCGAATTGAAAAAGTTCAGGTTAATGATGGAGATTAACCAAACCTGGGACTGGAACAACTACTGGCACAACAACCTTTACCCCGATGACGAGGAGTACAAAACCAGCTGCCAGCCAGCACTGGTATACATGGGAGAAGTAGATACATCAAGCGCTGGTCAGACAATTGAACTTAAGCCAATTGGCCATAGCCACTATTCTGGTAAAACCGGCGAGCTGTTCCCCGATATTTCAACCCTAACAACTGCGCTTCAAATAGCAGAGAAAGTTACGGTTCGTATCGGCGGGGTTGACTAAGCTGCAAATATTTTGTATATTACAACGGATGGATTCCAAAACAGACAAGCAGATTCTTGTTGCAGGTGCAACCGGCTTAATTGGAACAGAGTTGGTTAAATCTCTTGTTTCAATAGGCTACAAGGTTTTAGTGCTTACCCGAAACCCCGACAAAGTTATTGCAACCTTCCCTCAGGGGGTGGGTTGCCTTGAGTGGACCGGAGATTTTTCTACGTCTCTAGTACGGGAAGTTGAAAAAAGTTATGCTGTTGTTAACCTGGCCGGGGAAGGGATAGCCCAAAAACGTTGGACAAAAAAACGGCGTACTCAGTTAGTTCGTAGCAGGTTGGGAACAACCCGTTCGTTGGCGAAGGCATGTGGCTTCGCAAATCCAAAACCTACGGTTTTTATTCAAGCATCGGCTATTGGCTATTATCCAAATTCAAGTTCAGCCATTTTCACAGAGGAATCAGAAGCAGGAACCTCATTCCTTTCCAGGTTAACGGCCGATTGGGAGAAGGTGGCATACAACGAGGTCCCCGAACAAATTCGTCTTGTAATTATCAGAACGGGCATTGTACTTTCCACAAGGGGAGGAATGCTTAAAAAAATGATACTCCCAATAAAAATGAATTTGGGTGCTTGGTTTGGAAGTGGGAAACAGATGGTTTCGTGGATTCATATTCACGACGAGGTAAATGCGATACTTTATTTGCTATGTAACCCTAATCTTTCAGGTGTTTTCAACCTTGTTGCTCCAAAACCTACTACTCAAAAGGCCTTTGTAAAAAACATGGGAATACAACTTCACAGGCTCGCCTTCATGAGCATCCCTTCGTTTGTAGTTAAACTTATTTATGGTAGTATGGGAAAGGAGTTGCTTCTTTCAGGACAGAATGTTGAAGCCAAAAGGTTAGTTGAATCGGGATTCGAATTCTCATTCCCAGACCTATCACTGGCAATAGCAGATTTTTTTAGGATGAAAAATTAGGTTGGGAAGAATGATATTGATCAACTATAAGCTAAATATCCAATAAAAATTGGATTTTTGGACTTCATGTATTGTACCTTTGAATTGTTAATCTAACCTTTTTTACAGTTGGTCAAATTGTTCGAACTTTTTTAAGTATTTATAGTTTAATTTGAAGTGTACACATGATTTTTCAGAGTAAAATGAGAAAGATTTTTTTTAGAGAAAAGGTATTATTTTTGATAGTTATCCTTTTTGTTGTTATATTTACATCCTGCCACAGCAGTGTTCCGTGTCCAGTTTATAGGGATATACCAGTTGGTAGTTTAGGTAACAAATAGTTTTTTGGCTTAATTTTAAAGTTGTTTTACAAAATTTTGCATTATGAAATCATCGAAGAGAAAGTTTGTTGTATTCCTTCTTCTCCTAGGAGTAGTTGCTATAATGGGTTCATGCGCAACAAAAAAAGTAGCATGTCCAGCTTACGCTAAAACCAATGTACAACAAACTCAGCAAAACAGCTAAGGTTATTCAGTACATTTTTTATTTAACAAATTTCTCCTGTTGCCGCTTGGTAATGGAGAAGTTTTTTTTTGCCCTTACTCTTGCGTTGCTCCTACTTGTTTCCCCATTTAAAACAGTTGTTGCTCAAGGACAGATTGATTCGGTTAGGCTAGTAGTTTTTAACAACTACCTTACATTCCCGGTTCAAATACACACAAACGGATACAGTTTGGGCTATGGTTTTTTGAAGTACAAAAACTATAGAACAAGAATTTCTTACCATGCTGATGTTTTTAACATCATTCATCCCAAGGAAGATAGAATAACAAACCGATCGTATTCGGTTTCAAAATCGTACGTTTACGGGAAAATTAATTCATTTCTGGGTATTCGTATGGGTTACGGATTAGATAGGAGGCTGGTTGAAAAATCGGAGATCGGAAGCATTGGCATATCACTAGTTTCATCGGCGGGCGCAATTGTTGGCTTTCAAAAGCCAATTTACTACCAAATTATTTACCCACTTACTCCCTACTCGTTCGAGCTGCACGATGAACTTTTCGACCCAGAAACGCATACACCGGATAACATCTACAGCAAGGCCTCATTTTTTAAGGGAATTGCTGATACGAAGCTGGTGCCGGGCCTCTTCCTGCAGTCGGCTTTCAGCTTCGATTATGGGAGAAGCAACGATTTCCTGAATCGCCTTGAAGTTGGCGTTATGCTCCAGGCTTACCTGAAAAAAATTGAGATAATGGCAGTTGCCCCGAATAGCCAACTATTCGGCTCATTCTTCATCTCATACCGCTTTGGCATAACCAAATAGCCAAATATTTTCCTTTTTCATAATATATTAGGTATTTTCGCTTCCGAATTTATAATCAAAAAATATTGCAATGAATTTTTCAGAAAAAGAATTATATGATGCTTCACTGATTGCCCTAAGGGATTGTATGGGTCTTAAAATGAATGAAACACTTTTAATAATAACCGATGAAACCCGAAGGGAAATTGGCTCAGCCCTACACAAGGCAGGGAAAGAGCTGTGCAACGAGTCGATGGTTGTTGAAATGAAATCGAGGGAAATAAATGGGCAGGAACCACCCACGGCCATTGCTGAACTAATGAAAATGGTTGATGTGGTAGTTTGCCCAACCGCAAAATCGCTTACGCATACCAACGCGCGCCGCGAAGCATCGAAGGTAGGGGTTCGGGTTGGAACCATGCCGGGAATCACTGTCGATACAATGGTACGCTGCTTAAACGCCGATTACGAAAAAATTGTTGGCCTAACCAACTATATCGCCAAGAAGCTTGAGGGCGTAAAAACCATTCGGGTTGTTACCGAGAAGGGAACCGATGTAACTATGCCGGTTGAGAGCAGAATGATTATTCCGAGTCGTGGTGTGCTTAGGGAAAAAGGTGAAGGAGGAAACCTTCCTTCAGGCGAAGTTTTTTTAGCACCTTGGGAAGATAAAACCAACGGACGAGTTGTGGTTGATGGCTCAATGGCCAGCGTTGGACTTTGCGAAACACCAATAACTATTGACATTGTAAACGGTTACGCCGAAACTGTTACAGGTGGTGAAGAGGCTAAAAAGCTGGTGGAACTATTTGAAAAATCGGGTCGTGAAGCGCGTGCCGTTGCCGAGTTCGGTATCGGAACCAACTATAAAGCGAAGCTGATTGGAATGATACTTGAGGACGAGAAGGTGCTTGGTACCATTCATATTGCCTTTGGCAATAATATTACCATGGGAGGTAAAATTTCTGTTAGCAGCCATCTCGATGGGCTGGTTAAGGAACCCGACGTTTACTTCGACGATGAGCTGGTTATGAAAAAAGGTAAAATGCTGGGTTTTGAGATGAATGTTTAGCTTTCAGCTTAATAATTCATTATTTTAAAAATCTATCCTATGAACGCACGAGAATTATTGGCTTCATCGCTGGGACACCGAAACGATGAACCAAACAAAAAACTTGCCGATGCAATAATTGAGTCGGAAAATATGCAGTGGATTACTGAGCTGGTGGCAATTCTCGACGAGAAGAAGGGTGATGCTAGGAGCGACTCCATTAAGGTGCTGTATGAGGTTGGTCTAAGGGGGCGCTCCGATTTAATTGCCCCTCACTGGGCAAAGTTCATAGAAATTATTGGCAGTAAAGATAACAGGCTGGTTTGGGGAGCAATGATTGCACTCGACTGTATTGCGTTGGAGAAACCAGCGGAACTTTTTAAAAATCTTGAAACAATTAATAGTGCCGTTTTAAAAGGCTCAACCATCACCATTGACCATGGTGTGGCTGTGCTTGCTAAACTCGCTTCTGTTGAAAAATTATGGGAGCCCGTTATGCCTCTTTTAGCAGAACACCTGCTGGGTTGCCCCGCTAAACAATTCCCGATGTACATAGAACGGTCAAAGGTTGCTTTCAGCAAAAACACTAAGGATGACTTTCTGGGAATAATTGAAGCACGGTTTGCCCATTTGGACAAGGAGTCGCAGCGGAAACGGGTTGAAAAATGCCGAACAATGCTTCAAAAAATTTAAAAACCACAAGGTTTTTATCAATTTGAAAATAGCAATGAAAAAATATTTGGATAGATTTAAAGCCCTCACACCCACCGAAATGCTTTTGCTGGGAACGGTTGTTGTTCTTGTAATACTAATAATAGTTAGGTGGGGATGGATATCGGACGAACTGGTTGAGTCGTTTA
>Ga0209203_1002152_pt1 | contig 13479 bp, 10 predicted proteins | sample AD_UKC109_MetaG_FD_184423 | JGI IMG/M metagenome (GOLD analysis project Ga0209203, IMG submission 184423) | Active sludge microbial communities of municipal wastewater-treating anaerobic digesters from Hong Kong - AD_UKC109_MetaG (SPAdes)... | ecosystem: Engineered > Bioreactor > Anaerobic >...
TGGCATCTTGGCGCCAAACCAGATCGTCACCCGGGCCAAACAGGAGCTGATCATCGATGGCGTGCGCTTCATTTTTTATAATGTGCCAGGTTCAGAAGCTCCCGCCGAGATGACTTTCATAATCCCGGATAAAAAAGCCTATTGTGGAGCTGAAATCCTTGTCCAGACCATGCACAATATTTTAACACCGCGCGGCGCCAAGGTAAGGAATGCTTTGCGCTGGTCAAACTACCTGGATCAAGCCCTGGAACAAGCAGCCGATGCCGAGGTATGCTTCGGTACGCACAACCATCCGGTCTGGGGTCGGGCGCACATCACCGAGTTCATCACCAAGCATCGTGATGTCTACCGCTACACGCACGACCAGACCGTGCGCCTCTTCAATGCCGGATATACCCCGCAGGAAATAGCCGACATGATCAAACTGCCCGAGTCATTGGAATCCTATTTCGGCTGCCGAGGTTACTACGGTGACTTACGCCACAACGTCAAGGCGGTCTATCAATTCTATCTGGGATTTTATGACGGCAATCCGGCCAATTTGAATCCACTGCCACCGTCGGAGTCGGGCAAGCGCTACCTCGAGCTGGCCGGGGGCGCCGATAAAGTTATCGGTGCGGCGCAGGCCGCCTTTGACAAAGGGGACTACCGTTGGTCGGTGGAATTGCTGAATCACGTGGTCTTTGCTCAACCCGACAACACAAATGCCATTACGCTGCTGGCGCGCACCTACGACCAGATGGGCTACATGTCTGAATCAGCCGTCTGGCGCAATATTTATCTGACAGCCGCTTCAGAGTTGCGTAACGGACCGCCGAAACGGGAAAGCGATCGCAGTTACGCAATCGATATGCTCATGCAGACACCGATTGAAAGTTTTCTCGATGCCATGGCGGCCGCACTTAACGGTCCGGCTGCCGAGGGGAAGGATTTCAAAGTCAATCTGGTAATTCCGGATGCACAGGAATCCTTCGTGCTCTGGATTGAGAATGCGGTGCTCCACCACAGGAAAACGGCACCGGCACCGGACGCCAATGTGACCATTACCATGAAAAAGAATGTCTTCATCAAGCTTTTGACTGATTCCGCCGACATCAAAGACACCCTGTTGAGCAGTGATTTCAAGATCACCGGCAGCCGGATCGATCTGATCAGATTTCTCACTCTGTTTGACAAACCACCCGTTTCGTTTGCAGTCGTAACGCCGTAAGCACGCAACGCTGCATGGACACGCGGTGGATGGCTATTCCGGCCATTCACCGCGCACAAAACAACCTGGCGGGCTTTGGATCAATGGTGAGATGCTTGCTGTTGAATCGGCAGCGGGCGCAAACACGAAGGCCCGCTGCCGGATTCAGTTTCTTAATTGCAGAGAATTGCCTGACGGCCGTTCGTCTTGAAATCATCCTTTATTTTATTGAATTCCTCAGGCGTGAGTTTGTGATAGGTTGCCTCACCGCGTTTCTTGAAATAAATCCGCATGTCGGGATTTTTGTCAATATTGAAATTCTCGCGTTTGAATTGATAAGAACTTGCTTTTCGTTGGAGGCAGTATAGGGACCGTTCACTTGTGTGTCAAGAATATTTTGGCCACAAGATGTGGGGTGCTGCATGGATGCCTCTTTGAAAGGCATATTCCGACACCAGTATTTTAAAGAAATTTTTTCATATTTTGGTTGTGTTGCCTGTGAAACAGGCATTTTCCCCGGAATTCAGGCAGACCTCACCGACACGCCTTCAATGATTCTTGAAAAAATCACAAGGCGTTATGACTGGATGTAATCATCCCATGAGTATTGAGGGTCGCCGTAGATCATGTCAGAGTGTTCGTTCCGGGGACACGTTGCGATCCCTGCGGGCTTCCGCAACATGTCCCCGCCAAATGCAACGGCGTATTCGCGGAGTAGCGGGTCATGGATTTTCGGCGGTGGCCTTGACCGGATAAACCAGAGACCTAGATGCGTGAGGATGTCCCGGATGACCTGCCGGTCTTCGATGAAGCTGATGATGCGCATGATGCCCTTACATTTCGGGCAGACAAGGGGATCAACCTGATATATTTTTTGAATCAGCCGCGCCCAGCTTTTTCTTAAGGTTTTTAAATGTCCTTCCGGTTCGAGAATACAGGGGATGACAGCGTCTGTTCCGGTCCCTTTTCTTTTTCCCCGCGAGACGTTGCTGTAATAACCATAATATCTGACCATTTGCTCGCCCCTGTTCGGGATATGCGAACACATGGCCGCCAGCCATTCCAAGGCGGTGAAGGTCTTACTGACCCTGCCATTTCTGGCTGTATAGATGACCTTGCCTTCCTGTTCCAGATAATGCATCCGTTCCTGAGAAAATGATGCCCGGATGATATAACGCGCCAGATTTTCCATAGCCTTGTCATCTTTCGGCAAAATCCGGTTGCCGCAGAAAACATTGAAGCCGGAATGCCGCCATGTCGAGAGCATGGCAATCAGATCTTTCGTTATCTTTCCCCTGTTCAGGAGCATCTTCAATACCTTGTGCCGGAAAATGGCTTCCAGCTTTTTGAGTTCCAGTGGCGGGGCGACGCGAAACATGCCTCTGTTTCCGTAAAAGCAGCCGTTGGTTACGAGAATATGGCAGTGGGGGTTGAATCCAAGGAAGTCGCCGAAGGTCTGAATGGCGATGACCGCGCCGGGGATGGGTTCATTTTCGGAAACCACATGTTGCATGAAAATCTTCAGAGAATCCCAGGCGCAGCGGCTGAGACCGGCAAGAAGCTTTCGGTCATACAGAAAATATCGGCGAAGGATCTTCGGGATGCTGAAGATGAAATGGCGGTGAGGCACTTTTTTGAGAACATCCAGGCAGAGCCACTCGCCGAATTCCACCACGCGCTTCTGATGGCAGGACGGGCAGAAGTGACGGCGCTTGCAAGAGAAGGCAAGCAGATATTCATGGTCGCAATCATTGCATCGGACTCGGGCAAAGCCGTTTTTAAGATCGCCGCAATCGAGATAACGGTAAATCACCTGCTCGATATAAGGCCGCCAGAAACCATACTGCTTGGAAAAATGTTCATCATAGGATTGAACAAAGGTTTCGAAATAGTCCTCGACACAATGATAATAATCCGTATCTTGCGGATGGCGCGGGTGATATGAGGCTGCCGGCAATGCCATATCTACCTCACTGGACATGATGAAATGAACTGCGAAGGAATGACTTATAGTAGGACGAACGTCCTATTGTCAAGATAAATAAATATCGGGTAAATTAGCACTGTTCAATTAATTCTTGAAAATAGAAGGTGGAATTGTTACAAGCGCGGCAGAAGAGGTATTGCTTGCGCATACTTGGTTTAGATTATGGTGAAAAAAGAATAGGAGTGGCTATTTGCAACGAGTTGGGAATGACGGCGCAGGGATTACCCACAATCATCAGGAAAAATAGGAAAAATGATTAGGATATCCTGGATAATCTGATCAAAAGCTACAATGTTGAAAAGATTGTAATAGGTTATCCTGTCCGGCTTGATGGTTCAGAGGGCATACAGTGTGAAAAGGTCAATCGGTTTAAGAGCTTTTTTCCCGAATCCGAAAATTCAACCAGAGACGATTTCAATGAGCGACGGGTCGTAGTCCTCCGGTTTTTCATACCCCAGAAGATTCAAAAGGGTCGCTGCGATATTGGAGAGGCCTCTTTCCGGGAGGTCGGCCATCCGGTATTCTCCCTGATACAAGGGGTCATAAATGACAAAGGGAACCGGATTGAGGGTGTGCGCCGTTTTGACAGATTTTGCCCCCTTTTTGTCGAGGGTGAACATTTGATCCGCGTTTCCATGATCCGATGTGATGACGGCGATTCCGCCTAACTCCGCAATTGCGTTTAACAACTTGCCGACACAGGCATCCACCGTCTCGACTGCGACGATAGCCGCTTCCATCACGCCGGTGTGGCCGACCATGTCACCGTTTGGAAAATTGAGCCTGCCAAACCGATAGGTACCGCTTTTCAGCAGTTCAAGGGTCTTGGCTGTTATTTCGGCAGCCTTCATCTGCGGGGCTTTGTCAAATTCAATTTTGTCCGAAGGAATTTCAATGTACGTTTCCAAAGACGCATCAATATAGCCGGAACGGTTCCCGTTCCAAAAGTACGTGACGTGACCGTATTTCTGGGTTTCCGAAACCGCGAAGGTTTTGATTTGTTCCGCGCAGAGGTATTCGCTGATCACCCGGTCTATCGCGGGAGGCTGCACCAGAAAATGGGGCGGGATGTGCGCGTCGCCGTCATATTCCATCATGCCCGCGTAAAAAATATCCGGCAGGGGGCCGCGGTCGAATTCGGAAAAATCCTTTTCTGTAAAAGCCCGGGATATCTGAATGGCCCGGTCACCGCGGAAGTTGAAGAAGATGACGGCATCGCCGTCCCGAATGGGACCCACAGGATTTCCCGAGGCATCCACCACCACAAAGGACGGTAAATATTGATCCGTCGCCTGCGGGTCTTCCCGGTAGAAGGTGGTGACGGCTTCGGATGCCGACGCAAAGGCTCTGCCTTTGCCCAGAACATGCGCTTCCCATCCGCGCTTGACGATATTCCAGTCGGAATTGTAGCGGTCCATGGTGGTCGTCATCCGTCCGCCGCCGGAGGCGATGGCGTAATCCAGATGTTTTTCATCGGAGATTTTTTTGAGTTTTTCCTCCGTGGGAATCACGTAATTCAAGGCCGTGCGCTCGCCCACGTCGCGGCCGTCCAAAAGGGCGTGGATCCTGACTTTTTGAAAGTTTAATTCAGCGCACTGGTCAATCATGATGAACAGCTGGTCGATGTGGGAATGGACATTGCCGTCGGATAAAAGCCCGATAAAATGAACCGTCCCCCCTTTTTGGGCGCGGCCGGCGATGGTATTCCAGACCTCCGTTTGGAAGATGGCGCCTGTTTTCAGCGCTTTGTTGACCAGCCGCGCGCCCTGGTCAAAGACCCGTCCCGCACCGATGGCGTTGTGTCCGACTTCACTGTTGCCCATGTCATCATCGGACGGCAATCCCACCGCCGTGCCGTGGGCTTTTAAAGTGGTGAAAAGCGGCGATTGGAACAAGGCGTCCAGATGAGGCGTCCGCGCCAGATAAACGGCGTTGGTATCATCGTTTTTGCCGATGCCGATGCCGTCCATGATGATCAGCAACAGCGGTCCTTTCCGTCCGGAAAAGGATTTGATGGTTTTAAGATGCAGCGACATGAATGGTCTCCTTTGGAATAAACAAACTATTGCACAGTGCAACTTTATAAAAAAAGAGGGGAACTGGTCAAGAAAAGAAATATTTGGACGGCAACGCCCAACGCGTGAAATATTGAAAAGTTTATGCGGCTAGCGGATTTTATCCGTGGATGTTTTTTCCGAAGTGTTGCAGAAATGAAAAATCCGGATGTTTTTTAAACGAAAACTGGCATGCAGGGGCGGAATCTGATATTGTTAAAAAAACAAAGACGACGCGAAGGATTCGGAATGCGTTTCTCCGACCATGACTCCATCACCATAAAACATATTTTGAATTCCTCCAAGGTTTTCGGCGTTTACGTTGTTGAATTCGCTTTGAAGGCCGCTTTGCTTGCGGCGGGAGTGGCCGCATACCTGTGGGCGCCGGAAAAACTCAATATCCATACCCAGTTTGGCTTTAAAGCCGGCATCAGTCTAATCAATATCACGTGGCTGCTGATTTTTTTGAGCATGTTGCAGAAGTTTTTTCCGCAGGCACTCACCAGCATCGGCAGCCGCAAGCAGTTTCGAGAACTGTTTCATCTGCCGCCGGTGGAAAAATTCCTGGGCAAGGATCTGGCGGACCTAAGTGACGATGTTTTGAACACCGCGTTTTTTCAGGGCAGCGACAATTACGCCATGCTGCTGGAGGAGAAAAGGGAACTCAACAAGGGCGCTCTGCTGGTTCTGCTGGCGTGGGGGGCGCTTAATTTGTTGATCGGGTGGCTTTATTTCGTAAACATCATTAACCAGGGGGCGCTGGTGCTCGTCAGCATGTTTTATTTTCTGGCCGACATGATTTGCGTGCTTATTTATTGTCCTTTTCAGAGGCTCTTCATGAAAAACCGCTGTTGCGTGACCTGCCGGATATTTAACTGGGACAGCATGATGGTCTGCACGCCGCTTTTATTTGTTCCGAGCTGGTTCTCTTTCACGCTTTGCGTCCTGGCGCTGATTATTCTGGTCCGTTGGGAAATCGTGTTTAACCGCCATCCCGAGCGATTCAGCGAGCGGTTCAATCTGAGTTTGCGATGCGCGGGATGCAGAGAGAAACTTTGCCGCATGAAAAACGTCAATCATTCGGAATGAGCCCGTTCCATACAAAAAAGGCGGATTGCTCCGCCTTTTTTGTCGTCTGGAGAATTTTTTACACGCTTTCCAGAATCATGGACATGCCCTGTCCGCCGCCGATGCACAGTGACGCCAGGCCGCGCTTGAGATGATTTTTCTTCATCTGCATGGCAAGCGTGTAGGTGATGCGGGCTCCGGAACAGCCGATGGGATGACCGATGGAAACCGCGCCGCCGTTGAGATTGCACCGTTCGATATCGACGTCCAGTTCCTTCATGCAGGCAAGCGCCTGAACCGCGAAAGCCTCGTTGAGTTCGAAAAGGTCGATGTCTTTAATCGTCAAATTCAATTTTTTGAGAAGTTTTCGGGTTGCCGGAATCGGTCCGAGTCCCATATAAGCCGGGTCGACACCACCGCTGGCAAAACCGCAAATTTTGGCCAGCGGTTGAAGTTTGAGCTCACGGGCTTTTGCCGCGCTCATAATGACCACGGCCGTGGCGCCGTCGTTGATTCCGGAAGCGTTTCCGGCCGTCACCGTGCCGTCTTTCTTGAAGACGGTGGGAAGTTTGCTCATTTTTTCCAGCGACGTGTCCATCGGCCGTTCGTCAACCTTGAAAATTTTGGGATCGCCTTTTTTCTGCGGAACGATCACCGGCACGATTTCATCGGCTACCGCACCGGATGCATTGGCCGCGCGGGCTCGTTGATGGCTGCGAAAAGCGAATTCATCCTGTTGCTCACGTGAAATTTTGTACAGCGCGGCGATGTTTTCCGCCGTGACGCCCATGTGGTAGCCGTTGAAGATTTCATAAAGACCGTCATAAACCATCAAATCGGTAATCTGGGAGAAGGGCATGCTCATCCGGTAGCCCCAGCGAGCCTGGGGCACGGCAAAGGGTGCATTGCTCATCACTTCCATCCCGCCGGCCACGACAATTTCCGCCTGGTCCGACCAAATGGACTGCGCCGCCAGCGCAATGGCTTTCATGCCGGAGGCGCAAACCTTGTTGACCGTGTAGGCGTTGGTTTCTTCAGGAAGACCCGCGAAGATTCCGGCCTGACGGGCGGGATTTTGTCCCAGTCCTCCCTGAAGGACATTGCCCATAATGACTTCGTCAATGTAAACCGGTGTCAGAGACGAATCATAGTCATAATATTTCTTGTTGATTTCGGTTATTTCAAAACGACCCAATGCGTCAGGACGACAGCTTTTGATAAAATCATCGGTTGACGGTCTGAGGCCCGCGCGCTTGAGCGCTTCTTTGATGACCAACGCTCCGATCTCCACCGTTTTGACGTCTTTTAGAGAGCCGCCGAACTCACCGACCGCCGTTCTGGCGCCGCTGACAATGACTACGTCTTTCATATTGAACTCCTTTCACACATTATGATATTTTTTGAACACCTCACGTGTTTTTTCCAACGCCGCAGATTTGATTAGAACAGCGTATAAATAAACGGTGAGACGGCCGAGCCTTCCGCCAAAAAGAGAAGGATGCCGATGATCAGCAAAAATAAAACAATCGGCAAAAGCCACCATTTCTTTCTGACTTTCAGAAAATCCCATAATTCCTTTATGGCCGATAATCTATCCATTCTTTATCCCGCCACATGCTTGTCAAAACAGTTTTTCATAATCCGTCTTCAACCGGGGAATGTCCTCCCTCGGCAACCAATAGCTTTTCTTGTTTTTATCCCATGTTAAATCCAAAAAAATTCAACGGCTGGTTTTCCTACATAATATTATCTATCTAAAAGAATCAACCGCGCTTGGTGAATTGCCGGCTTGGATTCGTTGATTAAAACATTTAATGATACTGGATATACCCTAAGGGACACACCGCCGTCCTTCGCCGTTATGACATAAAGGTTCTTAAATCAGAGAGGATTTAAATAATGTCTGATAATAAAGCAAGTTTCACTGCACTAGCGACAGCGTATATGCGGGCTGCTCATCAGCTGCTGGATGCAAAACCTCTGATACTTGATGACCCGGTTGCTCTGCCGATTTTGGGTCATGACGCAGAGAAGAATATTCGGGACACGGCGACTCATTATCAAGCTCCTGAAGTTCTGGCGCTGCGCACCAGAATAGTTCTACGTTCCCGATTTACGGAAGACAGACTTGCCGCTGCGGTTACGCATGGAATAAAACAGTATATAATCCTCGGCGCAGGTTTTGACACATTCTCACTAAGACAACCTTTGTGGGCCGGAGAATTGAAGATTGTGGAAGTTGATCATGTAGGAACTCAATCACTGAAACGTTCTTATATCGATAACGCAGGACTTGTCGTACCCCAGAATGTAGTCTTTGCCGACATTAACTTTGAACATGAATCACTGCATGATGGTCTGCTCAGGTATAATGTTTCATTGGAGAAGCCCACTTTTTTTTCCTGGCTGGGCGTAATGATGTATCTGAAAGAAGAAGCAATTGATGCCGTGCTACATTCTGTCACCATGTTTCCGGCAGGCAGTGAGATTGTTTTGACATTCGTGCGGCCGCAGGGTAACGCTCCTTCAATCATTGCCCAGAGCGTAATTAATCTCGGCGAACCATGGCTGAGTTATTTTGAACCTGAAGAAATTGAAAAGAAACTGCGTGACGCGGGATTTTCCCGAGTGGAGTTTCTAACACCTGAGGAGGCTGAAACGAGGTATTTCCGGTCACGTCCAGCAGACCTGCCCGTTCCCCTTCAAACAAATATTCTTAGCGCAATACGATAATATCCTACCAGGTCTCTCCAATAAATATTGATTTTAGTAGAGCGTTGATTTAAACAATTCATTGTTGAATCAAAAGGATGAAGGCTTGCAGAAAATGAACAAAGAGGTTTTACTGATCTCGCTACAGGAAGACTTGGATGTTATAGGCCTGAAAAGCCTCCACTACCAGCTGCTTAAACATGGGTTTTCCTCACATATACTTTTTATACCGAAGTTTCCAAGTGACATGACTTCCGATGTCATCTTCGATTTAATAGATAAACTTTCCCCTTTGTTTATCGGCGTCAGCCTGATGTCCGTCGAATACGATCGCGCCAAACAGTTGACAACTATTATAAAATCACATTACCCGTCACTGCCGATCATCTGGGGCGGCATTCATCCGACTATCGCACCGGAAACATGCGTAGACTATGCAGACTTCACATGCATTGGTGAAGGGGAGAATTTTATTTTAGATTTTGCCAATGCAATCGCCGCTAAATCCAACATGGAAAATCTTAAAGGTCTTGCTTTCCGAAAAAACGGTCATATTATTCAAAATCAACCTTATCCACTTATAAACGATCTATCATCACTTCCCGCCTGTGAACATATCCCCAAAGACAGCTATGTGCTTCATAAAGGAAAATTGATTAACCTAAACAAAAAATCCTTTATAAAATATGCGCGATACGCAGGCACAACATACTCGATAATGAGTTCGAGGGGCTGTCCATTTAACTGTACGTACTGTTGCAATAATGCGCTGACAAAAATATACAATTCAAGAAAGACAAGATTCAAGGAAGATACAGACGTTATCAATGAAATTAAAACGGCAATTACTCAATATCCATTCATTGAATATGTCAACTTTCAGGATGATTGTTTTCTTTCACGCTCTGATGAAGAAATTGAACGGTTTTGCAATTTTTACAAGAAGGAAATCGAACGTCCTTTCATTGCCAGAGGAATTCCTGCATTCATTACCGAACGTAAATTACATTCGCTGAAATCAGCTGGGCTAGCCTGGATCAGCCTCGGTCTGCAAAGCGGAAACGATGATGTGTGCCGTAATATATATAGGCGACCTTCCGGAAAAAGGGAGTTTCTGAAAGCGGCACAAATTATCAGAAAACTCCGTCTGGCCGCTTTTTATGACGTGATTCTGGACAACCCGTTTGAAACTGACAAAGAAAGGATTGATACCGTATTAACGCTTATCGAAACACCCAAACCTTTCTACACACAGTTTTTCTCGCTTAGCTTTTATCCCGGCACCGAATTGCGAAAGCTGGCACTGGAAAAAAATTTAATCAGGAAAGATGAGTACCAAAGTAAAGACTATCTGCTTTACGATAAAACGGTTATAAATAATCTGACCAGGCTCGCAACCTTTCTACCTTCATTCTGGTCGAAGTTTCTTCTTAAACTCTATCGTCTGAAACCGAATTCTCTCTGGTTTAAAATGAACATTTTTACGGCCAGAATATTCGCCATTATCTTCTACGAACACTTTACATACTTTAAAGTTATAAGACTGTCTCAAGACAGGAAATTAGCGGCAACTTTTCGTGTACTTCCCTACTACACAAAGGAAGGCTTTTCGAGATTCCTGAAGCAATTTGACCTATAAAATTTCAAACGGAAATTCCAGCGGCGGAGAATATTTCCTTGCAGTGGACAACGTGTTTTTTGTCCATCCAGTCGCGTGACTTGCCCGCGCCCAGCTCATCCTTTCCCAATTTGTTCAACTTGGCATGCCAAAGTGGATTATATTCAAGCAGAGAGGCCTTTTTTACTCCCAACAAAGAGAGAAATTCGGCAATCGCGCCAAGATTTTCATCTGTATCGGTTATCCCAGGAATCAGTGGCGTTCTCGGCAGAAGAAAATCAGGATGTTTCTTGAGTGAAATTTCGTGAAGCGCCTTAAAGTTTTCCAGAATGAGGTCGCTTTTGACACCCGTATAGCGCTCGGCAAGCAAGGCATCTATAATCTTGATGTCGTAATATATCATATCCAAATGCGGTAGTATAAGTTCCACAAAGCGTTCAATTTTGAAGATGCCGCAGGTTTCTACATTAGTATGTATCCCTTTTTTCTTCAGACCGGCAAGAAGCTCCGACGCGAAATCCATGAACATGAGCGGTTCGCCACCGGAAAGAGTTACTCCTCCGCCTGAAGTTTCATAAAACGGTTTATCTTTCATGACTTTATCAATTATGTCATTAACAGTCATGGATTTCCCGGCGCGCTCCAATGCTCCGGAAGGGCACAAATCAATGCATGAAAAGCAGAGGTTGCATTTAGACCTGTCAAAAACTAGCTGTTTTTTCTTCAAGTAAAGCGCACCGCTTTCACATGATTGTGTGCAGGTTCCACATGATAAACATATTGATGAATCAAACAACAACTCAGGACCAGGATTTTTGCTCTCAGGATTATGACACCAGACGCAAGACAAAGGACAACCCTTCATGAATACGACGCTACGTATGCCGGGACCGTCATCCAATGAATTGCCGCGTACTTCCAGTACCAATGGACCAGTTACCCTCTGGGATTCTTTAGCTTTAAAATAGTTTCCCATACTATTTTACCCTTAATACTTGTAACATATATTAGATCATAGTTCAGCCAATTTTTTGAACATATTTATGTTACTTTTTATATTCGATTGACATATTGAGTACTTATTTTATAGTCTTTTTACAATATTTAATCCTTAATAAAGGAGCAGGCTGGTGATCGGGAAATCAACAAGATTCTTGCTACGCAAAAATAAAAATGACGTGGATAGATCCATCCGTTATATTATCTCTCATGCTTATACCAAGGTTCCTTTCTACAGGCACGCATATAATAAAGCCGGAGTAAATCCGGCAGACATCCGTAAAGCTGAAGACTTGATTCATTTGCCTGTCACCAAACGTTTGGATATGATGGTGGCAGGTCCTGCCGAATATATCAGCCATGGTCTTTCCCCTAAGAATCTTGTAGTCAGACACACCACTGGAACGACAGGAACACCAATAACAGTCTATAAGAACAAATTGGAAGAACTGTTCCGCAAGATAACGATTATTGACGCATACAGACGAAACACGCCTCTGACAATCCCGATGACACTCGTAAATGTCGGTCCGGAAAGAAAAGATGGATCAAATAAAATTTTTGAGAAAATTGGACCCATTACCATAATCAAACTTTTCCGCGATATACCCATGGAAAAGCAGGTATCCATTCTTATGAGTGTAAAACCGACTATTATGGGTGGTCGGCCGTCAGTTTATTGGGATTTAGCAAACGCTTTACTGGAAAAAGGCATTGTGCCCCCTTCTCCCCGATTAATAACAGGCGGGGCTGAAGTTCTGTTTCCCCACGTGCGAAAACTGCTGGAAGATGTATTCCGCTGCCGTGTCGCAGACTATTACAACTGCGAAGAAGGCGGAAATCTCGCTTGGCAATGTCCCGCAAATCCGGAACTTATGCATCCTAACACGGCAACGGTGTGGATAGAATCTGTCAATCAGCAAGGATTTTCTGTTCCTTACGGTAAAGAGGGGAATTTAATTATTACAAACTTATATAATTACTCCATGCCTTTTATCCGTTATGAAACTGGAGATAGGGGAATTTTGTTGGAACCCGGAAAATGCACGTGCGGATTTGACGGCCCTGTTATGCGCCTTACGGAAGGCCGCAACGAAAATTATATTGTTCTTCCCGATGGGAGGGAGATATCACCGAGAATTATGTTCAACGTTGTGAATACGGGATTTCCCCATGATAAAAAGGACTGGAACATGATTGATGTTCTGCGCATTTTTCAGATTATTCAAGAATCCAGTGACTTAATTGAAATTAAAGTCGTCCCTGGTCCGGCATATTCTGATTCTATCTGGCGTGCAGTTGAAGATAATATAAAAAGTCTTCATCCGGCAATGCGCCTGAAAGTCACAATTGTTGATGATCTTCGCCCCGAACCTGGTAAAAAATTTCATCAAGTGCTGGGTAAATTGAGCAGCCGCTGGAAGCGTGAACGAAACAATCAGGAAAACAAATAAACTTTTTATTTAGAAGCGACCTTCATAACCTTTTCCACTGCCTTAACAGTATCGCGCATATCATTTTCAGACAAAGTCGGATGAACAAGAAACATCATGACTGTCTCGCCCAATTCCTTGGCAACCGGCAGTCTTTTTCTCGGTCGCAAGCCGGCGGAAGCAAACGCCTTCTCCAGATATATTTCACTGCAACTTCCGGTAAAGCAGGGAATGCCTTATTGATAAGAACTTGCTTTTCGTTGGAGGCAGTATAGGGACCGTTCACTTGTGTGTCAAGAATAATTGAATTGATAAGAACTTGCTTTTCGTTGGAGGCAGTATAGGGACCGTTCACTTGTGTGTCAAGAATATTTTGGCCACAAGATGTGGGGTGCTGCATGGATGCCTCTTTGAAAGGC
>Ga0209203_1002153_pt1 | contig 13474 bp, 12 predicted proteins | sample AD_UKC109_MetaG_FD_184423 | JGI IMG/M metagenome (GOLD analysis project Ga0209203, IMG submission 184423) | Active sludge microbial communities of municipal wastewater-treating anaerobic digesters from Hong Kong - AD_UKC109_MetaG (SPAdes)... | ecosystem: Engineered > Bioreactor > Anaerobic >...
AGCCAGCACGCTCGCGTCGAGCGTGCCCTGCTGAGATGGATCAAAGACGTTCTCAGACGGCGGATTGAACCGATAGTAAATATCTGAATATAGATTTTGCACGCGAATCTCCACTGCTGGGACTTGCATCGCGACAAATCCAAGCAAGCCAAACGCCACCAGGATCGCGAGATAAGCCCAGGGCTTGCGCCAAAGCGAGCGCTTTCCGAGGGATTTTTTGAGGTGTTTTTTTGATGCTGACATAATGTCTCTTCAGTTTTTTATAGTTGCAAGATTAGGGTTCAACGCCCAGAGCTTTGAGCTCAGCCAGGGCGGGCGGCCAGCCTGGATGCCACTGCAAGGCGCGTCTGAAATCGAAAATAGCGGTCTGGGTGTTGCCCAGAGCCACGTTCGCGCGACCACTCCACAAAAAAGTTTCGGGCAGAGCCGGTGTGCTGGCAACTGTGTACGTCATATAGGTGAGTCTGACAACGTCATCGTATCTGCCGGTGTAGTAATAGGCTTCATAAGGACCCACCTGGTACCAAAGCATGCGCCATGGTCGATCATCTTCCAGAATCCAGCCGTAAACCTTGAAAGCGTTATCAAAAGCCGCAGCTGCGTTGACATAGTCTTTCTTCATGACCAATAGTTCACCCAAGCTGTAATATGCGAAATACTGCTCAGAACGATCGGCGCTTTCAGACCGCTGGCGAAAGAGTTCGAGGGTGTAATCCAGGTTGTACTCAGGGTCAGCATGCTCACCCAACAGCGCCAATACGATTTCGCGTTCCTCCGGGGGGAAAACGACCAAATAGGTGCCGGAAAATTCATCCCAGAACTTCTGAAGCGTGTCGTAATCGATCCAAATGTTGCCATTGACGGTATCGGGGATGTGGACCGCATTTTTCGCGTCATCATAGCCATCAACCACGCCATAATGCCCCATCCAACCCTTCCATTCATCATCAATGTTTACATAACCTCGCTCAACCAGCACAGGGTAACCGGCTGCCACCAGACGTTTGAGCAGGTCGACCGTGCCGCCAAGGCGCAGGACGGCATCCTGCTCGGTGTGCTCCTGGATGTAGGTAAGCATTTCCTGTGGTGTGACGTTGAGGTCCTCAAGGCGGGGCTTGACCACCTTTTCGATGTCGATCTGTTCACCCACCCAACCCCAATAACGCAGTATCAAAGCCAGGTTGGTTGGACCGCAGCTGTTCAAGCGTTGATACTCCTGCACAACACCCTCAAGCTGCACCGCGGCAGGGATGATGGTGGGGATCGGCGTTGGGGTGGCAACGATTGTTGGTTCAGGGGAGGTCCCCTTAGTGGGTTCGGGAGTGTAAGTAGCCGTAGGTGTGGGCATCAGCGCCGTAAGGGTTGCGGCAACGCTCATATCCAGGGTGGCGTTTTCCGAAGGGTTGAAGGTCGATGCTGCAGGGGGTCTGAAGAAATAATAGATGCGGGAACGTAGCGAAGTCACGTAAAAATACGCGCGGTCGTGGATCGCGGGAACCTGGTAAAGCGCGAACAGCACCACTACTCCAACGAGCAGGATGCCAAGGATGATCAGCCAAACCGGGCGTTTACGCTTTGAAGGCGCTTTAGTCTTTTTGCTTTTTTCAGCCATACAGAGTTCGATTATATCGCAAGACAGGTGAGGTGAATTCGGCGTGTCCACTTTTAATCAGTCTCACGTTTTTCGCAAATCTTTTTTCAGCAGCACCTTCTGACATAAATCTAATGCACAATCAGTAAGATATTTTCAGGTCATTTTGTGGTACTATAATGACTCTTGACCAGGAGAAGTAAGTAGAACATGCCAATTTACAGTTACAAATGCGAGAGTTGCGGTTATCATTTCGATCAATTCCAGCATTTCACCGATGACCCCCTCACCGTTTGCCCCAGTTGCAACACGGTTTCTCTGCGCAAGGTCTACCAGCCGGTAGGTATTGTGTTCAAGGGTAAAGGGTTTTACGCCACCGATAACCGCTCACCCTCAGGGCAGAAGTACAGCCATAAGTCGGAAGGGGAAGGCGGCAATGGCTCCAAATCGCCCTCTGAGAGTAAAACAGAAGGCTCTGCAAAAGAACCCGCAAAAGCAAGTACAACAACCGCCGAATAGGCGGTTGTTTTTATTAATTACGATCGTACCGGCGTCCTAGCTGAGTATGCGATTTGATCATAATGTTTCATTAGCATCTAACAAATATTTAGTCAATCATCCACTTGGAGGCTATTGATAAGATACCCTATAGCAAGAATATTTTCCGAAGCCTCATCAATATTCATGGTGTACGTCATGACCAACACCTTTCCTTCCAGGTCAAACATGAACAGTATCTGGATCATTTGGACGCTGTTAAACTCATTTTTTACTATTACCGAAATTCCACGAATACCCGAATCTGTGTCAACTTTATCAATATTCATAACTTCCAGATTTGGATAAACCTGTTTAACATTTATTAATGTCAAGTCAACATAATCCTCAAGCGATCCATCATATCTTTCGTCAGCAAATACTACGTTTGATGGAAACAAACCCTTTGGATTCGATTCAGTTAGACCTAGATATTTTAATCCTGGTATCTCAAAAATTTCCCACCCATCGGGAATGATATAAGAAAAACCACCCTCTGGCTCATAATATCTCTCACCCTCCAGGACAACTTCAGTTGGCTGGGTTGTAGCTGTGGGAGGAATGGGTGTAGGTTGAGGCGTGGCTGTTGGCGCTATAGTTGGAAAGGTTACTGGCATCGGTGTGCAACCGACATAAATTAAACTAATGATAAGAAACAATACTAGGATAAGGGTTGTTTTTTTCATTACACTGTCCTCCGTCATTTTGCGAAAAAAAGAATAAGAAATCGAAATGGTTTGGAAAAAGACAAACTAATTCTATCAGGCAATTGGATGTTCTATAAATTTATCAAAAAGGGCTGGGGCAGTTAGCTGCCCCAGCCCATCCCCTCGACCCCCTCATAACCCCCACTATTTGGCGCGTTTGTTGTCCTTGTCGAGCTTGTCTTTCCAATCCGCCGGTAGCGGAGCGCCGGAGCGCATCGCGCCGATGGCGACATTGAGCGAGTCGTACTGCACCCGCACCCCCTGCGAGTCCTTGACATAGTTCGAAGCCCGATGGCTCTCAATGCCAATGTTTCCCGCAGCTGCCTGTGCGTCGATATCAGCGCCCAGGAAGAGGAATTCCCAGCCGTCCTTCTTGCAATCATCGATCATCTTGTGCAGCATTGCAGCGTTGGTTTCGCGTGAGCTGTTCTCGTAGCCGTCAGTGGTGATGACCATGATGACCTTGTCCGCCCGTCCGTCCGGCATGGTCTGTTTCTGGACGTTCACAATCTTACGAATGCCCAGCGCCACGGCGTCATAAAGCGCGGTGCTGCCGCGGACGAAGTAATCCTTTTCGGTCAGAGGCGCGATATCCTGGAGATTGATGCGGTCATGCAGGACTTCAAAGAAATTGTCGAACAGGATGGTGGTCACGCGGGTTTCCCCGTCGATCTTCTTTTGATCGCTGATGGTAGCGTTGAACCCTCCAATGGTGTCGCTTTCCAGGCCACCCATTGAACCGCTGCGGTCGAGGATAAAAATTAATTCTGTTTTGTTCATGTAGACCTCCTTTTTGATCTGAGGTCTATGATATTCCCCCTGGCTTTCGTTGTGGTCGCCTGGCAGGCGACATTTTAGGCGCCGAGCAAACTTTGATCGAAGTCGTAAAGAGCTCCATTCACCTTCGCAATGTCGTGATCGCCTCGTTCCAGGTAATAGCGCACGATCAGGTCGCGCTTGTCGCACGGGCTAAAGGCAAAACCCGCGCGTGCCAGCAGGTCCTGCGCGTCCTGAACCGAAAGCCGCAGACCAATGGTCAGCGCCAACACGGTGGATTTACTGGGGGCGTAGCCGGGATTGCTGCGGATTTTGCTGAAATGGCGGCGATCAATATTTGATCTCCTGTATACCTCAGCGTCGGTCATACCCTTGGCATCAACAAGCGTAAGCAGTTCCTCTGAAAATGTCTTTTCTTTAGGAAACTCAAATCCCTGGATCTCATCTGCAGGCTGGCAAAGCGCAGGACCATAATAGGGTCGCACTTCATCCACTTGCGTGGGTTCCTCAAAAACCTTGTGGGCGGATGGACGCGGTCTGTTAAGGTCTCTTCGCCGCCGATCGTGATCCAGATGCTCATCCACATAATGGTCATCAATATAACTTACAAGGTCATGACGAAGCATGAAACCAAGAGCAGTAGCGGTTTGGTGGAACATGACCAGGGTTACATCAAGGTCATGTTGGAAGAGGTAACGATTGATTTCGTCAAGAGCGACTGCCAGCGCTTGGTCGTAAGGGTATCCATAAATACCCGATGAGATCAATGGAAAAGCGATACTCTCAAGGTTGTGGCGGGTTGCCAGCTCCAGGCTGGAGCGGTATGCACTGCGAAGAATCTTCTCCTCCCCTTTATCTCCACCTTGCCAAACAGGCCCGACAGTGTGGATCACATACTTTGCTGGTAATTTAAACCCAGGCGTGATCACCGCATTGCCAGTTTCGCACCAACCGATCGCGTTGCAGGCTTCGGTCATCTCTTTTTCGCCGGCAGCAGAGAATATCCTGCCGCATACCCCGCCGCCCTGCTTGAGCCCGGTATTGGCTGCGTTGACGATGGCGTCCACTTGCATGTTTACGATGTCGTTGCGAATGATATTAAAAGGCATGGTTCTTCCTCAGACAGGTTTGATTATCGGGTCAGGTCTGCTATCAGGAGCTCGTAGGCGACGTCGCCTGGTGTTCCGCCGGTTTTCATGTCCACGTCAATTTTCAACAGGCGGTCGTAGATCTCAAGCAGTTGCTTAATGTTGAAGCGGCGGGCTTGATCCGCAAGTTTACGCGAGACAAAACCCAATACAGAGAGTTCTCTCTCGATATCCTGCGCTTTACCACCCGCGTCCAGGATCTCACGCGCCTGGATCAGGAGACGGAACTGGCGGTGGATCATGCCCGTCAGCTCGAGCAGATCATTATCTTCCATCAGCAGCATAAATTGCTGCATGGCGGCTTTGCTGTTGCGTTCGCCAAGAGCATCCGTGAGAGCAAAGATATCGCCTTCCTGCTCCTGGGCGGTCAACAAGCTGACATCCGCTTCTTCCACAACCTGGCGTTCGCCGACATAGGTGATAAGTTTCAATACTTCATTCTGCGCGCGCATGGTGTTATTGCCAACATAACTCGCCAGCAGCCGCGCGGCATCCGGCTTGAAACCGCCGCCGAGTTCTTTAGCCTTGCGCAAGATCCACGAAGGCATATCTTCCTCATCCGGCAGGGCACAATCGATGAGCAGCGCGAGGTCATTATGCCCGCGCATCCAATCCGTCAGCCAGGCATAAGTTTTGCCGTGCTCCCAGTAGCGTTCACCGCGTTTTTTGGCCTGCTGATCTTCCACCACCATCACCAAGGCGGTTGTTTCGGGTAGATTCTCAAGCAGATCCAGGCAGGTTTTAGTACGATCCTTTGCCATTTTGGTCAGAAAAGCGCGCGCGTTCTCAACGATGATCAAGCGGCGGTCAGCCAAAAAAGGCATGGTCAGGGCATCCGCCTGCAGCGCTTCAAAGCTGAGCGATTCTCCATCACGGCGGGTGGTGTTGAGATCGGCCATGGATGGGTCGCCAAGCCCAGCCTGGAATCCGGCAATGACCTCTTTGATTCGAGTGCTGTCATCGCCGCGCAAAAGATAGAAGGTGGGTTTTGCCTGAGCGCTCACGCTGCCCCTAAATGGCGCCGGTACGGATGAAATGCACGAAGCTGTTGGCGGTCTTCTGGCTGGTCACCATTTGGACAGCCATATCTTGTGTTTCAGGATCGGTAGTGAATTTTTCCTGGAGCTTTGGACCAAGTGGTTTTGCCATGAGAAAGGCTGGCACTGCTAAAAGTGTGGCTACCAGATAGTGCCACCAGGCGTTTTTGCCTTTTCTGCTCAATAAACCTAGGGCACTGAGAGCCACGGCGCTGCCGGCGAGGCTGGAGACTGCCATATTTGTGCCGCAATTTGGATGCACTGCCAGGTTCGACTCGCCATTTTCCAGGCGGCGTTTGGCTTCGAGCACCGCGTCGGTGACAATCTCAGTTGGCAGGTCAGCCACGAGAATAAAACCGCCAGGGCTGGAATGCCCCATCATGCGTACGCCCTTGTAGCGTTCAGCCAGGATGGTCATGGTGGCATGCTCGAGGGCATGGTTCTTGCGGGTGGAATCAATGATCGAAGTCATAAATGTCTCTTTCTGTTCTATGCATAAATCCTACCACGACCGGCAATGGCTTATTTATTCTTTTTGTTGCCCGGAATTCCTGGTTTTGGACGGTTTTCCAGTTTCTTCTTCCAGCAAAGCCGCCTTGAGCGCCTCACGCAAGGAGCGGGCTTCGACCACCTCGATGCCCTCCGGCCAGGGTTCGCTCTTTCGCAAGCGTTTGGGCACAACCGCGCGTTTGAAGCCCAGCTTGGCTGCTTCGCGCAGGCGGATCTGCGTCTGCCCGACCATGCGCAGTTCCCCTGAAAGACCAATTTCGCCAATCAGCACGGTATCTGCCCGCACGGGAGTGTCCCGGTAGGAAGAAGCAATCGCGGTTGCCACCGCCAGGTCGGCCGCCGGCTCATCGATCCGCAGTCCGCTGACCACGTTTATGATCACATCCTGGTTGCCAAGATTGACTCCCAATCTGCGCGTCAACACCGCCGCCAGGATGAGTAAACGGTTGAAATCGATGCCGTTTGCTGTCCGGCGCGGGTTGCCAAAGTTGGTGGGACTGGTCAGCCCCTGGATTTCGACCAGAAGCGGTCGGGTGCCTTCCATGGTCACGGCAATCGCAGAGCCTGGCGCGTTGATCATGCGTTCTGCCAGGAAAACTTCGCTGGGATTGCGCACTTCCACCATGCCTTTTTCCTGCATCTCAAACACGCCGACTTCACTGGTGGCGCCAAAACGATTCTTGACCGATCGCAAAAGCCGGTAAGACTGGAAATGCTCGCCCTCCAGGTAGAGCACCGTATCGACAATGTGCTCCAGAACGCGCGGACCGGCGATGGTGCCTTCCTTGGTGACATGCCCAATCAGGAACACGGTCACGCCGCTGCTTTTTGCCAGCTCGCGCAAGCGTGCCGCGCATTCACGCACCTGCGAGATCGAGCCTGCTGCCGATTCCATCTCCGGCAGGGTCATGGTCTGAATCGAGTCGATTATCACCAGGGTCGGCTTGGTTTCTTCGATGTGTTTGAAGATCTGCGCCAGGTTGGTTTCGGTCACCAGCAGCAGGCGGTTGGGCAACCTGGGATTGCCGTCCTTATCCTTTTCTGCCAGGCGGTCAGCGCGCATTTTGATCTGCCGTTCGGATTCCTCACCCGAAACGTACAAGACGGTGTGCCTGTCGGCCAACTGCATGGACATTTGGAGCGTAAGTGTGCTTTTGCCGATGCCCGGATCCCCGCCGATCAAAACAACCGAACCAGGCACGATTCCCCCACCCAATACCCGCGCGAATTCTTCAATTGGCAGCGGCAAGCGCTCTTCTGGCAGACTCTCAATCTCTGAAAGCGAATGTACCCTGGAAGTACCACTCAGCCCGCGGGTTGCGCGGGCTGACTTTTCGTTTTCGGCTTCGACGATTTCTTCGACCATTGAGTCCCAGCTATCACAGCCGGGGCAGCGACCGAAGGCGCGGGAGCTGACCTTCCCGCAGACCTGACACACAAAACGTGAGTAGGTTTTTGCCATATGTTTTTATGCTCCCATCATCTCAGGGGTTTCTTCCATTTCTTCGGTGTGGTTACCGCGCTTAAGCACGATGCGTTTCTGGGGCTCACCGTCTTCGCTGATAAATTCGTCGAGATCAATCAAAACGCGATCGCCCTCACCAAATTCACCAGCCAGCAAGCCATCTGAAAGGCGCTCTTCCACCTGCTGCTGGATCACACGCCGCACAGGGCGCGCGCCCATCTCGGGATCGTAGCCAAGCTCAGCCAGGTAATCCAGCGCGCTATCGCTGGGGATCAGGCTGATGCTCTGCTCCACCAGGCGCTCCTGGACTTTCTGAATCTCGAGCGAGACGATTTCGCGGATGTCAGCACGGTTGAGCGCACGGAAGACGATCACCGAGTCAAGCCGATTGACAAATTCGGGGCGGAAGCTTCGTTTCAGAGCTTCCATCAGTTTTTTGTACATCTCATCGTAGGCAAATTTCTCTTCGCGAACCTCGTCCAAATCCAGGGCAAAGCCCAGGGCGGACTGGCGGCGGATCATTTCGGCGCCGATGTTGGTGGTCATGATGATGATGGCATTGCGGAAGTCCACTTTGCGCCCTTTGGCGTCGGTCAGGTGACCCTCTTCCATGATTTGGAGCAGCATGTTGAGTGCTTCCGGATGCGCTTTCTCGATTTCGTCAAAGACTACGATCGAGTAGGGCTTGCGGCGGATGGCTTCGGTCAACTGCCCGGCTTCATCGTAACCGATGTAACCTGGAGGCGCGCCAACCAGGCGGCTCATGCTATGGCGTTCCATGAACTCGGACATGTCAATTTGAATCAGAGCCTCCTCCGAACCAAACATCTGGTTGGCGAGGGCTTTGGTAAGCTCGGTTTTGCCGACGCCGGTAGGTCCGAGGAACATGAATGAGCCAATGGGGCGATGCTCGCTCTTCAAGCCAGCCCGCGCACGGCGGATGGCCTTCGAGACCGCCTGGATGGCTTCATTCTGTCCGATAATCACTTTGCCCAACTCTTCTTCGAGGTGAAGCAGCTTGGTGGATTCTTCGGTTGCGATTTGCATCAGGGGAATGCCGGTCCACATGGAAATGACCTCGGCGATATCCTCCTGGCTGACTGTCGGAGCGTTCGCACGATCCCAACCGGTCTGCAGAGCCTGGAGTTCATCCTCCAGCTTGAGTTGTTGTTGAGTCAGGGCCTCGGTGGCATCGTTGTCCAGGTTGGAATCGGGGTCATTTAACTGCTTATTGATCTCCCGAAGTTCGCTCACCAGGTCTTTGCTCGTGAGAGCTGCTTCGCTCTTGTACATGCGCACGCGGGAAGCGGCTTCATCCACCAGGTCGATTGCCTTATCAGGCAGGAAGCGGTCGGTAACGTAACGCGCGCTGAGCTTAGCAGCGGAATCCAAGGCATCATCGCTGATTTTCAGGCGGTGATGTTCTTCATATCTGCTGCGAATGCCGCGCAGGATGTCGATAGTCTCCTCGACGGACGGCTGTTCAACCATGATCGGTTGGAAACGACGTTCGAGGGCGGCATCGCTCTCGATGTTTTTGCGGTACTCATTGATGGTGGTAGCACCAATCACCTGCAGCTCGCCACGGGAAAGGGCGGGTTTGAGGATGTTAGCAGCGTCCACAGAAGAACCTGCCGAACCAGCCCCAACCAGCATGTGGAATTCGTCAATGAAGACGATCGCGCCGCTGGCTTTGAGCTCGTCGATCACGCGCTTGAGGCGTTCCTCGAACTGCCCGCGATACATCGTGCCGGCTACGAGCGAACCAACATCCAACTGGAGCACCCGCTTTTTGAGCAAGAGTGCCGGCACATCGCCTTCGATGATCCGCTGCGCCAGACCTTCCACGATGGCGGTCTTGCCCACACCCGGTTCGCCGATCAGGGCGGGATTATTCTTGGTGCGGCGCGCCAAAATCTGGATGACGCGTTCAATCTCTTTCTGGCGACCGATGACTGGATCTAGCTTGCCAGTTTCTGCCAGGGCGGTCAGGTCTGTGGCGAGTTGGTCTACCAGGGGTGAGTTGCTATCGGAATCTTTGTCTTTGCTGCGCAAGCGCCTTGAAAAGCCCACGCCTTCGGTTTCCGATTTGCCGCTGCGCTCCTCGCGCCCTTCCGAGCGCTCCTGCCGTTGTTCTCCTGATTCTTTTGCATCCCGTAGAATGCGGTTAGTATGGCGACGCAACTGCTCCGGTGTGATTCCAAAGCGGATCAGGATATCCATGCCCTTGAATTCGGGATCTCTGCTAAGACCGAGCAGGATGTGTTCTGTTCCAACCATCGGAGACTGATCCTTCTCAGCCTCTTCGATGGCGTATTCGAGTGTTTTTTTGATATCCTCACCAAGCCGTAGTTCGCGATCTTCTGGCAGTTCGATCTCACCCTTCTGGATGGAAGCAAAAATCACGTTTTCTTCAATTCCAAGATCGCGCAATACGCGATAAGCCACACAGCTGTCCTCGGTGATGATACCGGCGACCAAGTGGTCGGTGCCAATGGTGTCCACATTGAATTGCGTAGCAATCCTGCGGGCATTGCTCAGAATCTTCTTGGCTTTTTGAGTTAATTGATACATGCTAGCCAAAGTTAACCTCTAAATCTTTCATAGCCTTGTGAGGCAAATCCTGCCCTGGTAGTCCCGGTGTTCGATTTTGGCAGGGGAAAATCAGGCGGGGGAACCCCCAAAAGAGGGCTCACAAATTCCCGGAGATAATGTTTCCGGTAATTCGAGTATACCAAAATATCCAGTCGCTTTGCTGGCTGTGGAGAGCTTATGATGAAATATTAATAATGCTCTAATTCACCAAAGGCGCCTGGCTGACCAATTCATTAAAACTGCCTGAGTCGATCTGCTGCGGTTCGCTGGCGCCCAGGGCAAGGAATAATAACCTGGAATTGGGGTCCCATTCGAGTGCGGGGTCTTTGAGGACGAAGAGTTTGCCGCCGTCCGCGCCATAAACATACTGTTCCGCAGGAGATGCTGAATAATGCCCATCTAAATTGCCGAAACTTGCCGGCCAACTGGCAGGCTCAAGCTCGTAATCGCCGGTGGCTGTGGTGAGCAGGAAACGGGTGCCATACCCCGCTGAACAGGCGGCATTCCAGGCAATCACGTGCTCTGCCTGCGGATCAATGGTAATGCCGATGCTGTAGGCATGCGGCGCAGCATCGACCTTGGGCAGGTCAAATTCGTAGCGCGTGCCGCCTGAAACGGGGTCGTAAGAATACACTTCCATTCTATCGGGACCTTTCAACTCCGGGTCAAAACTGCAGCCGCCAACCATGCGGGTGTAGTAAAGGCGTCCATCTTCCGCCCAGCCGAGCAAGGTATCACCGAGACTTTCCGGGTCGGATGCTTTGACAATCTCAGCAATTTTGGTGTTTTGGAGCAGATCGTACACAACAAATGCGTTCGCGCAGCGAATTTCAAAAGCAAGGTAGTGACCGTCCAGCGAGAGACGCGGAGAAGATTGCCAGCAATCAGCGCCATAACCAAATTGGTGGTTGGAATCACCCATCCTCACCACCGACAAATCCGCAGGGTTGAGGAGGTAAATCTGAAATTCTTTGACATAGGCGTAAAGATTCGGGGCTGGGATTTCCACCTCCGCGGTCGGCTCCAAAGTGGGTTCCAGCGTTGGCTGGGGTTCCTCAGTGGGAGGTTCCGTGGCAGGCAGGTCAGTGGGTTCAGGGCTGATCTCAACCGGGGGCAGGCAGGCGCTTAAGCCCAGCGCAAAAATAACTAACAGAAGAAAAAGCTTCGTTTTCATTGTCATCCTCCCGGATCTTCCTGTCTAAATAGATTACCAGTCCTGATCTTTCTTATGGTCAGGTTTGCCTTCCAACTGCTCTTTATACTTTTCCTCACCCCACCTGCCGGCAAACTCGCTCCAGTAGGTAAGGCTGATGATAATCCCCAAAAATGGCAGCCCAATGGCACTAACTATCAAGCCCAGGTTGAGTCCATTGAGAAAACCTGGCACTCCACCGGTAAAAAAGCCAAAAACGGAAAAAAGAACGAAAATGCCTAATGCAACAAACCCATACACCTTGAGCATCTTCAGGTAATTGCGCATCTTACTCTCAGGCGGTGTGGGATGTTTGCCCTGCATGCAAGACCTCTTCTAATCCGTTTTTTCCAGGAAGCTGGGAATGGGACGAATAAAGTGGCAGGTGTAGCCGTTGGGCAGCTTTTGCAGGTAGTCCTGATGATAATCCTCAGCCACCCAAAAGGTGCCAAGCGGTTCGAGCGTGGTCACCACCGGGCGCTTCCAAACACCACTCTGATTGACCCTATCGATCATCTGTTGTGCGGCTTGCTTTTGCGCGTCGTCGGCATAAAAGATGGCAGAACGGTAGGAACTGCCGATGTCATTGCCCTGGCGGTTGAGCGTTGTGGGGTCGTGCATGCGGAAGAAGAAATCCAGCAGATGCGGCAGATCGGTTTTGGTCGGATCAAAGACGAGCTTGATCGCTTCCGCATGCCCGGGGTGGCGCTGGTAGGTGGGGTGGTCGTTCTCCCCGCCGGTATAGCCGCATTCGGTGTCGAGGACGCCGGGCAGGCGACGGAATAGCTCTTCCATGCCCCAAAAGCAGCCGCCGGCAAGGACTAATTCGTTGGTTTTGTTGTCAGTTGTCATTTTTTCATCCATTTTTTTTTATTCTGATTATAGAACGACTCTGTGTCGCTATTAATGTTTGTCGAATGGTGGAGCTCAGTCCTTAGGGCATGAGCTCACTCCGTAGGGCGGGGTGTAATCCCGCCGCGGCTTGCTCCCGCCGATAACATTATCTCCTGCGATCTTTCCGGATGGACCAGAGGCCCATCCCTACGAGGCTCGCTTCATATGGCGGGTTTTTTTCTCCCGCCGATAACTTTACTCTTTCCGAGGTTCGCACCCGCCGCCAACATTGTCTCTTGCTATCTTTGCAACCTAACAAATGTTCCCACTCCCCTTTTTCAAAATGCTTTATGTACTAAGAAGATTAAACTGATAAATCTGTAGATAATAATTTTGCTTTGGCTCCTTCGTTAAATAAAAAACTGGCTTGAAACAGTTGTGGGTCTCAAGCCAGCTTTGTTTTATTTTAGATTAATCATCGTCGTCATCATCGTCATCGTCATCCGAGTCATCGTCCATATCATCATCGTCATCGTCATCCGAGTCATCGTCCATGTCATCGTCCATGTCGTCGTCCATATCATCATCCATGTCATCGTCCATGTCGTCATCCATGTCGTCATCCATGTCGTCGTCCATATCGTCATCCATGTCGTCGTCTATGTCGTCATCCATATCGTCGTCCATATCATCGTCCATATCATCGTCGTAGCGCTCTATTTCCTCAGCATAGATGTTGCCTTGCATGTCTACCCAGGCTTCCACTTCAACTTCATCGCCAACACGGATGTCATCCTCTATCTCAGTGGCTTCAGTGATCGTAATAGTGAATCCTCCGATGGTCCAATAGCCACTTTCCATAGCTTCAACAGTGCCGGTAAACTCAAGCTCGCCCTTGTACGCGCCGGCTGACTTCGAAAACTCGATGGCTCCATCAAGTGGCGCTTTGGCAGAGGCGGGCAACGCCGCAGAATAATTGGCCATGGCTGCAGCAAACTGGCTCAAAAGCTGTGTCAGCTGGCTGTTCAGCTGCAAAGCAGTTTGCGGATCATTCGCGCTGACCACTTCCAAGCCATCAATC
>Ga0209203_1002155_pt1 | contig 13473 bp, 13 predicted proteins | sample AD_UKC109_MetaG_FD_184423 | JGI IMG/M metagenome (GOLD analysis project Ga0209203, IMG submission 184423) | Active sludge microbial communities of municipal wastewater-treating anaerobic digesters from Hong Kong - AD_UKC109_MetaG (SPAdes)... | ecosystem: Engineered > Bioreactor > Anaerobic >...
GTTAGCCCGGCTGGTCATCTAAGGCAGCCAGCGGTGCCAGGGCAGATCGGGACGTTAGCTCAGTTGGTTTAGAGCGCTTGCTTGACAGGCAAGAGGTCACTGGTTCGATTCCAGTACGCCCCACAGTGGAAATGAGGAGGTTAGCATTGAGTTAACCTCCTTTTGTTTTATACGGTTGCAATATGGTTGCAACAAATAGCATAAGACTTTTCTACAAAGAGTAATCATGATACAATAATCTAAAATATGTATGTAACATGTTCATTATCTAATGGTATAAGAAATCTCCTACCAAACTTTATCATTACATCACCATTTTCATTAAATGGTTTTAATTCATCTGGGGACATTATAGTTACTACTACAAGTTTTTCATTTCGGACAACATCAATGATTATCAGTGCCCCGTTTGTAGCTTGTATAGCGGTTTGATCCTTCTTGCTCTCTTCGGATGATTGAATAAAATATACTTCATCCTTTAATAGTGGGAACTTTAACTCTTTGATTGTGATCATTTTCTCATCCCAGTACCATGTTATTTTTATAGGATTTGCCAAATCACCAATACCTGTTATCCAAGTATAATTTGTTGCTTCGTTCCAATATTGATTTTCTGTTGGTAGGAATATATACCCACTTTGTGCAATTGCACATGGGGATATAAATAGTGTTAACAAAGTAAATGTTATCTTATTCATTTTTAGTGCTTAATGTAGATTAATATGATTACTATTTTGGCACAAAATAACGTCTACCCGTTGTGAACACAATTTTCTCTTTGCTACCAGGAGGAGCGTTTTCCGCAGGATTCCATACAAAAATTTCTGTGTATGTAGCAAAGTCCTTAATAATAATGACGTACAATTCAGTACTAATTAATGATATTTCTGTGTTTGTTCTATCTACGTCTAAAACTTCGTGTATCTCAGGCGTACTTAATGGGTAGTCTCGACTTTTAATTGTGAATAATCCTTCATTTACTGAGTATGTAATCTTTACATTTTCATTAAGATCGCCTCCACCTAACATCCACGTATAATTTGTTGCTTTATTATAATAATAGATTTTCGTTGGGTAGAACTCATATTTTTGTTGTGCAGAAAGATTAATATGTATGAACAATCCGATTAAGATGAATATTAGTCTTTTCATTGGTCGTTTTATTTAAAATCGATTGAAAAAATCGCATTCTCAAAAAGTTGGCGATAGCTGTCAAACCGTTGTTTGTCAATTGTACCTGTAATTAAGTAGACTTTGTTTAAGTAGTATATTGTACACTCAATCATTTTCAACCTAGGGTCAACCCCTCCAATGCTCTCTATTATTTGAGCTTTTTGTCCATCCACATACCTATTTTCCAATCTTGTAATAGTGTAATTGGGAGTAACGGACTTCATGCCCGCTTCCTGAAAAGATTTTGTTTGATCATGCGGAGTAATTTTGTACTCCTCTGGAAGTCTGGGAGTAACATTCATCAAAATAGATGCACCATATTGATCCACAAACTTCAAATCGATATTTTGGCTCTTAGCCGTTGTTTTTGAAAATGATTTAGGGATCTTTATTGTGTATGGATACACCGAACTGCTGAAGGTTTGATATACATCATAATAGTCCTGAGCCGGGATTGACAGGCTGTAAAGGACTATAAAAGAAAGTAGTAATATTCTTTTCATGGCTGAGTTTTGTTTTCTTGGTTAGTAGAATTGTCTTCTGGCTTCTTTTTAGAGCTGCTTAATAAGGTAATGCCTCCTATCAATAACAACAATAGAATAAGGAAATATCCTGGTGAGCCAAGAGGATTGTTAGTTGTAGCCCTAACACAGAGTGTAATGCAGTTTAATCCTACGATTACTAGCATAATAACACCAAAGAACTTTTTCATAATGAATTGTATTGGTTAACAATGAAATAAGAGCGTGGACCTACATCTTACTGCCCTGTAGGTACCGCCAGGCACCCCATCCACAATAAGCAAAGCCCACGCCGTGCGTGAGCGTCTGCCTACTATTCCTGTGGATGTTTAAAAACTGGCGGTTTTACAGTGCAAGAATAAAAGCTTACGCTATATCCTGTATGTCAATTTATTATCTGTCTTTTCTTAGACTGATTTTTTATTTACTCAAATTTACGAAATTTCCAGAACTGGTTAATGTAAACAAAACAAAAAGCGGTATACCTGATTAATGAAGCGTCTAGCTGCATTTTACAATGAAATTGAAAGCATCACCCAATGTTCGTACTTAAGCGTAAGCATTCGGTCTGCCACATATTTTGCTAACGGAAGGATCCGATTATCTTCCCCTACAAAAAATCAATGTTAAGTAGTTCAAAGATGGCTGTTCTTTTGGAGCGGCAGAAGGAGTCGGGATTAAGCATTAAAAGTTTTTGTTCAAACGAAGGTATAGCACCATCAACATTCTATTACTGGCAGAAGAAGCTCCGTAAAGAGAGCACTGACGGACGCTTTATACCACTGCTTGTCCGGGCACCGGGATCAACAGCATACCCGGCCTCTGGACAAATGCCTGCACCCGGTATGGACAATACCCCGTTGGAGATCACCTACCCCAACGGGACGACCCTACGGATAAGACAAACCCTGGATCTGGCCGGTCTTCGTTCACTTGTGTCCCTGGTAGACTGAGGCCATGTTCCATCTTCACAGCTCACTGAGGTATTACCTGTATCCTCTGCCGGTAGATATGCGTAAAAGCTTTTACACCCTGAGCGGTGTGGTTAACTCACTGATGAACCAGAATGTCCGCGACGGAGGGGTCTTTATCTTCATGAACCGTCACCAGAACGTTATGAAGATCCTTCACATGGAATATGCCGGTCTGGTCATCTATCACAAGCGACTTGAATCAGGCCGGTTTAAGCTGCCGGTTTTTGATGAGAACACAGCCTCGATAAGCATAGATTGGAAGGATTTAATGAACATGGTAGAGAGTGTCAGGCCGGGACGGTTGAAAACCCGGCGCATTGTTAATAACTATCAGTCATTCAGTTAATTAAAAGTGATAAGGTCAGATATCACGTAGCTTTATCTGTGTTAACTTTGGCTCAGACTTAAAGCAAGACGGACTGTGTCAAATACCCCTGATCAAAGCGCATTTATCGAGACCCTCCTTCGGGAGCGTGACGAGCTTTATCAGGAGCTGTCAAAGCTAAGACAATTAGATGGAGGGGCACTGGAACGCTACGAAGCAATAATCAGGGAAAAGGATCTCAAGATCAATTGTTTGGGCGAGAAAATAAAGAACTTTGAAGATAAGATCAAACAGTTAACCGATCAGCTTGCCTGGTACAGGCGTAAGTTATGGAAGCCATCGAGTGAAAAGTACATCCCATCTGATCCTGCTCAGCGTAAGCTTGACTTTGACGGCGTAGACATACTGCCTGAAGAAGAGACTGTCATCAAGGCTTCTGCCAATGAAATCATCACCTATAAGCGCACCAGGGTAGAAAGAGAAAAGAAGCAGCCGGTACGTATGCCTCTTCCGGAGAATCTCCGCCGTGAGGAAGAGATCATCGAGCCGGAGGGTATTGATGAGAACTGGGTGCGAATAGGCGAAGAGGTTACCGAGCAACTGGAACATAAACCCGGGGAGCTTTTTGTCCGAAGGATCATCCGCCCGAAATATGCTCTGAAGAAGGATCAGCAGTTGGCTCAAGAAACCAGTGGTGAAGAGAGCCGGGATAAAGCCGTTAAGATCGCACCGCTTCCGCTGCCAGCACTTCCAAGGAGCAATGCCGGGGCAAGTCTGCTTGCAGAGCTTATCATGAGCAAGTACATGTATCATCTTCCATTCCACCGACAACTGGCAATGTTTAAGCTTGAGGGCATAAAGATACCTGCATCAACTGTCAACGACTGGTTTGTAGGTTGCGGGGATCTTCTCAGGGCGCTGTATTACAGGTTAAGAGAGATAGTCCTTGAGAGTGACTATATACAAGTCGATGAAAGCACCGTGCCGGTTATCAATAATGAAAAGCACCGGGCTGTTAAAGCCTACCTGTGGGTGGTGAGATCGGTGATGAAGAACCTGGTATTCTTTCATTATGACAAGGGCTCAAGGGCACAGAGGGTTGTCATAGAACTTCTACGCGATTACAAGGGTGCAGTACAGACAGATGGTTACGATGCTTATTCTATCTACGAGAATAAGAAGGGTATATTGCTTCTGGGTTGCTGGGCACATGCAAGACGCAAATTTAATGAGGCCCTGAAGGAAGATCAGGCCGGCGCAACTTATGCACTGGAGCAGATCAGCCTGCTCTACGGTGTGGAGTCCATGGCTGACGACCAGGAGCTCGATTACCAGCAGAGAGCAGAACTACGTTCAAGACTTGCTTATCCCATCCTTCTTGGTTTTGAAAAATGGATAGTCAGCTATATGCCCAAGGCATTACCAGGAGGCAGAATGAGCAAAGCATTAACTTATACCTACTCATTGTTCCACAGGTTATCCAGGTATCACCTTGACGGCCGTTACAAGATGGACAATAACCTTGTGGAGAACAGTATCCGCCCTTTGGCTTTGGGGAGAAAAAATTACATGTTCTGTGGCAATCATGATGCAGCAGAGAATGCAGCCATAATGTACTCCCTTCTCGGCAGCTGTGCTGCCCTGGATGTAAATCCCCGGGAGTGGTTGACAGATGTGTTGACCCGGATCCCAAACTATAACAACAACTACAGCCTTGATCTGGCAGATCTGCTGCCTCATAACTGGAAAGCCGGCCGGACGCTCCAAAATGCTCCATTGGAGATCCAATAATTATTGGAGATTGTTGGAAAAAGTTGAGCACTCCATCTACTTTTAACAGAATATCAAAGAACTCTAAGAAAGTTGTATTGAATCCTAACCGTGGCAAGATAGTCTATGGTCAGGCCTCTGTCAACATGTAGCAGGCCGAATGCTTACACTTAAGCATCTATTGGGAGCTACCAACCCCTTAGATCTACGATTTTTTCTCTTTTAATGTGAGAAAAGACTGGCAGTTCAAGTTCTCTCGTTATAAGTATTTTTGATTCGCAAGCCTTCTGTGATCGCAGTATTTTTAACGCGTGAGCAGATTTTTGATTAAAAATTGACTTAACAATTATTAGATATGGTGATAAATTCTTTATATTAGTTCCTTGACCATCTTGGGTTTCTTTGTCAAGAATTGATTCTAGTTCAGATATAGGGAGCTCAAGGCATTTGAACAATTGAATTATATTTTGAGCAAGCCTCCGCTTATCTGCCGGAAGCTCAGATGATGACCATCTCCTATTAAGAATCCGAATCACTTGATTAATCTGCTTAATTATCTTATTGTCCTTTTGAAGTTCCTTTATCTGGCTTAGACTTTCGACACTTAAGATTGTCTCTTCTGCATGCTCCAAAGCGGCTCTTAATTGATATGCAATTCTCTCCTTACTCCATTTTATTATATCTGATTTATATATCAAGTCATGTGTTGCGATAGCCCAGGCATGTTGAAGAAATGTCTTTATCTGAACTTCAAATACTAATTCCAGTATGTCATTTGAGATTTCTTCTGTTCCCGGATCTTTATAAGTACAATATAATCTTAGATCATCAAACGGGAATGAAAAGGAATCCTTATAAGTGAATGAGCCTGATGGTGGTTTTTGCTTCGCCACCAGACAGTATTGCTTGACAAAAGCTAACGCTTTCTCAATTTGGGTTAGATTCTCCACAACTAGTGTACAACCAAAGTAATCCTCGAATATTTCCTCCGAAGAAAATCTGCCAGTTTCAATCTTAAGTGCGAAGCTTTCTGGCGTTTTTAACCTTCCCAGGTAATGCCAAGCTGAAGGCTTATTAACCTGGAAAATCCTATCAATTCTCTCCTTAAGATTGTTGTATTGATGAAACTTTGAGTTGTATAAGTTCTGAACTGATAATACAATCTTCATCCCTCAAGGATTCTAGATAAAATCTCCAATCTGTACTGTCGCTGACTTAAATCTGTACTTGCTCCTCTCGAATTTTGATAAAAAACTCGCGCATCTCTGTCAAGTGTGTCATCTTCAATATTACTTTCATCAATAGTTGAGACTATTTCCATGAAATGCTTAAATCTGCCAGCAACCTCCTCAGCGGGTTTTGACGAATTCAAGAAAATGTATGCCCAAAGAGTATAGAAGTTATTATTGGAACCAGCAACATAATCGTCAATACAGTTATTAAAAAGGTTCATCCTTTCAAAAAAGGCCTTAATGCTATTAAGCCTTTCGAGGAATAGCTCAGGGCTAAATCCCTGGTTATCTATTAATTCGTCGATGTCATCATATTGAGCATATTTTGAATCCAAGTTTATTTGATCAAATCCAGCAATAGCATTATCTAAGATTATTAGGCAGAGTTCTGAAATGAATTGAACATTTTTCATCCTACGATCCCTTGCTCTTGTGCTTATCTTATACTTCCACCAGAAATCAAGATCTGATTCGGATTCTACAATATTTATAAACCAGCCATTAAATCTAGCATGCCGTAATTCCTGAGGTTGAAGATTCCGGGCATTCCGATTTACTCTGTCAAAAACCTCTTCAATATTTCTTCCCTCGATTGAATCAATAAAATCTACAACTATTGTATAATCCCAGAATTTTCGCTTATTCTCAACAGATAGTTGTTTGAATTTCTTCCCATTAAGGTTTTCATCTCCAAAAGCAGGCGATATAGAAAGTTTGCTTTCGAAAAACATTATTATAGTCTCAAGTCTTTGTTTTCCGTCGACAACGAAATAATTCGTAAATCCATTATCATCAACTGATCTGTGTACAAATATTGGCGGAGCTGGGTAGTTTCTAAAGATAGTATCTAAGAAGAACCTCCTATCAGCAGGGCTCCAAACACTTTTCCTTTGATACGATGGATTGAGCTCAAGTTGACCATTCCTATACAAATCAAGAAACCATGTAATCTGTTGAGTGGTTGGTTGTCTTTTCATAATACTTTTTTTCTATCTCGGACCAATAAACCGATCTCCATTAAAATGAATCATGTGATCAGGAGCTTCTACAAGCCAGACTTCTGTTTCCCATGCAATATCCTTAGTATATTTCTTAAATTCAGCATAATCCGGGAATGCTGTAATGTAAATTTTACCTGCATTTATGTCTTTCAAGAATAGTTCCAATTCAAGTAATCTTTTAGGTGAAATAGGTCCATGAGAAGTTACGGCTTCTACTAAAAACAACCAATTTCTTTCCTCATCGTAAATAACAACGTCTGGAAGTTTGCTATGTTGGTCTATTGGCATCCCCAGCTTTTCCAATAGCTCTCTATTAATAAAGAGATCTTTCTTCATCGTATCCCCCAAATACAACAATTTACCATTTCTCGCGAATTTTGGAGCAAAAATCTCGATAATTGCCTTTTGTACTTCATTGTGTTTCCCCGGACTTAGGAATATTTCTGATTTATCCATTAAGGTAACCTGTACGAGTGTATCTCTGCGTCTTTTTGCATAAATGTCTGATAACGAACCAACACTTTCAATAAAGCTATGACAATTAGTTACCCAGATTTCAGAATCAAAGGACTTTATTACCTCCAATGCATCTGAATTAATAGCATAATGTGCTCTTGGACTGTTAACTGGAAGATATGGATCATCAGGATTATAATCCACTAATCTCGCTTGTACAAACTGATGCAAGACCTGCCTTCGGAATGTTTCTCTTGTATTTGGTGCATAATTTTTACCATAGTTTTCATTTACAAAAGCCATAATCCCATTGCTAACCCCTAGGCTTCGCCTTTTAGCATTTATCCACTTATCATTTTCCTTGATACCACACAATGCCAATAATGTCAATGCAGATATCTCGTTTTGTTGAGAATTGGGCAATCCTAAATCATTCAGAATCTTTTGAGCTTCCTCAATCTTGGTCATTGGCAATTGAAACAGGTTTAAATTCGAGTTTGTCATTCACAATTTCATTAATCAGAGTTAAACTAAAAGCATTTTTAAGTATTAATTCATTACCAACGGCACAAATCTTTTCCAGGCTAGGTAACGGTAACAATTTAAGTTCTGTTGAACTAACATTGACGTTACCATTCAGTATTCTGAAATATTTGTCGAATAGTTCACTATTTAACAATGCGGTAAGACCGACAAGTTCAATTCTATTTAAGTTCCCTATGGGCTTATAAATATAATTCACCCTATTTTCGATCCCGATAAACTTGGAGCTAATTGCATTGCTGAAATACGGCGCTGCTATCAGTCTACTCTTATCATCCTTACTGCTAAATCGCCTTATGAATATATAATTCTTGTTGCGAACAAGTAATGGCATTGATTTATTGTCCACTATTATGTATTGTCCCTTACTTTTCTTTTTTAAAGGCCATTTAAGATCCATCTTGTGGACATTATGCAACCAAAACAAAGGCGCAATTAATTCATTATGTAAGTCACCTTCTTCTATAATGTACTCTGTACTCCTAAAGTCAACCACCGGTCCAGTGGAAATCTGGAATCCATATTTATTTAACGAACCTTCAAAGGTAGAAAAGAGCTTAATTATCTTCTTCTCTTCATCATTAGTTGGAAGAAATAAAATCTTGGCACTAGATTCATAATCCAATATAAATCTTGCGGGCAATTCTTGAATTTTTACCTCACATAAATCCGACAAACCTTGAGATGATGAAATAGAAACATTCGATCTGATAATATTTGTATCTTTAGGGACACATTTCACTATTATCATTTCCTGTAATACATTGTCCTTACCAAAAATGCTCCTTCTTGAATGAAAGAGATGCGCATGAACAATATCTACTGTAGTGAAAAAAAACTCCCGAAATGCCTGAAAGTAATTACCAGAACAGAAGCTCCTTGGTATAATGAATACTAATTGGCCTTGAGGCTTAAGAAGTGAAGCTGATATGGCCATAAATATTGAATAGATATTCGCGTGTCCATTAACTACGCTCTTTGCCGCTTTTGTCCTTGGATCGTCTTTGGACAATTTAAAAAAAGGAGGATTAGAAACTATAAAATCATATCGTTCTGGTAAATTTCCAAATAAATCATGTGTACTTTCAATTGCTCTCCTATTTTCTAGTATGAAATCAAGATTTGAAACTCTGTAGGATAAACTTATTTTTCTTGATTTAAGCCATTGGTTTAAGTATTGAAGAGATAGTTCGCAGAATTGAATCAAAGAAGTATCAATTTCGTATCCAACTAATTCAATGTTCGAAATAATTGGACTCTGTTCTACTAGATTTTCAATTAATGTAACAGATAAAATACCTGTGCCACAACCTGGATCAAGAATCGATATATCAGATTTATTGTTTTGCATCAAGGAGGTCATAAACGAGGCTATCTCCAATGGCGTAAAGAATTGACCTCTAACCTTTTTATGCTCAGCAGTGTTTAATGTTGCATAATACTCCCCTAGCCGATAGGCAAAATGACTCGGAAGCTCTTGTTCTTCAGGTTGAATTGTGTTGATTGTTTTTTCTTTATCCATGTTGTGCTCAAAGTTATACTTATTATTACTGATTTCTATTGACTTTTTTTTAAAGATCTATCTCATTCATCTATTGCAATAGGATCAAATTAAATAGTTAACTAGACCCTAACCGACATATTTTTATGGATTTAATAGCTTATTGGCACTTCCTCCTTAGATTTAAAATCACAAATATCCCATATCAGCCATGCTATAATACCCATCATTGGTAATTATTATATGATCAAGCAACGTAATATCATGTGTCATAGCAGCCTCCTTGAGCTTACTGGTAATCTTTATGTCTGATTCACTTGGATCCATATTCCCACTAGGGTGGTTATGACACAGTATTATCCCTGATGCATTAGCTTTCAATGCATATTGCAATATGATCCTGACATCGGTGACAGTACCAGATATGCCACCTTGTGATATCTGAGCTATACCTAGGACTTTGTTGGCTCTGTTTAACAGCATCAGCTTGCATTCCTCATAAAGTTCTATGGTTTCCTTATCCCAGGACTCCCTGAATAACTCCAGGGCACCAGCAGAACAACGCACCTGTGGTCTGTCTGATGCACTGACCTTACTTGAATATTTCAGTCTTACTTCTGCAATATTGTTATCGTTTGTTTTCATTGTGTTTTGATTAATAGGTTAGTAGTAATAAGAAAACCCAGGTTGTTATCCCGGGCAGAATTGCTAATATGCTGTATTATATGTTGTTAGCTCTTATGCTATATGTGAGAAATGCCGTATAAGGCCATTTACAGGCGATTTAAGACACTCAGATGTTGAGATGATGGATTTGATCAATTGGGTTGTTGCGTGAGCTCTGTGGCTCCCTAAATGGCCCTAATTTCAAAAATCATCACAATTAACGAGATGCAGTGTGTATTTGCCTGTTAATTAGTCATATACAAGGCACTTGATTAAAATATCGGATTCTCAGGATATACTTGAGTGAATGCATATATTCCTCCATTTACAGTATACTTTCCACCGTCAAGCCAATCCGCTACTATAGTGACTTCTCTTGGACCCATTGTTTTTCCTTCCTTGCGGTGTCCTGCCGGAAATTTTCTACCACCGAAATAGGGTGGTTCTCCCTCAATCATTTGTCCCTCCTCGACATCTTCTATACTTACAACTTTGGCATATCGACTTGAATGCCAGGAATTCTTATGAACGTAGAATCCGAATTGACATCCATTAGCAATGTACATTTCATATAGATTCATCTCCTTATGAATTATACTTTTCAAGGTGTGGTGGAAGTAAAACCAGAAACGAACCTTTTAACTCTTCAATATTTTGATATTTAATTACGTCCTCCTCTTTAAAAAGGTATATAATATTTTTATATGTATTGAAGAATAATAAGTTTCTTCCTTTATTCTGGTATAACAGTTCTTTTACATCCTTCTTTCGAAAATGAGGTAAACTCTCATACTTGATATAATTATAGTTAACCTTACGTAGTAATTCACTCTTTGATATAGTGAGCCTCTGTACGATTTGGTCATAGTCCTCATCAGAAAGTGATCCTGTTTTCTTTAATTCAGATAGCTGTTTTACCATTGATTGAGTTGCTTCTCTTACTGCATAGTCTTTAAGATTGTTTATTTCTCCCTCCTTATTTAAATCCAAAGTGGCCTTCTTATCAAGGAATTCTTGTTGGGTTAACACATCGCTATTCCTAAGATTTACTAGAGTTCTATTCAGATCCGAATATTTTTGTTGAATACTATCGATGTCAGTCATGCCAGACTTAGTAACTTTATGAGGCCCAGGTATAAGGCTGTTCTTCCTCAAAAGTGGTTTCCCCAATAATATCAACATCCATACTAGGAATCCAGTTGATAAGGCTCCAAAAAATATCTTTGTTAAGATTTCTTCATCCATAAAACCTTCATATAATGAAATATAACAGAACTATTTGATTAATGCGTGTAATGATCCCAAATTCATTCTTTTATTATCAATGGGGGGACTATTGTATAAATGGCCATATTACGAGAGCTGTGTTTCTATCTCCTTCTCAATTTCTTCAAGTGCCTCAATGTCCTCCAGATTGTTCATTAGTTTGGCGTAAATTTTATTTGCAATGCTGACCTTTTCCGCATCATAAGGATCCATAAATAGAGCTGGATTACATTTTTCTTTTAACGCTTCAATGTATTCACTATCAATATTTTTTACTCCCAACTCTTCAGCCATTCTTTTTCGAATTACTTTGAGAGAGTTGATATCTGAGCTATCTATCTTTATTAGTTCTTTATAGATCCTATTGGATGCATCTATTTTTAATTGATTATACGGTTCCATAAAATTCACGGGATTGCATTGTCGCTTCAACTTTTTATAAAGTGGTTCATTTTTTAGCTGTTCTTTACGATTAATAGTAATTGATTGGTATATTAATAACGGTAAGAAGATCAAGCTAAGAATGATAAATCCATAAACACCTGATCGAATCCTATCTTTACGTATAACTTCATCATTTCTTTCAATGCTATAAACTTTGTAGAACAACCGATTAATAAATACCTTATAGTAATCAGTATACATAAAACCTGCTGTACCAATTTTGCCCTCGGTTTCATCTTGGGGAGTGCCCTCATCAGTCCAATAATAATATCTATTACTGGCATCAGAGATGAAATCCTTTACAATTGCTTCGTTTCCCTTTCTGTGATATTCTTCCCAATCGGACTTTGAGTTAGTGGTATAGAATTTGTATGCATCGTCAACACACTTTTCAACAGATGGTATCCAATCATACATGTATGAATATTTCTGTTTCCTGAAGCCAACACATGATGGAAATACTTGATACATCACCATTGTACCGGCACCTATATTCTGGGCAATAAACAATTTCCAACCGCTATAAACTTTGTTAATTAAATAAAATTGATATATGTCCGAAAACTTTTCATTCCACTGAAAATCATAATATTGTGTATTCTGAGGATTCGAAGATTCCAAATAGTCTAATTTAGTATTAGAAAATTCTGTGTCAACATAAATGTCCTGATGCTTGAAAAAATTATTGTAGGCATCAAATGCTTCCTGCCAAAGTTTGTTGTTTATGTGATTAATATACAAATTTGAAAATATAACGAGAAGTACGATAGATAACACATAACAAATAACTGAAATAACCCTTTTCCTTTCCATCTGGCTTATGTTATTGGTGTTTGTCGTTTAAACTGACAATTTTCATTCAAGATAAATAATTTGTTTAAGCGAGCCGTTGCGAGTAGCAGACAATTTTCGGCAAGCTGCAGCGTGGTTAGCGATTGACAAAAGCAAGGCTTCCACAGGAACCCGTAGGGCTTGGCCTTGATGTGTCATGAGCTATTGCTTACTGCAAACACGCGGTTGCCGAATAAAATTGGATGCCGCAGGCGAGCAGTAACCAGCTTGTGAGGGTTGCGATTTGCCTGGTATACCACTGGTTGTAACCTTACCATACCAGCGCAAAGAGAGCAACCCGAACACCGCTTGATCGGAGGATTGTTTCTTATTCTCCATAAGCATATGTTTAAATTAGACAGTAGATGTGCCCGGGCACTCAACAGCCTGAGCATTCATAGCAAATTTCGAATATTGAATAATACAAGTCAAATCTTTTTATTAACACAATCACGGTTATTCTTCAATTGTAAAATTATGTGCCAGGTAGGCCATTGTCCCTATGATGTAGACATCTGCCAGCGTATTCAAATCAACCTTTACTCCCACAACTGCATAAAAGTTCCCAGCTTGGCACAGACCAACATCCCTCCTGGCTTTTACTATAAATGGACAACGCAACCTCATTGCGGTATTCCAGTCCTTAATGACAAGTATGCTCTCAGTATCAACATACTTGAACAACTCCTCGATATATTTCCTTTTCTCTTCATGATTCATTTTGTAGTCAGTATTCTGATGGCAACAGCGCCACCTTGTCAATCAACCAT
>Ga0209203_1002158_pt1 | contig 13461 bp, 22 predicted proteins | sample AD_UKC109_MetaG_FD_184423 | JGI IMG/M metagenome (GOLD analysis project Ga0209203, IMG submission 184423) | Active sludge microbial communities of municipal wastewater-treating anaerobic digesters from Hong Kong - AD_UKC109_MetaG (SPAdes)... | ecosystem: Engineered > Bioreactor > Anaerobic >...
TTGTTTTATATCAATAGGACTTCGTACAGAACCTATATAGCCATTTTTATTCTCTCGGTATAAAATTGTAGGCTTATTAAAATTATTGACTAATTTAGAGCCTACAAGACCAGCATAGAATGAATAAATGTCTATTGGTTCAAATATAATATTGTTATCTCCATTTACATTAGGTAAATATTCTTTATAATAATTTTCAACTATCTTTTTTTGTTCTTTATGAATCACGTCTACATTGTCCATAACATATTGAATATAATTATCTTGTTCGGTGATTAAAGCCATAAGTAAAGATTGCTTAACATCTTCTCTTTGCGAACGAATGATAGCCGATAATTTAGGTACAATATTCCAACTCATTTGCTCGTTAGTAACATCTACAATTCCTTTATTATATTCACTACATAACGCAACTAACATTTTATTATGAATATGACTACCAAATTTTCTAAATATTGCATTTTCAATATTGCTCATATCCATAATATCAGAAACAAGCGAAGCATAACATAAGTCAATCATATCTTTTGTGTAATTCTTGTTATATTCTTGCTCAAGTCGTTGGCAAAATTTAAAAGTAACTAATCCCCCACTTCCACATTTGTTTGTAACTCTATCTGATGCTTGATTATTTACAATTACAGATGGTGTATCTTGTGGAATAAATGGATGGTGTTCTAATGCTATATGATAGATATTATGCTCGCTAAGAATCTTATGTTGTTTGAAATCTGAACTAGATGAATCTGGAGTAAATAATAATTCAACCCCACTATTTAGTATTTTATCAAACATAATTTTATCTGTTAGCCCATGAACTTTTCTATCATCGTGTAGAAAGAATTTAATCATACAATTTGGATATAATAATTTTAATTCTCTATATAATATACTAGCACTTCCATATCCGTCAAAATCTACATCCACCACAATTCCTATCTGTGAACCTAAATTTATATGATATTTTGTCGTATTGATTGCTTCTAACATATTATCATATAGCATAGGGGATTCTAAATATTTACCACTAGGGTTAAGAAACTCTTGAATGTCGGTTATATTGTATTTATTCAATAAAGAACTTATATTTATTTGTTCATCTTTTTTAAACAGATTATTTATTTCCATATTTCCACTTAAATCCTTTATAAAATTCTATTTTTCCTTCGCAACAATCTTTAATTCTTCTATGGGCATAAGAAACATTATCTTTCCTAGATGCACTACTTATATTTTTAAAACTTTCTATAAACTCATTGTCTAAGTTATATTTATCAATAGCTATCCATCTTTTGTTTCTATCAATTCTACTTACATTTTCAGACTTGGTTATCCATCTACAATTTTTTGGACAATAATTTTCATTTTCGTCTATTCTGTCTATTGTTAATTCTTCTCTAAAGCCATTTGATAAAGCCCAATCTCTAAAATTTGTATATTTTTGCCATTCGTCACAAACCTTAATGCCTAAATCAGAATACCATACATGATGTCTTTTGTTTTTAGGATTACATCTCCATAACATAGTATTCCATTCTTTCCAAAGTTTTGTATATCTTTCTCCATGTTTTTCATTTTCATGTCTTACATTCATTTTAGAGGGAAGAAGAATATTACAACCATTCACTATTCTACTTCCATTAACATTTGTTCTTATTTCTCCATTGTCAAATTTAATTGTAATATTATTACAATTAACATACTCAATTATTTCAAACCATTCTTTATATTTATTGTAATATCTATTTCCTATTTTTTTATTACTTGACAATGACACCACCTACCTTTCTATAATATCCTTAATCTTTTTATGCTTTGATTTATTGCGTTTTCTCCAATATCACATCCTATATACTTTCTGTTTAATTCTTTTGAAACAACACAAGTTGTTCCACTACCACAAAAGAAGTCTGCTATTAAATCTCCATCATTGCTACTAGATTTTATTATTCTTTCTAATAATTCAACTGGTTTTTGTGTAGAGTATGTATTTGTTTTTGTAATACAATATATATCATTCCAAATATTATCTAAATTTGCACCATTGCTATCTGATAAATATTTAATATAAGCTAGATTTCCTTCTGAATTTTCTATAATTTTAGTTCCGCTAGAAATTTCATTATCAATTTTTTTCTGACTCCATTTATATCCTAATTTATCTTTAGAAATATATTTTTTTCCATTAACAATTCTAATATCTGGACTTCCTTTATAGCTTTGTTTATCCATTAAATTTGCAATCATATATTTATTTCCATTTTTATCTATCTTGTTATATCTTTTAATAGATGATTCTTTTAATTCTTTTGTCTGCATATTAAATGTATAATTGTCAGATTTTGTATAAAATAATATTGTATCTGACACGTTTTCAAAATTTGACTTCGAGTTATTTTTACCATTACTTCTTTGCCATACAATACAGTTGCGAAAATTTTCATAACCAAATATTTCATCTAATAAATATCTAATATGATGATTTATTTTCCAATCACATTGCAAATAAATGCTTCCACTATCTTTTAGAACTCTATACATTTCCTTTATTCTTTTATCATAAAATTCTACTACGTCTTTTTTTGTAGATGAAATATCTTGATAATCATCAAATTTTCTTCCAGTACCATATAGAATATCGCAATATATTAAATCTACTGTGTTGTCTTTAATTTCTTTTAATAATTTTAAATTATCACAATTAAATAACATACCTTTATCATCTTTATAATCCGCAATTTTATACAATTCACTTAATTCCATTCAATACAATCTCCTTAATCTTATCAATATTATTATAATTCTTATCGTCTTCTAATGTGCAACCTTTTAAATATTCTTCAATATTATCAACTCCACATTTAACTAGATAATTTTCTAATGTTATATCTTCGCTCTTATCAAATAATTCTTTAATCTTCATTTATCTTTTCTCTTTCTACAACACTATATGGAATAGGCATATAATCGGTAATAAGAATATCTTGCAATGTTTCATCAAAATTATATATATCATAACTTCCACAATTAAATATATCCATTAGTAACATTGCCAAATTCTCATCATCAATCTTATCAATATTATCTCTTAATTCTTTAATTGTCATTCAACATTCTCCTTTTCTATTTGATAACACTATTATATCATAAACATTTCTATTTGTCAAGATAAATTATTATTCCACCTCAATTTCTTCATATTGATATTCGTTATAATCCCCTTTTTCATTAACAAAACTCATTGCTTTATCTAATGAGTCTACATATCTATTTGTAATTTGTTCTTCTCTTATTTCATCATAGCAATCATCTCTATATCCATCTTCATCATAGTAATCGCTGAAAATATATTCTTGTTCAATTGTATATATTCTATAAATTTTCATTGTCTATTCTCCTTACACATACACTTCATATCTAAATTCTAGATAGTCGTACTCACCTTCTCTGTGTTTTGCTATAAGTAATTTTGTATTAATAAACAAATCGTTCATATCTCTAAGTTCAATTTGTTTAAATAATTTAGATTTTTCTAATTCTTCTAATATATTGTCTTCTACAAAATGACCATCGTTTTGATTATACCATATTTTTAAACAACTTATTTCTTTACCAAATTGGTTTATATAACTTATTTTTCTATAAGCACATATTTCATTTATTGGAATATCCATATAATGAATTGTAGCTATGTTTAAAAAATTAACTCTCATTGTTTATTCTCCTATCTTCTATCTTAAATTTATACTCTTGTTCTCATTTGTTTATTTCGTTCCATACTCTATCATAAATACTATCAACTTCTACATCCAAATATTTCATAAATTCTTCTTTTGCTATATTAGGCTTTATATCACAACAAGCCAATATAAAGTCAATTTTTTCTTCTTTATCTGATTTCAATATAATTCCTCTCTTTCTTCATATAGTTTAATAAACATATCCTTACCCATATCTAAAGCATTACATTTTAATTCGTGTGGTTCGTATGTAATTAGAGCCGATACTTTACAAAACCCTTTGAAATAATCTCCTATCTTATATATCTTATCTTTGAACTTATTAAATTCTTTATTATCTCCTACTTCACTATAATCGAAGTCCATATGCACGATAACCTCATTTACGCCTTGCTCAAGAATTAAGTTCCTTTTCTCTTTGCTCATTTGACTACCAAATAAACCAACTGTAAAATTATCGTGTCCGAAAAATTCTTCTGCCTGCATAACTCCTTTTTCACTCTCAACAAGCATTGCCTTTTTTCTATGTTTCATTCCCTCTTTTGTGTGATTTATCCCATATAACACAGAATTAGTAGGGAACTTAAACTCACTCCCATCTAGTAATCTTAATGGACAATATTTAGCTTCTTCTTGAGGGTTCGTATTACGCACTCTGATTCCAAGAAGTTCTAAATCTATTGAATATACTGGAATTACTATTGCATCTTTATATGGATAATATCTTATATTATATTTTTCCATCGTATGAATTGATATTCCATCGTTTATAAAATTAGTATGATATATCTTAGGAAAGAAATTTATAATATTTTTATCGTATACCTTTAACTCTTTATCTTTATTTCCATTAACTAGATACTTACTCAAGCTAGACTTCCAATTATATACTTCTTTAGTCTTTTCAATTTTATCAGATTTAAAATTAAAGTCAATACCAAGAGTTTCGCATATCCATTTAACGCATTGATAATTAGACTTTTCTTGACCATCTAATTGTGACCTTTTTTTAACTAATTCTATAATATCAAAACTTCCACAACATTTTGTATAGCAAGTTAATACTCTATTATCAAAATAAAATTCAAGTTTTTTAGAACCATCATAAGGATTTTCATTATGACACATAGTCCACATTACAAAGTGGGTAGAATCTTCTCTTGCTATAATATTATCTCCACCAAGAGTTATAAAGATTCTACGATAATCTTCAATAGACATTATATCATATTTAAGTTTTTGTATAAACTCCTTAAACTGTTCAAACTCTTGTGAATCCATATTTTACTCCTTTACAATCTCGACTTCATATCCTAATTCGTCACAAATTTGTTGTACTGTCATTTTCTTTGGTTGTGGTTTATTTCTATCATATACTAATTCTATTTTGTTACATTTAATCATTCTTGAGATATAATCGTCTGTTAATAAATTTATTAAATTAGTATATCCTTGTTTGGATGTAATCTTCCATACTTTTATAATAGAAAATTGGTCATATCGAATATTGCTTAAATCATTATTATAATTCGTAATTAGGTTCCAATCTCTATTATTAAGTAAAACTTCTCCATTTGAAATAACTAAAAACTTCTCTCCGTCTTTCCACTCTACAATCATGTCATCAGTTAAATCTCCTAATGTAAATTCCATATTATTCTCCTTTACTTATCAATAATTACAATTCCACCAAATTTTTCATATATATCTTCCATAGTTACATGAAATACTTGTTTAATATTTCCATTACTATCTTTTTCAATCGGGTAATACTCTTCATCATCACAATCATTCTCGTCAATCCAACCACCAAATTCGGTTACAATAGATTTTATAACATTAACTGATTCTCCATGACAGTCCAACATAATATCAGTTGTTTCAGATTTAACCATATCTTCAAGTCCATATTTACTATAATATTCTAAATTTTCATAAGAATTTACATTTTTATAACAATAAAATAATGACCTTGATTCCCCGTTCTTATCTGTAAAGTCTATATATCCATTTATAATTATCCATTTGTTTGTAGTATCATATCTTTCTTTAATCCAGTCATAATCAGCAATTCCACAATCTCTTATTCTCACATAAGATTTTGCATTTGAATCAATTGTTTGTTGAATAAAATTTAATACTTCTTGTGGTGAAATATAGCCTTTTAATTTTCCTCGTACCTCTACTCCCATTTAATCATCCTCCTTAATATCTTTCCAATTTTGTTTTATGCTAATCGTACTACTGTATATAATATGCAATCCTTCTTGTAATTCCTCTAATTGATAGGCTTCATTTGGTCGTTTGGTTAATTTGAATGTATATAATTGACCTTTCTTAAATCCCATAATTTCCTTACCGACATATTGTGCTACATAAATACCATCACTTAAATATTCACTAGTATTTCTATATTCTTCTTGCATTTCTTGTTTTGTTCTACGTTTACGTTTTTCTGCCATAATAAAAATTCTCCTTTCATTTGATATAACTAATTATACCACACGAAAGGAGATTTGTCAAGGGTTTTTTTATTTAATTTTACCAATTTCTTATGTGATAACCCTCATACCCACTCTGCCACTCGCTAAACTCATTCGTTTCAAACATAACCTTATATTTACAATCCACACTCTCTAAATTTCCCTTGTTATCGTCAATTAGTAATGAATTATAATCAATATAATCGCCCTTACTATCGTCTAATCCAAGTCCAATAAAAGGAATATCCCCTAATCCGTTGTCATATAACCATTGTTTCTTTAACTCTAAATTTTTAGGTCTTCCCTTTGTAATAATTTTAGCATTTGGAATTGATAATATAAATTCTTTTGCCCTTTCTTTAAATTGAACAATCTCAAAGAAATATGGGTCATCAAATAATTCTTCAATTTCATCTTCTTTTAATTGTGGAAATACATCTCGGAAGTTCCAACACATTACTTTTGATTTATCTACATTAGTTCCATATCTTTCATTTAACATTGTAACATCTGCTTGCAAACTATCTATTAAAGTATCATCTAAATCAGAAAAAACAGTATTAACCTCACTACACATTTTCTCTAATTCTTGTCGTGTTAGATATTTATTCATTCTAAACCACCTTTCTTAATAAAACTTTTAATCTCTTTAGTAAAATCATCTAATGTTCCATTATTTTTTATTACATAATCATAATCATAATTTTCAACATTTGCATCACCAAAATTATTAAACTGTCCTTTTACTCTATTATTCTCGATAAAAATAGTCTTGCAACCAATTCTATCTACAAGTTTCTTGATTTCGCTAGGCTCTCTAATATCAATTAAAAGAATCTCAAGTTTCCTACTATCGTTTGTCATAAAGCAATGTATTCTATCTAAAATATAATTGAATGGATAATCATTAAAGTTTGTAGCAAGCATTTTTAGGTCACTTAAAAATTGTCTACTCTTTTCATCTTTTGTACCATTCCATCCACATTGATATGCTAAATCTTTTATTCCATCAATAGAAGATATTTTTTCAACATATATTTTTCTATTTTTTAAACATTTAGATAAAAGTTCGGCAAAAGTATCTTTTCCACTTCTTGCATAACCATTTGTTATGAAAATTTTTTTACTCATTTTCTTTCTCCTTTATTCTAATCCCGTATTCGATTTCAGTCCAATGTTAATAATTTGTTATCAAGACTTCAATGTCTTTACCATTTGTTTTTCTTTGATAATTTGAGCCATTATAATTTATATCTAATGTTTTGATATTATATTTTTTACTCCATTCAATTAAAGTTTCATTTTTATTCCCTTTACTTTCTAACATATTACTCATAGCAAATCTTATATTTTTATCATTAAGTGTATCACATAAATTATACATATCTAAATCATCTTGTTGACACCAACCTTTAAATCCTCTTTTACCATCTTGATAAACAGCACCACTTACTAAATATGGGGGGTCTAAATATACAAAATCTTTATCTGATAAATTGTCAATTTTCAATTCTCTAAAATCATAATTGCAAAATATAATGTCTTTTTTATGTAATTGTTCTATAAAAAGATTTACATTGTTTCTAATATTTTTATTCATTGTACTTGCTTCTTTACCAAAACTACTATTATATTCATGGCTATTATTGAACCTCATTTGATAATTAAAAGAATAACATATCAAAATAAATAAATCTCTAATATCTTTTGTTAAATTATAATTGTCTCTAAATTTTTCAAAAGATTCTTTGTTTGCTGAACTCAATTTCCATTTGTCTATGGTATCGTCTATATATTTATTTGTTTCTTCAATTCTATAAGATTTCCAATTTTTATATAAATCTAAAATATATGGAATATAATCATTAAACACTATTTTATTAGCATTTACATTTATTCCAACATTACAAGCCCCACAGAATAAATCAACAAACATATTTATATCTTTTGGAAATAATTCAATTAACCCTTTTTTAATTAGTCTATACTTACTACCACTATAATTTATTGGACTTTTTATATATTCCATATTAGTTCCTTTCATAATTTGTTATCAAGACTTCTTTTGCATTGCTATTTCCCTTGCCACAAGCACAATAAGTAAATTTATCAAATGTATATACATTAAAATTATTTTTCTCTACCCATTCAATTAACGTATTATTCTTTATGCCTTTATTTTCAAATACATTACTCATTGCAAATTTAATATTATTACTATTTAATTCTTCGCAAAATTTATATAAATCATTTTCGTCATTTTCAGACCAACCACCATTTTCATTATATGTTGCTGTTGTATTAAAATATGGTGGGTCAAGATAAACAAAATCGTTGCTTGACAAAAACGAAACTTTAAATTTACGAAAATCTTGATTATAGATAGATATATTTTCTTTTGAGAAAAATAAACATCCATTCTTTATATATTCTTCATTTTGTTTAGTAAAAGCCCTATTTCCAAAAGGCATATTAAAATTTCCATTATTATTAAATCTCATTTGTTGACTAAAAGCATAAAAAATACAAGAATAAAGGTCTTTAATATCTTTTGTATTATTTGCTTTTTCTCTAAGTTTAATATATCTTTCCTTATAAATATCTGATTCTTCTGTATTTTGTTTTACACCAACTCTTTTTAGCTGAAAGTAGTTTATATTATTTAAAACGTGACTTATAATATCTTCATATTTATGATATTTAAACATTTTATATAAATTATATACATTTTCATCAAAATCATTTAATATATACTTGTTTGCTTCTACATTCATTGATACAATGCTACTACCACAAAATAAATCAACAAAAGTGTTAATATTTTTAGGGAACAATTCAATTAAACCTTTATTAATTAACTTCTTCTTGTTTCCCATATAAAATATAGGGCTTATAATCATATTTATTTTCCTCCTCAATCCGTCTTTCTCTATTTTTCTTTAATTTATTACTTCTTTTCTTTTGTTGTTGTTTTAAGTGGATATATTCTTGGTCGGTCATTTTCTATATTTCTCCTTTCAATCATCAAAAACTTTAATATGGCAAATCACTTAATATTTGAGCCAAAGATTGTTGTTTTTTATAATACCCATATTGTTCCAAATCTGTTTCATATATATCTTCATATCTAGGTTCAATTTTTTCAAACTCTACATACCAACCATATACCAATCTAGGACTATACTCCCCTCCACTTCCGTCACAGTTAAATAAGCCATAATGAATCGTACCATAAATTATATCACCATATTCGTTCCATTTAATTTTTTGACCGTCTTCGTATATTTTACTGTCAATAATTACATTCATAATAATTTCTCCTTTCAATTTTGTAATAACATTATAACATATTGTGAGTGGGTTGTCAAGGGTTAATTTATATTATTCTCTATAATCACCTTTTCCACATTTATAGGTTTATTATCCTTATCTGTGCAACAAATGTCATAACTCCTACAAGTTCCCATATCTAAATAATGCCATACTTTAATATATTCTTCATATTCATTATTTCTACCTTTGACCATGTGAGTAATTCTATTTGCTTTATAATTATTAAAACCTTTTCTCTTATCTATTTCGTCTCTAATTTTTTTCTCTTTATTTCTTAAAGGAAGAGTAATCATACATCCATCTAATTTTCTTGTTTGTGATTTTCCACTAGCTAAACACGATTCTGTAATATATGGTAAAACATCTTCTTGACCATTAAGTTGAGACCCAGATAACAAAGAGAAGTCCCATTTTCTTTGAAGATTTTTCAATCTGTTTGTTATTTCTAAGATAATTAAATCTTCTCTTGGAGGGATGCCTAATTCTTTAGATATTTCTTTATTAACAAATGGTTGAGTTTGACAATAATCAAATACTACATTTATAACTTCTTTATTGCTTATATAGTATTCAATTTTCTGTTCCAATTTTTCACAAGTAAATTCTGGCATATCAACACAATAAATAGGACTATTCTTTAATATTTCACCAGCTTTATTTACTCTTTCTTCTTGTTCTTTGGAATCATATCTGTTTTTTCTAATATGCTTTCTATCAACATTTGCAATCCATGCAACTAACATAAAATCTATTTGCTTTCTTAATGACATTTCTGTTCCTATATATAATGAAGCACCCATAAAAGACTTATTTTTTACAAATTTTTGTTCTTTTTCATCCCAATAATGCGTAGCAGAAATTTTACACATATCTCCAATTGAAGCAACAGATTTTCCACTTCCACTCTTACCACTTCTAAATATAAAGCCATATTGACCATTAAATAGAGCATTTAGATAATCACTTTGAAAAGAATATCCCGCCATAGGATTATCTTTTAACCCCGCTTTTGTTTCAGCAAATTCAGAACCAGCTTTATATTCATCAATGTTCTCTTCTACTAAAAATTCATGTTCTAAATCTAATGACTTTTGTTTAAATATTTTAATTAAATCTCTTATTTCATATTTCTCAAGTTTTGCAATCTGCTCGGTTTCAGATTTTGTTTCATCAAATATCTCTGAAACATCTATTCCGCTCTCTTTTGCACTTCTAATTAAACTCCATCTTCTAACTTTAGTATAATAATAATCTATATTTTCAGTCTTTGCTAATTGCTTAACTGTTCTAATCCACTCTAACCCATTGAAATCTTTAAACACTTCATATTCCGTAGGAAATTTCTCTAACCATTGGTCAACTTCCACTTCTGTAATTACATCACAACCATTATTTGCACAATTATATATTGCTATATACATAATAAAATGTGCTTGAAATGGCTTAAAATCATCTTTGCTTAATTTATATTTACTATCAAAAAGATACTTAGGATTATTCATCATAATCCCAAGTAGTAATTCGCTATCATTTATTGAATATAAAGACATTATCATATTCCTCCTAGTTTATTTATTTTATATCGGATATTCCTTTCTCCAACTAAAGCACCATTTTTTACTATCATATTCTGAATAATCATTTTTAAGCATTTCTCTATATAACTCTTCTCTATAATGTTCAGCCATAGGAAGATAAATTCCATCTAATGTAAATTCCTTTGTTTTGTCTACAAGTCTAATTAAAATTTTCCTATAAACATCTCTATAGTATTGATTATCAAAATGTTCTATATTAATTATTTCTTTCTTTCGTTTACATTTATTCACATATCTTTGACACTCTTTTGTATAAAATTCTAAACTTTCTCGTTCTCTTCTATCCACATAAGATTCAGTTGATAATCTAATTTCACCTACTCCATTAGTTGTAGCACTTGAACCAACAATATATGGATAATATGGAATTAAATCTTTTTCTGACTCAAATTTTAATGGAATAATATTCCACCCAATGTATACATTTGATTTTAGGATATTATCTACATTATGAATATCACACATATCACAAAAATCACATTTACCACTGTATAAACTCATTTTATTCTCCTTTCAAACTTGCTTGTTACATACCCTACAAATAAGTTTCATTTTCCTTTCATTTGATAACCCAATTATATCATACTCTTAATCAAATGTCAATTCTTTCTTTTGCTATTTTAAAATAATTTTCATCAAGTTCGATTCCTATAAATTTACGATTGGTATTTACGCAAGCAACTCCAGTAGAACCACTACCCATTGTAAAATCAAGAACTATATCTCCTTCTTTTGTATATGTTTTGATTAGATATTCTAATAGTTCGACTGGTTTTTGCGAACTATGAAACATCATATCTTCTTTTGAACTTTTAGAGTATGTTAATAAAGTGATTGGATATTTTTTATCTAATTTTTCTCCTTTAAAATTATCTTGAGATTTACCAAAAACTATTTGAGTGTTATTGTTCATACTAACTCTTGCTTTATCTCTGTCTCTCATTTGTGGATTATATAAACATTGTTTTTTATAAAACACACTAATTGTTTCTACATTTTTCATTGGTTGCCTTTTTGCATTAAGATGCCCGACACCCCTAACTTTATCCCAATACCAATCATATTTGTAATTTTTTATATTACTACATCTTAAAAAACTTCCAAAAGGCTCACTTCCAAACAATAATATTGGTGTATCTAAATTTGAAATATTATTAATTTTATTCCACATTTCATTCAAATTAATTATACTATCCCATTTACAAGCAGTAGTACCATATGGTGGGTCTGTTAAAACCATATCAACCTTAACACCGTTGTCTATTAATTGTTGCATAATCTCTAAGCAATCCCCATTGTATAATTTTATATCTTCCATTATATCACTCCTTTAATCAAAAGTTAACATTTTTCTTTTCTTCTTATTACTAAAACTTTTTTTAATCACGACCTCTTTATCTTCAAACACAAACTCGTCAATACTCTTTTTAATACTCTCTAATTCGCCATAATATTTTTTAGCCTTGTCAAAATTAAACTCAATAATTCCTATAATTCCTCTATCTTCACTAATTGGCACTTGTTCAATTTCCATAGCATACCATAATGTATATGTCATACTGGGATAAGTATATTGACCATTTTCTTTCATAAGTTTATTTGCTTGTGATTGAATCGTGTTCCACATAATACAATTTTTATCAACACCCATATATTCATAATAAGCCACTACCATATCTGTAAATGCTCGTCTAGGAGTGTTCTCTTGGGGCTTATATTTTTTCTTTGCTAATTCAATTTCCTCAAGACAACTATTGTGATACCAATATGAACCCTTTTTAGTTGCTTGAGATTTATCTAATACTTCTTGCTTACAATGTTTACAACAAGGATTTCTACCCATATTTAATGTCCTCAATTCTCTACAATACTTATATAGCCATTCTAAGACCATTTATGATAAAGTGTTAGGGTACAATATTAAAGTGGCTTAAAATGGCTTATAATTTAATTATTTGTTATTTTGTCACGATTATTATATAATTTTTGCGACAACTAAATACTAATTGTGTCTTTTCTCACTTTAGTATATGAGTCCAAGTATAACTCACACTTATCTCCATTATAAGTACATTCCATTAGTATATCACTAGATTTGCTACCAATCCAACACTTGAAATTTTGAATTGTCTTACAAGACCAAACTACAAAAATATTATCAATATCTACGTTGTAAAGTTTAGCATATTGTGATTTACATTCGGATATGAACTTTTTATCTGTCATAATTTATTCTCCTTTTATGAAAATAGGTAGAGTTTGTGGCTCTACCTATTTAATTTATTTATTTACTCAATATCTACTTTA
>Ga0209203_1002163_pt1 | contig 13447 bp, 16 predicted proteins | sample AD_UKC109_MetaG_FD_184423 | JGI IMG/M metagenome (GOLD analysis project Ga0209203, IMG submission 184423) | Active sludge microbial communities of municipal wastewater-treating anaerobic digesters from Hong Kong - AD_UKC109_MetaG (SPAdes)... | ecosystem: Engineered > Bioreactor > Anaerobic >...
CGGTTGAGAACGAAAAGTACGCGTTCCGCTGCTTCCTCCTGCGGCTCGGATTCATAGGGGCGGAGTACAAGGAAGCGAGAAAGATTCTGCTAAAGAACCTTTCCGGCAACGCGGCGTTCAAAGACGCACGGAAAATGGAGGCGAACGCATGAACGGAATTCATCCCGACCTGCTGAAGCAGATGAAAGAGTATTATCGCCCAGGGACACGCGTTATGCTGATCCGCATGCGCGATCCGTACACGAAACTCCGGCAGGGCGACCGCGGAACGGTGACCTGCGTCGATGACGCGGGAACCATTCACGTTACGTGGGACCGCGGTAGTTCTCTGGGCGTGGCGTTCGACGAGGATGAATGCCGGAAGATTGAGGAGGAGAACCATGAGTAACCGCTTGCTGGTCGCTTACGGCAGCAGCCTGAACCGCAAGCAGATGGCGCATCGGTGTCCGACGGCAAAGCTGATTGGTGCGTCGACGCTGCGGAATCACCGGTTGCTGTTTCGAGGGCCGCATGCCGCGGCGGTGGCGAACGTGGAAGCTATGAAGGGCCGTAGCGTTCCGGTGCTGGTGTGGGAAATCACGTCGGCCGATGAAGCGGCGCTTGATCGGTACGAGGGATTTCCGTACCTGTTCGAAAAGCGACAGTTTCGAATTCGGCTCGATGGCAAACTCGTCAGCTGCATCGCCTATGGTATGACCGGTGATCATCCGCTCGGAAAACCGAGCGCTTTTTATTACAGCGGGATACTGGAAGGATACAAAGACGCTGGCTTTGATGTGGACGTCCTGCGCACCGCGGTCAGCGAATCGGCAGCGGCTGCAGAGGATTAATTACCATTCGCATTGCCAGGAAGGCTTCCGTTTCGGAGGCCTTTTTTCGTTGGGAGGGAGGCGGCGTCGATTCGAAAACTCAGGCAATACACGCCGACTCGCTTCATGTCGCGAAACTCGGTTTACGATAAAACGAAAGCGGACTTTGCAGTTGATTTCATTGAATGCCTGTCTCATACCAAGGGAACATGGGCAGGAAAGCCGTTTCTGTTGATCGATTGGCAGGAGCGGATCATTCGGGACCTTTTCGGTGTAATTAAATTGAACGGGTATCGCCAGTTCAATACGGCGTATATCGAAATACCAAAGAAGAATGGCAAATCGGAGCTTGCGGCCGCGGTCGCGCTGCTTTTGACCTGCGGGGATAACGAAGAGCGCGCCGAGGTATACGGATGCGCTGCCGACCGGCAGCAGGCGTCGATCGTATTCGAGGTGGCCAAGGACATGGTCACCATGTGCCCGGCGCTGTCGAAACGTGTGAAGATATTAGCGTCGCAGAAGCGGCTCATATATTTGCCGACCGGAAGCTACTACCAGGTACTCTCCGCCGACGTTGCGAATAAGCACGGCTTCAACACACACGGCGTTATTTTCGATGAACTGCACACGCAGCCGAACCGGAAGCTGTTTGACGTTATGACCAAGGGCAGCGGCGACGCGCGCATGCAGCCGCTGTACTTTCTGATTACGACCGCTGGCGACAATACCAATTCGATCTGCTGGGAAGTGCATTCGAAGGCGAAGGATATCCTTGACGGTAGGAAGACGGACGCGACGTTTTATCCCGTCATCTACGGAACGGAGGAGTATGATTCCTGGACCGACCCCAAGGTGTGGCGAAAGGCCAACCCGTCGCTCGGGATTACGATCGGAAAAGACAAAGTTCAGGCGGCGTGCGAAAGCGCGCAACAGAATCCTGCCGAGGAGAACGCGTTCCGACAACTGCGGCTGAACCAGTGGGTGAAACAGTCGATCCGCTGGATGCCGATGGACGCGTGGGATAAATGCGCGTTTGCGGTTGACCCGGAGGAACTGTCCGGCCGTGTCTGCTACGGTGGCCTCGACCTTTCGTCCAGCACGGATATCACGGCGTTTGTGCTTGTGTTCCCGCCGCTGGATGAAACGGACAAATATATGATCTCGCCGTTTTTCTGGATTCCGGAGGAGAACATCGATCTGCGGGTCCGGCGCGACTATGTGAACTATGACCTTTGGCAGAAGCAGGGCTTCCTGCAAACGACCGAAGGCAACGTCGTACATTACGGGTTCATTGAGACGTTTATTGAACAGCTTGGGATGAGATACAACATCCGCGAGATCGCGTTTGACCGCTGGGGTGCGGTGCAGATGGTGCAAAACCTCGAAGGCATGGGATTCACGGTCGTTCCGTTCGGTCAAGGGTTCAAGGATATGTCACCGCCGACGAAGGAACTCATGAAGTTGACGCTGGAGCAGAGGATTGCACACGGCGGTCAGCCGGTGCTGCGTTGGATGATGGATAACATCTATATTCGCACCGACCCTGCCGGAAATATCAAGCCGGATAAAGAAAAAAGCACCGAAAAAATTGACGGTGCTGTGGCGACGATCATGGCGCTGGATCGGGCGTTGCGGAATGGCGGAGGCGGAGATGGGAGTATTTACGACAACCGCGGGCTGTTATTAATCTGATTTTTATTGTACATCGCTAAGGAAAATGATACGATACAAAAAAACGGGGGCGCGATGCTTATGTTCAGCATTCCAAAATCATTTTCGAGCGAATCTGAAGCCTATATAACAATACCTCCAATGAAACAGTTTATTAGTGAGCATCAGATTGTAGATGCTATATCAACTCTTGACCGATCCGAGTTGCTTGAAGCTATTATTCAATTTGGACAGGAATCTAAAGAAAACGAGGAATGTGTTTTATCTTGGCTAGATAGCACGTTGAAGGAAGGCACAAAGGATATTTTTATCTATGTTCTTGATGATGAAGCTGATGTTCTTCAATTGTTTTGTGACGATCAAGCAGTAAAGGCAGCACTTGATCCATTGCTGGGTAACCCAAACAGGCAGCATTTAGTAGGTTTCCAGTACTCGGCAAAGCTGAAATTGTTCAGGTATAGTATTCAAATAACCGACAGGGGAAGAGTAATATCGCTTGCCTTTGGTGCATTACTTTCAGGATTCGACCGTATAATTGGCTCGCGAATTGTCACTTATCCGATTTTTATTGATATCTATGTAGATAAAAAAGTTATAATAGGACGTGCCAAGCCGAAGGCTGGTCTTTATGAATATATGGATCCGTTTTCCTTAGAAAATGCAAATACTACGAACCCACATAAACAAATCGAAAAAGCGATCCGTTTTTTAGAGGATCAACTTGATATAGAATTTCAGTTTAATGCGGATTCTAAATTGGACTTCAAGAAACATCTCTATGCTTTATTAAAAATGTTTACCGAAACCCCTGCCTCCATAATTGAGATTATGAACGCAAAGAAAAGCATGATTGATGAAGTCATCAAGCAAATGCATGATGATATTTGCTCACTGCCCTCTGGTTATAAGAGAGATTTAAAAACTGATATTTATAATTTAGTGGAGAAGTATTTATCAATATCTACTGCTGATAAGAGCATCTTTATCAAAGATCGCGAAGCATACCCACTGAAAATAAGCGCGACTGATGACGAGGATTCAAAAGTGGAGCAAACATCTGCACTAGAGCAGCCCTTACAGTCAAAAGCCATTTTTTTTGATAACAAAAAAATGATGCAACTTAGCGAGTGCTGTGATGGTATCGTATTTATGTTTCAAAGGTTAAATTCCCAATACCATGCACGAAAAGATTTTCCTGTTAAAATAAGTGCGATGAAAAACGAGTGTTATATAAAGCTAACGCAGTATACTTCAGAGGAGGATATCTTACATGCAATTTTCCTGCTTATCGAAGCTTAGTGCGGATATTCCTGCAGATCAACTTCAGTTGCTAGATAGTTACTTTTTGACTTTGAAAGGATACTCAAGCGAGAATATTACCGCATCCAAAGTCGCAACTGCATTAAAAATTACATCATCGCAAGCAGTTAGCATACTTTCAAAATGTGCTGAGCACGGAATTGTTTCGGTTACTTATGGAATATGCTGTCCGCATTGCTCGACACTTTTAAAACGATATTGTGCTATCGGGCAGATACCTGAAACAGAATATACTTGCTATTCTTGCGATGAGTCATTTCTTATTGATGCAGAAGATGTAGTAGTACTGTATCAATTACAGGTAAAGCCGGATTTTACTGATGGGCAGCAGGGCCTGATTCAGGCAGACAATGCATGCGATCCTGTTGCCCAAGAAGACACATTGCGTGCATTTCTGTTATCAGATTGTTGTTACAGTCTTTTGTACCATCCAAGCGAGGAAGAATATAAGAAGTTAGCGCAGATGCTAGATGAGGTTTCCAGGAAGAAACCAACTACAAAACAAACCGGGGATACTCTAGAAAGTTTAACTCGATATCTGTTCAGTTTGTGTGAAGGATTTATTGCTAAACCAATCAGAACACGCACAAACCAAATCGACGGCTGTGTTAAAAATATAGTCCGACAATTTGGAATTTTCGCACAGATAAAGTCTCATTTCATAATTGAATGTAAAAATGAAAGCTCTTCGCCCTCGGGAGGGTATTTTCTGAAAATCGAAAGTATTATTTCGGACATAAATGCGCATAATACTATTGTTGGATTGGGGATTATTGTAAGTCAGCGTAATGGACCCAAGACTTTTAAGACGATCGCGACGAAAAAGTATTTGAAGAGTGGTCTAATTTTGATTAACATCACGCTTAAAGAAATAAAACAATTAATTGTAAATCGAGAGAATTTGCTCGTATTATTAGAAAGGAAGATATTTGAAGTCACCTCAGATGCTACAACTGATCTCAAAGCAGCAGGATTGTATGATTCATAACTATTATGTATAGAATGCGCCTAATAAAAGTGCTACCGTGCTTGCAGTAAGCATCTATCAAAAGGTAGGTGCTTTTTATATGCACAAAGACAGGAGAAAAAATGGGAATCTTACAAAGCATCTTCCATTCGCGCGACAAGCCGAAGAACTACTTAAGCAGCAGCTTCTACAGTTTCTTCTTCGGTGGCACGTCGAGCGGAAAGCCGGTGAACGAAACGACCGCCATGCAGATGACGGCGGTGTACTCCTGCGTGCGGATCCTGTCGGAAGCCGTGGCCGGTCTGCCGCTGAACATCTATTGTTACAACGACAGCGGCGGCAAGGAGAGGGCGCTCAAGCATCCGCTCTACCGGCTGCTGCACGACGAGCCGAATCCCGAGATGACGAGCTTTGCGTTTCGGGAAACGCTCATGAGCCACCTGCTCCTTTGGGGTAATGCCTATGCGCAGGTGATTCGAAACGCCAGAGGCGAGGTGATCGCACTCTATCCGCTCATGCCGGACAAAATGACAGTCGACCGTGACAACAACGGCCGGCTTTTTTATTTATACCAGCGTGGGGCGGAAGATGCGAGAGCGGTCGGAAGCGACAGGCGGGTTTATTTGCCGCCTTCGGACGTGCTGCACATTCCCGGTCTCGGGTTCGATGGTCTGATTGGATATTCTCCGATCGCCATGGCGAAGAACGCGATCGGCCTAGCCATTGCAACGGAAGAATACGGCGCGAAGTTCTTCGCCAACGGCGCAGCCCCGTCCGGCGTACTGGAGCACCCCGGGACGATCAAAGACCCGCAGCGCGTGCGCGACAGTTGGAACGCGGCGTATCAGGGCAGCGCGAACGCGCATAAGATCGCCGTGCTCGAAGAGGGAATGAAATATACGCCCATCGGCATTTCGCCCGAGCAGGCTCAGTTCCTCGAAACACGAAAGTTCCAGATCAACGAGATCGCACGCATCTTCCGCGTGCCGCCGCACATGCTGGCGGATTTGGAGAAATCGTCGTTCAGCAACATCGAGCAGCAGTCGCTGGAGTTTGTGAAGTACACGCTCGATCCCTGGGTCGTTCGCTGGGAGCAGAGTATGTGCCGGGTACTGCTGAGCGAAAGCGAGAAGCCAGCGTACTTCATTAAATTCAACGTCGACGGTCTTCTCCGCGGCGATTACGCCTCCCGCATGAGTGGCTACGCGACCGCGCGGCAGAACGGCTGGATGAGTGCGAACGACATCCGTGAACTCGAAAATCTCGACCGCATCTCGCCGGAACTTGGCGGGGATCTGTATCTCATTAACGGCGCGATGACAAAACTTCAAGACGCAGGGCTTTTCGGGAGCGCCCAGCAGAAAAAGGGGGATTCTTCTTGAAACGACAATTTTGGAACTGGGTGCGAAACGAAGACGGCACCCGAACATTGACCCTCGACGGCGTAATCGCTGAGGAATCGTGGTTCGACGACGACGTCACCCCGAAAGCGTTCAAAGAGCAACTGAACGCCGGAACGGGTGACGTTGTTGTATGGATCAATAGCCCGGGCGGCGATTGCGTGGCGGCAAGCCAGATCTACACCATGCTCATGGAGTACAAAGGCAGCGTCACCGTCAAGGTCGACGGCATCGCGGCGAGCGCCGCGTCGGTCATTGCCATGGCGGGCACCGATGTGCTCATGGCCCCGACGAGCTTACTCATGATCCATAATCCGTTGACCGTAGCCATCGGCGACAGCGAAGAAATGCAGAAAGCGATCGCCATGCTGGACGAGGTGAAAGAGAGCATCGTCAACGCGTATGCCCTGAAAACAGGATTGTCCCGGGCGAAGATTTCGCACCTTATGGACGCCGAAACGTGGATGAACGCGCAGAAAGCGATCGAGCTGGGCTTTGCCGACGGCGTGCTGACACGCGAAGCGGCGCTGCCCGAGGACGATATCCCGGTCAACAGTTATCAGTTCAGCCGCCGGGCGGTCACGAATTCGCTGTTGAGCAAATTGCCGAAACCCGAACCGAAGTATCCATTAGAGCCGCTCGAGCAGCGGCTCAATCTTTTGAAAGTATGAGGAGGAAATCACATGAACCGTATTCAGGAACTCCGCGAAAAGCGCGCCAAGGCGTGGGACGCGGCAAAAGCGTTTCTCGATACCAAGCGCGGTACGGACGGCCTGCTGTCCGCCGAAGACGTGGCGACATACGAAAAGATGGAAGCCGACGTCGTCAACCTCGGTAAGGAGATCGACCGGCTCGAACGCCAGGCAGAGATCGACGCTGAATTGAATAAACCCACCGCCGACCCGTTGACGAACAAACCTGCACAGCCCGCCGGGGAAGAAAAGACCGGTAGGGCATCGGATGCGTATAGAAAGGCGTTCTGGAACATCATGCGCTCGAAGAATCCGCATTACGATGTGGTCAACGCGCTGCAGGTCGGCACCGACAGCGAGGGCGGATACCTCGTTCCGGACGAATTCGAACGCACGCTGGTCGCCGCGCTCGAGGAAGAGAATATCTTCCGCTCCCTTGCCAGGGTCATCCAGACCTCGAGCGGCGATCGTAAAATCCCCGTCGTAACGACGCACGGTTCCGCGTCCTGGTTGGACGAAGAGGAGCTCGTACCCGAAAGCGACGAGGCGTTCGGCCAGACCTCGATCGGTGCGTTCAAGCTCGGAACCTTCATCAAGGTATCGGACGAACTGCTCAACGACTCCGTATTCGACCTGCAGAGCTATATTACAACGGAGTTTGCGCGCCGGATCGGTCACAAGGAAGAGGAAGCGTTCTTTATCGGCGACGCGGACGGGAAGCCGACTGGCATTTTCAATGCGACCGGCGGCGCGCAGGTCGGCGTCACCGCGGCGGGTACGACGGCGGTAACGGTCGATGAAGTACTCGATCTGTTCTACAGCCTGAAATCGCCGTACCGAAAGAAGGCCGTGTTCGTCATGAACGACACGACGGTAAAGGCGATCCGCAAGCTCAAGGATGGCCAGGGCCAGTATCTCTGGCAGCCCGCGCTGACGGCCGGTACGCCGGATTCGATTCTGAACCGTCCGGTGTATACGTCTTCGTATGTGCCGACGATCGCAGCGGGTAACAAATCCCTTGCGTTCGGCGACTTCTCCTACTACTGGATCGCCGATCGACAGGGCCGTTCCTTCAAACGGCTGAACGAGCTGTTCGCCACCACCGGCCAGGTGGGTTTTATGGCAACGCAGCGCGTGGACGGCAAGCTCATCCTGCCGGAAGCGATTAAGGTCCTGCAGCAGAAGGCGTAAGGAGAAAACGACATGGAATACAACGTAAAAAACTACATGGAGCAGGGCGGCGACAAGCTGGTCATCGGCGGCACGCTGGAGATCCAGGAGGGAGCCTCGGTTACGGGGCTTCCCGCCGCCGCGGCGGACAGTCCCGGCGTCGTCGGCATAGCCGCCAACCAGCCCGCGAGTACTGCTGCCGACGTTGCTGCGCTGGTCGCCGATTTTAATACGCTGCTGGCGGCGCTGAAAGCCGCGGGCATCATGGCGGCGGACGAGTAACGATATGAGCATGCTGCTGGAGAAGGTCAAAGCGAACCTGATCCTCGATCACAGCGAGGACGACGAACTGCTGCAGCAGTATATTGACGCGGCGGTTTCCTACGCGGAAGGCTATCAGCATTTGACCGTCGGAACGTATGAAGCGGCGGTCATGCCGCTGACGACCGAGCAGGCTGTGATCATGCTTGCATCCCATTTTTACGAGAGCCGGGACGGCAGCACGGGTGGATTTTTCGCCGACAACGTGCAGGCCGGACAGCAGGTTTGGAACGCGGTAAATACGCTGCTCCGGCTCGACCGGGACTGGAAGGTCGGCGTATGAGCTATGGCAAGATGAATGTACGCATCTCGATCGCGGCGGAAACGGTAACAAAAGACGCGGATGGTTTCGCAATAAAAACTGATCTTACCCTCGTTTCTCTCCATGCCTATCGGGAAGGGCGGCACGGATCCCAGAAATGGGTCAACCGTGCCGCCTTTTCCGAGGCGACCGATCTGTTCCGATTCCGAACGATCCCCGGACTGATCATTACGACGGAGCATGTGATCCTGTGCAACGGCGAGCGATATGAAATCACGTCGGTCGAGGACGTGAAGGGGCGAAAGATGTACATCGAGGTTCTGGCAAAGAAGACGGAGGCGGCCCGTGGGTAGGATAACTATAAAAATGCCGACCAAATTCATGGATCAACTGGCAAAGGCTGCGGAGAAAACAGACGCCGCAATTCCGAAAGCGCTCGAAGCCGGCGGCAAGGTCGTCTTTGAAACGATGAAGGCGAACCTGCGCTCGGCGATCGGCCGGGATACGAAGTACCCTTCACGTTCCACCGGCAAGCTGTTGGCGGCGCTGGGCGTGTCTCCCGTCAAGCTGAACGATGAGGGCAATTATGATGTGAAGGTTGGCTTTTCGGAAGATCGTGAGGTCAGCAACGCCAAGCTCGCGAACATCCTCGAATACGGGAAGCATGGCCAGCCGCCGAAACCGATTCTGAAGCCGACGCGCAAATCGAGCCGGAAGCCCTGTATCGAGGCGATGCAGGCGGCGCTGAAAGAGGAGCTGGGTGTGAAATGAGTATGCTGCAGGAATTGAATACGATTGTTGAGAACGCCGGCCTTCCCGTAGAGACCGGCGTTTTCTCCGGGACCGCGCCGGACGAGTATGTCGTGGTGACGCCGGTTTCGGAGCGGTTCGATCTGTTTTCGGACAACGCGCCCGGCATGAATATCGAGGAAGCGCGATTGTCGCTGTATACGAAGGGCAGCTACATCGAAAAGAAAGACATGCTCGTTCGGATGCTGTTGACCGCCGGTTTCACGATTACGGACCGTCGGTATATCGAACATGAAGACGATACCGGCTATTACCATTATTCCGTTGATGTTGTTAAGCCGTATTCTTTCGAAGAATCCTGAAATTATTGGATATTCTCGAGAAAATATCAGAATAACAACGTGTTCATTTTAATCCAACGAGTTGAAGAATCATCTCCTCGTTGCTTTCCCAAGCAGGGATAATGGTGGGCGTGCCTTTGCTTTGCTCAATTTTTTCAATCGCGGTGCGTTTCATATTGCTGTCAGCGTAGGCGTAAATCTTCGTGGTTTCTGCAGAAGCGTGACCTAATTGTTCCGCTACTAGCGCTAACGGCATTCCCCCGCGGTAGTAATGAATCGCCCTTGTGTGCCGTAGTTGATGTGGGTGTACTCGTTCTGGCACTTCAGGACATGCTGCTCTTGCGGATTTGCCGTATTTTTTCATGAATGCGGCAACTGCATCAGCAGACATCTGGTGCCGAATTCCGTGAATTACGGTATAAAACAGATAATCGTCCGGGTTAGGATTCTTGTGGTAAATCTGCATATACCTTTTGCAAAGTTCACACGTTCTTCCAAGGAGCGCGACAGCACGCGGTTTACTGCCTTTTCCGATTAGATGCGCTTCTGGATATTTGAGATTTAGCCGTATATCCCTAACACGCAGATTAAGAAGCTCTCCGCAGCGGGCAGCCGTGTCATACATCAGCGTCATAAAGAACTGATCACGAATTCCGGTTTCCTTTGCTGTGTCAGGTTGCACAAGCAATGTTTGCAATGCAGTTTCAGAGAGGTATTCCACCATTTTCACTCTGCCATTTTTACGGGGTATTTTAGATACCTCCAATTGCAACGCAGTCTGCGTGCCATCAACAGTTCCGGCGTACTCGAAAAAAGACCGCAAAACCATTAAACGTTGATTTCTTGAACTTACTGAGCATTTTCGTTTATCCTCCAGCCATTGTAGGTAGTCAAGAATCAGCTGTTGGTCAAATATCGTAAAATTGATTTGACCGACGGTAAACTGCTTCTCGTTTCGAAGGTACCCAATCAGCAGGTTGAGCCCTGCTTTGTAAGAAGTTATCGTGTTTTCACTCAAGCATCGTTGCTTGGGCAGGTACTCGAGTATATATCCGCGCACCGTTTTAAAAAAATCCGTCATCGTGCCACCTCCGGCAAAAGCGATTCGTATCGGGAGAAGTCTAGCCCCGACATCGTTTCCAATTGCCCCGGAACAAGATGGATGTAATAAAATGTGTCGCTTAACTGCTCATGACCCATATACGCGCTCAGGTACGGAAGCATAGAGGTAAGTTCTTTCCCTTCCCGTAGCCACTGATAAAACTTGTGGGTTGCAAAGGTATGACGAAAATCATAAAGTCTCGCAGGAATCGGACATTTTTCGTCGAATCGTAGTCGCTTCTTAATCCTGAGGAACACACGACTTGCGGCATCCGCAGTAAACGGCTTATCCACCAAGGTTGGAAAGAACCATTCTCGACCCGGTAGTATTGCTTTAATTTTAATATTGTAGTCGCGGAGGTAATCGCAAACGTCATCGGCAATCATAACTATACGGTCTTTATTGCCTTTTGATTCGCGTATGGATAGCTTGCCAACAGTTAAATCGACATCATCAACGCTTAACCTTTGTGCTTCAACAGGACGTAATCCGCAGCAATAGAGCAAACGTATAAACGCAGGAGCAACTATATGCCAGCACGGAAATTGACTGCAGGGCCTGAGATTGTCCAGCTCCGCCCAAATGCTGGCGATTTCATCTTCGGAATAAATATGCGGGGTTGGCCGCGCGCTTTTCTTGCAAAATCGGCCCGAAAGCACATATGCATCTTCTCCTAGGCTGATGAGATATTTGCCAAATTCTCGCACAGGGCTGATGCGAACGAGAAATGTGTTGTTTTTTTCACTTTCCCTCTTGATCGCCCATGCAAGACAGATCTCCTTGGTTAGGTCGGACCCGTTTGGGAATCTGTTCTCACAGAAACGATCAAACATCTTAAGTTTTTTGATTCCAGTATCATATGCATACCCCAAAGACTGCTTGTATTGCACGAACTCATATAATCTCTCGGAAAGAAGGCTTTTGAATGCTTGTCTCATTCTACTCCCCCCCTTAGCGGCACAAGGCTAAGTGCGCATAACTTCAGATCGTCCTCGAATGTGGCGATATAAGGTTTTGCTGAATTTATATCCGTCTGTCCTAACATTTCGCTCAGGATATCCAACGGTATGCTTGCTTCGAGAAGTTTTCTTCCAAAGTATCTGCGAAGACTGTGGAATTGTCTTCTCCGGTTCGGAGCATCGATGATATCTGCTCGTTTCATCACTCGTGACACGATGGAGGCTAACGATGTTGCCTTTAAAGGTCTGTATGGCGAATTGCATGTCAGAAAAACATTCGGTTCGCCAGATTTGGGCCGAGCGTTCAGAATATACGCTGCAAGAGCATTTCCTGCGTCAATGGGCAACGGCAACGACAATGGGACTCCCGTTTTTTCCTGTACAATACCGATTTGCTTATTACGCCAATCTATATCTACGCGCTTTAAGTTAGCGATGTCGCAAGCACGAAGTCCAGTGGTCGCCGCTAACATGATAATAGCGTAATCCCTCTTGCCGAGTGACGTCGCGGTGTCGAGACTGGCAAGAAGGCTGCTAACTTCTGTATCTGTAAAGCCATCACGGATTTGCTTCCTGCGAGGACTGTGATCCGGAATCGAATTAAGCAGATCGGCGGTTGTTCTCCCAGAATCGTACAGGTATCCAAAGAACACGCGTAAGCAATACAAAAATAAATCCAGCCCGCCACCGTAGTGCTCTGCCGCTTCACTAATCTTTTCACATGCAATCCGGGGTGTGATTTTGGTGATGTTTTCAATACCTGCATCATACAACCTGAGCAGGAATAACTTTGACATGCGCAATACCGAAAGCTGAGTGGTGTTCTTTAAATTACCCAAGCTGGCAAGATGAACAGCGAACTCCGTCATTAGCTCAGCATATTTACCGGGAAGCTCCCGCAGATGATAATTCGGTAGTGAGTGCCACGATAATGTGCCTGTATTTCGATATTCTTTAAGCATGCAGGCGACTTTTCGGATGACCTGACAAGTGATCCGATTAAGTTTCCCGCTTTCGTACTCGCTTCGCTTTTGAGCTACAAAAGCAGTTGTGAATTTCTCCGAATATTCGATTTTCCCAGCAGAGTAGTATGCTTTAAGAATCGGATAGAAGCCTTGGCCCTGATAGCAGTCCATCGTACCGGGAGAAAAGCCGAAGGCCCTCATTGCTTCCTTAGCACGCCAAGCAAGCGCGTAAATATTGTTAGGATTAGCGAGCTCCTTTTTTGTTGGTTCGATGTGTAAGGGCTTGGGAGCCCATGTCCGCAGGTCGTCTGGGGAACGGCTATCCCGCAGACGTTTTAAAATACCACCACTACGCCGAATTTTATCAAGTTGGGTGCAATGAAGATCACCTCGTTCGCATGCTTCTTCCGCGTTTTTGATAGCTTCGCTAATCAGCTCATCTGTACAGTCAGCAGTAGAAGCACTTCCACAATACCTAATAAACGGACGAAATCCTGTGTAATAGTGTCTGCGTATGTAACCTTCGCTTGCGCCATTGTGTTTGAATCCTTGCAGCGCAAGCGATACAAGGTGATCAATTGTAATGTTTTTCAAGATATTTCCCTCCTATATGATTTGCTTACATTATCTGTCATATAAGAGGTAAACAGGCAGTTGTTATTCCGATGTTTTTTCAAGAATGATCTGTGCTTTCAAGATTCTTCGAGGAAATACGGTT